>MDTB01066368.1_pt1 | contig 39113 bp, 40 predicted proteins | sample 811161 | NCBI WGS metagenome assembly MDTB01 (sample SAMN05326650, study PRJNA326480) | marine metagenome | isolation source: seawater | place: Mediterranean Sea | collected 2009 | reverse complement strand
TTTCAGAGAAGAAACCATTTAAAGAAATATTAGCGGCAACGGGAGAGTTACTCCTCTTTCAGCCAGAAGCGCAACTAGTCATTATGTCACGTATGAATTTTTCAATTCCTAAATACGGAACAATCAATCAAAAGGCTCCATTAAGAGTCAGTGAAGGGTGTCATATGGCGATTGTGTTAAAAGGAAATGATAGAACTATTTTTGACTTTTACGAAGATGTAATTGGGTTAAAAAGATACAGAGAGTTAAATATAGAGTATCAACCTGGTTATATGCCAAGTGATATGTTTGATTTAAAGCCAGGTGAAACATTAACTGAACTCAATTTTGATGATCCAAAATCTGGAACTGAACCAGAAGAGCATTTACCGGGAAGGCTTCGTTGCTTTATGATTAGTACAAAGAATCAATTACCAGATCTGAGAACTAAATCAACCCCAGGAAATAAAGGCTATACATTTTACACATTAAGAACATCTGATATTAAAAATATGTTTAAGAGAATTGAATTATCTCATGCGACAGGTCAAACAGATATATGCATTAATGAGTTTGGTGAAGACTCTTTTTATTTCTTATCTCCCGATGGGTTCTCCTGGGTTATGCAAGCTATTAATGAATGATGAAGAGAACTCTTTTCGTAAAGATAGAGATTGATTGACAGGTTAAATAAATGATAAAATCTATACTTATATTTTTAATAAATCCAGGTTTTAAGATTTGTGAATTCTTTAATGTAAAGAATGACAATAAAACAATTTTGAGATCATTTATTAATTTGACCTGGTATTCACATTTAGGAGCCTGGATAACATTAATTTACGTAACACGATATCCAATTTAGTCATTATGAAAAAAATTTTAAAAATATTTCTGATCTTATCGATTATTCTAATAATTTTAATACTGATACCTTCTATAATCTTCCTGATTAATGCCAATGCTTTTAGGGTAGCACAAGATATTGTTCCCGAAGTATGTGAGGAGATAAATATTCCTGAGGGAAGTGCAGAAGATATTCAGATCGATCGACAGAACAGGATAGCACTTCTTTCGGTAATGGATCGACGAAGTACTGTAGAAGGAATAAAGGTTCAAGGAACAGTTCTTGGTATTCAATTAGATTCTGCAAATCAAAAGCCCATTAGAATTCTCTCAAATCCGCCGGAAGATTTTAGGCCGCATGGATTAAGTCTTTTTACCTCAGATCAGGGCGTTCAATCTCTTTTTGTGATTAATCATTCAACTCTCAACGGAGAAAGAATTGAGCTTTTTGAAAAAAATATAAATGAAGATCTTTTTAGTCATGTTAGAAGCTTTCAAAGCGAACAATTTGTCAAACTAAATGATTTGGTAGCAGTTAGTGCTAGAAAATTTTACGTAGTGAATGATACTGGAGCTGAAAATACATTTGAACGATCCCTTGAAATGCTGCTTTCAGTGGGGATGTCAGCACTCGTTTACTTCGATGGGAATAATTTTATATCTCCCCTTAAGGACTTAAAGTCCTCTGCGGGTATAAATGTAAGTTTAGAAAAAAATGAGCTCTATATTGGAGAAACTCTTGGTAAATCTATACGAATATATGAACTTAATAATGACTTATCATTGGGTATGATTAAAGATACAATTGATCTTGATGGAGGTGCGGATAATATAGATATTGATGAAAAAAATAAGATTTGGGTTGCCAACCACATTAATTCGATATCCCTTATTAAACATTTCATCGATAAAGAAGAGTATGCCCCCACGCAGATTCAGCGTATTAGTCGTGAGGATTCTCAAAATAAAATCGAAACGTTTTTTGAAAATGATGGATCACTAATTTCTGCAGGAAGTGTTGGCGTGTATGATAAAAATAGTCTTTTTATAGGTTCCATAACAGAGAAGAAAATTTTAAAATGCGCACTCATATTTTAGGATTAATCAATTAACTGGCTTAACTCTCATTTTTTAAAAACTGAAGTATACAATCATTATATTTTTTTGCTACCGTATGGGGTGTGAAATGTCCTCCGAATGGTAATATTCGTTTTTCTGTATTAGGTATAGTTTCAGCGAGTTCTTCAGAGAGTTCAACGGGAGTGATCTGATCATCTGATGCACATATGACGAGAGTTTTGTGTTTAATTTTATGAATCTCTGCTCGCAGATCATGTTCAAGAACTGCATTAATTCGAGAGTCTTCTATTTCAACACCTGGAAACATCTCTAATCTTTCTGCAGTTGTTGAAGAAATGATTTCTGGATTCTTTGATAAATATTTAGGTGGGTAAGATCTTAGTATCCCGTCGCTCAAATATAATTCTGCATTTCCTTGATTGAGTATATTTCTTCGTGATTGAAACAAGTTTAAAAAATATGGGTTTGGACCTGCCCAACTTGAGCTTAACACTAATTTATTAATTTTCTCAGGATAATGAATTGCAATAAACTGTCCAATAGCTCCACCAGTTGAGTGACCAACAAAATGTATTTTCTTAATGGATAGCTGATCCATAATTGTAAGAACATCTTTTGACATTTGTTTAATTGAATAGACTATTTTTGCACGAGAACTCTTACCACATCCCCTGTGGTCATGAGAAACAACTGTAAAGCTTTTTTCTAACGTAGGAATAGTATTCTTCCAAAATGATGCACGTCCTCCAAGACCTGAGACAAGAAATACATTTTCTCCTCTTCCATCAATATTTACAGCTATTTTGATTCCCTTATGTTTAATAAATTCCATTATGTAAGTCTCTAACTATGAATATTACATATATCCCTTTTTGGTATATTTACCGCAAATATTACAGTAGCTATTTCCCGAGCCACCATGGCGACATTGTGCGCTATTACAACCAACCATTTTACAAGTATCGCATTGTGTTCGTTGACCTGATTGTTTGTTACACTGAGGACATGGCTGAGTTGGACTATATGAGCGGGCTGCCATTATTGATCTCCTATTTGAAATAAATAAGAACTATTTTTTATTAATTAGACTATTAAATAATTTATCTTCATTAACAGTATCTCGTCTATGGGATTGCCAGGTTGTTGCAAAACCTTTTGGAAACACATCATCTGTATCTTTATTTCCATCTTCTGACCAGAGTAGAGGAAAAAGAGGCCCGGTAGGTGGACATCCTTCAACCATTTCATCAAATGAAACACCAGCAAGGTTGAGACAGTCAGGACGAGGTGCCCAGCGAATATCATCACCAAAAATTCTTACTGAGATTGCAATACGCCAGTCATTAGCTGTATTTCCAGAAGAGTAGTGTAACACCCAAGGATGAAGAACAAGAATATCTCCTATATCCATATCCCAGTTTAAAAATTCATTATCTGGATTATCTCTTAATTTTTGTTCATCAGGATGTGAAGCCCTATCCTCAGGCTTAATCATTTTTCTTGCATTTGGAGAAAAAAGCCAATACGGAACATCTTCCAAATGAGAGCCTGCTAAGACTTCTAGACAATTTTGTTTTGATATTTTGTTTAATGGAATCCAGATAGAGGGAACATTGACACCTGAAACAGGCCAACCCATTCGATCACAATGCCAGATCGTTTTAGAGTCTGATTGAGGAGGTTTTGCAAAGATTTCATCAAAATAAAACCGCGCTGTTTTAGAACCAATCGCTTCAGCGGCTGCTTGAGCCATTGGTGAGTCAAAAATAAATTTTCTAAACTCTGGAATAAGTCGTGACATGTAACGTCCGGGGGCAGAAGGCAGGAGACCAATATCTTCTTCGTCTACCGTAATTTTCCTTGCCATAGGAATTAAACTATTAATCCATTCTGGATCAAAGACTTTTCTTAAACAAACAACTCCGTTATTTTTATAGTTTTCTTTATCTTCTTTAGATATTTCTCTTAATGGTTTACTGTTAAATGCCATTTCATTTTCCTTTATAAATACCCCCTAAAGAGCAGCTTCCACGGGGTTATATTCTGCTACTTCTTCTTCAGTATATATATTTTTATCCTTAATAAAATTAGTATAATCGGACCCACTTAATTTTAGACCATTGAGTTCTGCGCCATGCATCACCATTGTCGTACGGTTAATTCTATTTTGTTCATATTTTTTGAATGCATCTTTTATATTATCTTCATTTAAAAAAAGACGAGAAAGAATAACTGAGTCTTCTATTGCCATAGCCGCACCTTGTCCAAGAAAGGGTAGCATTGGATGCGCAGCGTCGCCCAAAAGTGTTATATTATTTACTGACCATTTTTTTATTGGTTCTCTTCCAGCAAGTGCCCACTTAAAGCATTGATTAGTTTGTGTCTTTTTTATTAAAGAAACTATTTCATCTGTAGAGTCAGAAAACTCACTTAATAATTCGTTAATTGAAGAGCGTACAGTCCAACTCTCGTCTTCCCAATCATTCTTTTTTGAGAAACCTACATAATTAATTATTTTACCTGATCTGATCTTATATCGAGCAAATATTTTATTTTTTCCAATAAAAGTAGCTGTGTCTGGTTGAATTAAATTGCTTGGAATATCACTAGATGAAATTAACCCCCTCCACGCAACGTACCCAAGGTAATTTAATTTATCATTTCCATTGATTGATTCTCTTACTAAAGATTTATTCCCGTCACATGCAATCAACGCATCGGTATTATATGATTTATTATCCTTAAAGTGACAAACTAATGAGCCATTATTAATACTAAAATTAGTAAATTCATGGTTCAAAAAAATAGAATTTGGATCATTTTTTAATACTTCTTTTAAAAGAATTGATTGAAAGTCAGCTCTATGAATTTGGAGTGTTCCATAAATTGGAGAATAATTATCATTTTCTTGAACTTTATTATTACCGGATGGATTAATATCAATCTCTTTTAACGTATCTCCAGAGTAGTAGTCTTTTATAGCGGCTTTGGCTGGTTTATAAGAAGCTTCAATTACTTGTTTTTCAAAACCTAAGTATTGGATTGCTTTTCTTGCATTTGGTGGGATTGTTAAACCCGCACCAATTTCTGTTAATTGATCTGCTCGTTCAAATACTTTAATTTGATATCCCAGATTTTGTAATGAAATTGCACATGTTAATCCACCAATACCTGCCCCAATAATTGTAATAGACGTATCTTTGGGAACCATATTAGAGGCCTAATGTTCCTGGATTGATTAAGTTATTTGGATCTACTTTATTTTTTATACTTTTAATCATATCTATGTTTATGGAGGAACGATCAGTCATGTATGGATAAACTTTGCCAATTTGAAGATGCACGCTATTTTTTTTATGCATTAATGAAACGATTTCTTTAAAGAGTATTTTTGCTAATTTTCGTCCTGCATGGTTTTCAGAGTTCTTTCTCATTAAAGATAAAATAGTTTCATTGGTATGTATCTCATGAAATTCATTTGGTTTATCTGGCCAATAAAGAACAGGCTCATAAAGAAAACCATTTGTGCTTATTGTGTTGAACATTGCTGGGACAATCATACCAACTGAACTCATATCCTTTTTGTACTTTGTCAGTAATTTTTCAAGTTCATTATGAAACTCTACAGCTTTTGAAAAAGGTATTATTCCATGAAAGGGAAGCATACGTGTACCATTTACTCCTACTACAGGATACGGAGCAAAAGGTGCTGAACGCATTACTGTAGGCATTGTATTTGGTAGATCAATGCCTAAACCTTTAATGCTTTTTCTAATAGTACGAATGTTACCCTTAATTTCATATTTGTTGTATCCCTCAACCACACAATGTGCAAAATAGCTTGCATCTTTTAGGAAGCGTCTTCCATAAAATGCCATTTTAGAAGCTTGGATTAGTCCTCCAAAAATACCACTTGAAGACATACCAACGGCAAACATTAGTTTAATATCATTCCATAAACCTTGACTTGCCATCACCGACTCCATGGCTCTATTTGTAAAACCAAAGCATTCAGTAACTCTATTTGTAGAAGAAATTTTTGACATTGCATTCAAGAGGTCATCAAATGTTTCAAAACCAAATGATAGACCTTGAGTCATAGTTGCACGGTTTTGTAACCTAAGAGTGATTCTTGCTTTGATCCCTAATGCCCCACAATCTCCACAAAATATGCCTGTTAGGTCAGGTCCATAATTTCTAAAAAAGGGAGACTTATTTTTTTGAGCTGAAGAGCCTGTTGAAAAAATTTCTCCATTTGAGGTAATGATATCAAGATTAAGGACAGACTCTGCAGAAATTCCATCTTTCGCGGAACCTAAACTAGCTGACCCTTGAGATATACCTCCACCAACTGTTGATTTATAGCCAGAAAGTGGACCCCAAAATTCACACCTAACGCTATATTTTTTTAGTTCTTTATCTAATTTTTCCCATGTACATCCTGGCTCTACAGTTACGTACATATCTTTTGTGTTTATTTCAATAATGTCATCAAGTTTTCTTAGATCAAGAGATATCCCATAATCTGTAACTGACAAATAAGAATTTGTATAGGAGTATCCTCCACCTCTTGGATAAATTGCAATACCAGTATTTGTAATTATACTAATAGCTTTACGGAGTTGTTCTAGGTTTTTTGGCTGTATTATGGCAGTTACTATTTTTCCTTCATCAAAAACATCTTGAGAAAAATATCTACGTTCATTTAAGTCGGTAATAACATTTTCATTTCCCAATAATTCTTTTAAAGCAATAATAAGGTTCTCTGATACTTTCTCTTCCCTTTCGTGGATTTTTTTTGCAATGAAATGAAGCTCTTTCTGAGTACGCTTCCTTTTCATATCTTCTGAGAACGTTTTTATATGCCCCTTTAGGAACATTTCAATACCACTAACATTCCTTAATTCAAGTCTTGAGATACAATCATTTGCATTAAATATTTTTTGAACTTTGCAGAACTTAAGAATATGATTTACACAAGTTATTATTTTATTTGTTGTAGTTGGTTTAAACCTACTGTTTTCCTTTAGCCATTGAGCTTGGCCTTTAGTAAGTTTTATGGATTTCCCCAATATACCATCGTTTGCTAACTGTCTAACTTGTGAAATTAAGAAAAATTGAAAAAGCGTTTCAGTCATTTTGAATAAGTTATTTAAATAATATCTTATTTTGGTTTTATTGCAGTGATAGTTTGTAAAAACATATTTGAATTTTTTGGTCCCGGCTCTAATATAAAACCAGCATTAGTTAAAACCTCCTTGAAGTCTAAGTAAACAAAACCCGGGGAATAGGGTTCACAATTATTTATAGAATCATAGTCTATCATCCACCTTTGTGAAGCAGGCATTTTTTCACTCGCACTTGGAAATTCATAAATACAAAAAGTTCCTCCTGGGCGAACTATTCTATAAATTTCATCTACTGTTTTCTTGATTACCTCCACAGGAATTTCATGAAATAAAATATATGATAAAACTATATCAAAGCTATTATCATTAAATTTAGTATCTTCTGAGAGGCCTTGTTTGAAATATACGTCTTTTTTAAGCTTCATAGCTCTCCAATTTGCATATTTTAGAAGCGGTTCACCAACGTCAAGTCCGATTACTTTTGCATCAGGAAATTTATCTTTTAAAAGTATGGTTGCCTGTCCAATACTGCATCCTATATCCAAAACATTATTGATTTTCTGGTCCTTTGGTAAAGTTAATGTTTCACAGATTTCAGCATGGACTTCATCATTGTCATTTGTCCCTGCATAAAAAACTTTTGTACCATAATGATAAACAATACCTCCTAATGGATCGTCAGTATAACCTCCAGGTTGTAAATGAATTTCTTCACGCGCATATTCAGGTACCTTAAAGTCCTTATCTATCGTTAATTTTGAGTTAGGAGAATTAGCAGCTTCTTCCATTAGAGATAAGATCTTATCTTTTAGGGGGGAAAATGACTCTCTGGTTCTTCGCCACATCATTTCCTGATGAGATCTCATAAACCTTTGCCAAGTTGCTGCAAAAGGAATTTTATTTATTATTTTTTTTATTTCTTTAATGGGAGTTTTATGGTCTATCTTACCTAATTCATTTGAAATCTTTTTATCAGCTTGTTGAGCGACTAATGGATAATTCCTGTATCCAGCAATATCTCTAAAAGTTTCTACAAAATCTAAGTAGCTTTCATCTGCAAGTTTTGATGGAACTGGGTCTTTTGAGTTAAGGATAGATTTAATTCTTATATTATTCATTTGTCTTCATCTCATCATTTAGATTATTAGGCCTGCGAGAAAAACTTTTAAAAACATTTGCAACTAATGCTTCTCTTTCTTTTTTTCTTTTATCGATATCTTCAGGAGTTGGCTCATAATTTTCTATAAGGAGATCTAAATCTTCTTTATCTTTGATTACAGACTGAAGGACTTTCTCTAGAACCATAGATCTATCTTTATATGTCCATACCGCAGCTGTTAATTCAACTAATGATTCTATGATATTGTCAAAAACAACATTATCAAAAAACTGTTTTCCCGAGCTATTAATTTCCTTGCCAACTAAATCAGAAACTTCTTTTTTATCCATATTAACCTATCTAATTGAGTAAGGTTTTATAAACGAAATTTATTCCTTGTTCACGTAAAGATCACCAGAGGTTCTATATTTCTGAGCCATTTCCTCCATACCTTTTTTAGCTTCATCGCGTATGTCCTGAGAAATTTTCATAGAACAAAACTTTGGACCACACATTGAACAAAAATGAGCAACTTTATGAGCTTCTTTTGGCAGTGTTTGGTCATGGAATAATTTTGCAGTTTCAGGATCAAGAGATAGATTAAACTGATCTTCCCACCTGAACTCAAATCTTGCTCTAGATAGGGCGTCATCTCTCTCCTTGGATGCTGGATGACCTTTAGCAAGGTCAGCAGCATGAGCAGCTATTTTGTATGTTATAACTCCAGTTTTTACATCTTCTCTATTTGGCAGACCCAGATGTTCTTTTGGTGTTACATAACAAAGCATAGCTGTTCCAAACCATCCAATCATTGCTGCACCAATTCCCGAAGTTATATGATCATACCCAGGTGCAATATCAGTTGTTAGAGGACCTAATGTATAAAATGGTGCTTCACCACATTCATTTAGTTGCTTTTCCATATTAACTTTTATTTTATGCATTGGTACGTGACCAGGTCCCTCAATCATAACCTGACAATCATGTTTCCAAGCAACTTTAGTTAGCTCTCCTAAAGTTTCCAGTTCCGCAAATTGAGCTTTATCATTTGCGTCAGCAATTGAGCCAGGTCTGAGACCATCTCCAAGAGAAAAACTAATGTCATAGGTTTTACAAATCTCACATATTTCTTCAAATTTTTCATAAAGGAAAGATTCTTTATGGTGAGCTAAACACCATTTAGCCATTATGGAACCACCTCTAGAAACTATTCCTGTAACACGCTCTGCTGTCAGTGGAATGTAGGGTAAACGAACACCCGAGTGTATAGTAAAATAATCAACACCTTGTTCAGCTTGTTCAATTAAAGTTTCTTTATATATTTCCCAGGTTAATTCCTCTGCAATACCTCCAACTTTTTCTAGTGCTTGGTAAATTGGAACTGTTCCGATAGGGACTGGACTGTTACGGATAATCCATTCTCTTATATTATGAATATTCTTACCAGTTGAGAGATCCATTACTGTATCGGCACCCCAGCGTGTAGACCAAACCATTTTATCAACTTCTTCATCCATTGAAGAGGTTACGGCAGAATTTCCTATGTTGGCATTTATTTTAACAAGAAAATTTCTACCAATTATCATTGGTTCTGACTCTGGGTGATTGATATTTGATGGAATAATTGCTCTACCAAGTGCCACTTCTTGTCTTACAAACTCAGGTGTTACATGAAGAGGAATTTCTGCTCCCCAGTCTTCACCATCTTTTACAAAATTTTCTCTTACACTTTCTCTTCCAAGATTTTCTCTTATGGCTATAAATTCCATTTCCGGTGTAATAATACCTGCTCTTGCATAGGCAAGTTGTGTAACAACTTTACCTTTCTTTGCTCGGAAAGGTTGATGAGAAACTGGAAAATCAGGAACTGCATTTTTTGAATTTGGTTTAAAATTTTTATGTTGTGTTAGGCCTTCGTATTGTTCAACATCATTTCTGTTTTTTATCCAGCTTTCTCTTAATCTAGGAAGACCTTTTTGGATGTCAATTGTAACATTATCATCTGTATATGGTCCTGAAGCATCATAGACATTAACGGGCTTTTCTCCAGAGCTTGGATGGAGAGAAATTTCTCTTAAAGGAACACTGATATCTTTATGAATTTTCCCTTTTTTATAAATCTTTTTTGAGGCAGGCAAGGGACCTCTAGTTACAGAAATTTCTGAGGGTTTAACAAAATTCATAGCAATCCTTTAAAATTTATAAACATGATTATTTATATGGAAAATTGCAGTATTTTTTGACCAAGTAATTTTCCAAATGTTAGAGCTGGTGTTACTAGCATACCTCCGCAGAGAGAACGACCACAAAAGGCTCCTGTACCAAGAAGTTCGCCAGCTGCGTATAGGCCTTTAATTACCGTTCCATCCTGTCTAATAACTTGGAGGTCTTTGTTTACAGCTAATCCACCATACGTTGTAAGACACCAGCTTTGTAATTTTACAGCATAAAAAGGGCCCTCAGCAATTGGAAGGGGCATATACGTTCTTCCCAATTTATCTTTTCCAGTCTTTTGAGCTAAATTATACTCAGAAACGGTTGAAATAAAGTTTCCTTTATTAATACCAGCTGCTTCAGCAAGTCCCTCGAGAGTATCTGATTTAAAATATTTTGGATAACCTTGATCAAAGGCTTCTTTGGTATCTTCCTTAGTGATTTTACCAGTTCCAAATGTTCCTGAAATAAGAGGGGGGGCCTCATCAAAAATTTTCTGATCGAAAACAGCCCAACAGGACTCTTCTGGGCAGTCTCGGAGAGCATGCTCATATACATCATGACTTGGAACATCTTCCTGAAGAAACCTTTTACCATCAACATCTACTAAAATTTCCCAAGGAGGTCTATCTAGAGGAAAGTGCCTTGCAGTTGCTACCATTGGGGCAGGGTAGTCATCATTGGCAAGAATAGCCCCAAATATAGGAAGATGATGCTCACCATAACGAACATATCCTCCAGCTTCAGTTCCCAGTGTAATTCCTGCCCCTTGGCTGTATGGGTACGATACATCTGAGTAATCTAATGCACCTTCAATTTCCAGAAACATCTCAGAATTGGATGCATAGCCTCCGCAGGTCAATACCACATTGTCAGAATAGAAACTTTGTTCCTTACCATCAATATCAATAGTTTCAATACCTTCTACATCTTTATTAATTTTCTGTATTAACTTTGTAACCTCAGTATTTAACTTAATTGTAACCATCTTTGAGTCGATATGAGGTTTAATTTGTTCCTCTAAAACTTTTAGGATAGACATGCCTCCTTTTGGGCCCCAGGCATATCGAGCATTGCTATATGGCTCATGAGTTGTTCCAGTAACTGGGTGGCCTTCTTTGACCTTAAATCCATTATCAGTAAGCCAGTCAAATGTTTCTCCGGCATTAAATGTTGCAAGTTTAACGATATCTTTGTCGGCTGTACCTTTACTAATCCTCATAATATCATCATAGTGAGACTGAGGAGAGTCCTCTATACCTTTGTTTTTTTGTAATTTTGTTCCAGCAGCTGCCATTTGTCCAGATGATAGAAAAAGAGTTCCGCCAATGGCCGATGCTGCCTCAATTATAAGAACCTTCGCCCCTCTTTCAGCTGCAAATATTGCTGCAGGTAAACCTGAATTACCCCCTCCAACGACAATTAGGTCCCATTTATTATTTGATGATTTGTTCTCAGCACATGCTCCTAAGCTAACTGCTGCTGCAGAAACCCCTGCTGTTGCTAAGAATTTTCTTTTTGTTATTTTTTTTGAAATTGGATTTAGTAATCTAAGAAATTTATTCATTGCTATTTCTCCAAACCGAAAGAGTTATTGGAGCTATATTAGCCTAGTTATTTAATAAAATGTAAAAATAAAATCGATATAATTCATTCTTCGGTTAAGTCAGGCATTTTCATCGCATTTGCCATTAATATTGATAAACAGAGGCAAAAGATACACAAATAAAAGGGTAGAAAAGTATTATATTGGTATGCAACGGTCCCTAATAAAGGGCCTGTCATAAAGCTAAAGGCCTGAAAAGCAGATGTAAGTCCTGCTACATTTCCCTGATTATCCTTTCCTGCAGCAAAGGAAGATGCTGTCATATAAGCTGGCCACCCAACTGCACCACCCATTCCAAAAATAACCATAGCTAGTATTATAGTTACGTAACTGTCAGTGGACATAACTATTAATGTTGCGGCAATTGCTAGTGGGAGGCCACAATTAATTAGTTTTCTAGGGCTCCATTTTAGCTTTGGAAGAACAAAAACTTGAATACATATTTGCGAGATTGCTGAAACCGATAAAGCTATTCCCACATAACGTGCTGTTTCAATGGTATTTAACTGAAATTTATCCTGAAAATAAAAGCCTAGGATTACAATCATTGAAACATTACCTAAAATTAAAATTGTAAACCCAGTTTGGATTGTAAGGATTTCCTTTGTTAAAACCTTTCTAAATCCAGAATTCTTGCTTTTTTTATATTTTTTTGGTTCTGGAATAGCATAGTACAAATAGACTGCAAGTATCCCCATGATTGTGACAGCATAAAAGGGTGCAGTGGGGGAAATAATAGTAAAAATTGCAGCTATTGCAGGTCCTATTACAGAACCAAATCCCCATGATGCTGTTATCAAAGCTAATCCACCCGATCTATTTTTCTTACTAGTTAGGTCGGCAGCCATTGCTATCGATGCAGGATAAATAGCTCCTGATGTAATAGTGTAGATACTTCTAATTACTACTAAGAGTATAAAGCAGGTAAATATGCTTATTACGGATGCAATTCTTAAATCAATTAATACGGCAAAGATACCACTCGTAATAACATACCCAACCGCACCGAATAACATCACATTTTTTCTACCTTTTGCTTCACTCACTTTCCCCCAAATTGGGCCAGTTAAAAGGAGAAAAAGACCCCCGACAGCCAAAATGACACCAATTTGCCATTCGATAAAACCTAACTCCCTGCCAAGTGGGGGGAGAATAGTGATAAGAAAATTATTTCCAATAGAGCTGACTAACATTCCATAAGAGAGCGCAATAGCTGTAAATTTTGGTATCTTCCCAACAGATACGTCGCTACTAGATGAGAGTTCTTGGTCTATTTTGTTAGAATGATCCATATCTTGGTTTTTTCTTGAGTTCTTAATATTTTTTTTCTTATTTCTCAAAAAGAGCAATGAGAATGGGTTCTAACATTTCTTTTGTTGCTTTGTAAGAGGTAAGCTTAAAGAGACTCTCAGAATTTTAGAAATCAAATTTTTTTCTTTATATTTATTCAAACAAGCTATTACGTTAAGTGGGTTTGATTTGTTCACTAATCAAGATATTTATAAAATTTTATTTGACTTGAAGACTGCTATCAATCAGTTTTAGTTATGCACCTTTTTATAATGTATAAATTCATTTTATTTATTTTTCTTTTTCAATTTTTTTCATCTAGTAATTCGTCTGCTTTTGATTGGTCAATAACAGAATTACAATCAAATTTTGGTGTTATTTCAACACCAAGTTTTGCAGGTGGAGGTAAAAACACAACTGTTGTTGCAACCATTGAGCACTCAGATGGATGGAGATATGGTGATAACTATTTTTTTATAGACTTTGCCGAGAGCACATCCCCATTTTACAATGATAATGATATTTATGCAGAATATTATGCCAATTTTAGCTTAGGAAAAATCTTAGAGAAAAAAATATCATATGGAATTGTGAATGACTTCGGTTTAATTTTTGGAGTTAATTGGGCGAAGAATGCAAAGGTAATTAAGTATCTTCCTGGAATTCGCTTTTCATTAGATTTACCGGGTTTTGCTTTTGCTAATCTCGATGTTACTGCCTATTTAGATGACTCAAAAGGCTTCCAGAAAGGTGGAGCGCCTAAACAAAAAAAATCTTTTATGATTGACTTTAATTGGTCCTACCCTTTCACAATTAATGGGAATGATTTCGCAATAACAGGACATCTAGAATATATTGATAAACGTTTTGATAGTTTTGGAAATCGATTAACGTCTCATGTGTTAAATCAAGAACAAATCAGATGGGATATTGGTAAGGCCATTAATGGAACGCCTAATAAATTTTTTGTAGGTTTGGAAATGTCCATATGGATAAATAAACTTGGGGATACAACTACAAACGAATTTGCTCCGCAAGCTTTAATTGCATATCAGTTTTGAGTCATCCTATTTGCAAGCTCATCTGCACTGTTTTTGAATTTTTTAAATCCAAGTAAAAGGCAAATATTCATAAAGACACCAAAAATAAGCCCAGTAATAGATAAAGAATATTTTAAGTAGGCAGGATCTCCAAATAAGTCAGTTAAGAAGCCAACTAATGTTGGTCCAACAAGCGAGCCAAAAAGGCCAATAACAAAAAAGAAAATCACAGTAGCTTGTCCTCTTAATTCACCTGGAGTAATTGCTATGATGCAACTAGGACTTGTTCCTGAAGATATTGACATACCCAACATGCCCACAAACCAAATTACTGAAGCAATTTCTGCAGATGGAGCAATTGGGTAAGCAACAGCACATGGAAGAACAATAATAGCACCTGCTAAAACGGTATAGTACGGAGCATTATTGATACCTCTTTTAATTAGTTGAGAGGCAATCCATCCAGCTGCTGTTGTTCCTATAATCCCAGAAACAATTAAAATTATTCCAACAATTAACCCCGTTTGTGAAACACTCCATCCCCATGTTCGCTCATAAAGAGCAGGGATCCAAAAAGAAGCTGCACCAATTGCAGTTATACCAATAATTCCACCAAAGACAGATGCATAAGATGCTTTATGATGCATCATATATGAAGCTGCCTCTGCTAATGTTGGTCCATCTTCTTTTTCACTAAGTATTTCCTGCCTTGGAGGTTCTTTTACTGTTATCCATACAACTAGAGAAACAATAAGCCCTGGAAGACCAACAATAAGAAATGCGGTTTGCCATGCCATAAGTTCTCCATAAAAGGGAAGAATAATTGATGGTGATCGAGCTATGTATTCAACGATCTGACCACCTATAATATATGTAGCACCTGCTCCAGCAGGTGCACCCAGCATAAATAAGGCAACAGCACGAGGACGAATGTCCTTGGGAAAATAATCACCAAAGAGTGAGAAAGAACAAGGTGCTGCAGTTGTTTCACCAATTCCAACTCCTACACGCATCATAAATAAAGTGAAAAAACTATTTGCCAATCCACAGGCTGCGGTCATAACACTCCAGACAGCAATCCCAATGGATAATATTGCTGTTCTACTTTTTCTATCAACTAGCCATCCAATGGGAAGTCCAACAATAGCAAAAAGGATAACGAAAGCTGGACCAATCAAAAGGCCTATTTGAAAATCAGAAAGGTCGAGTGATAGTTTTATTGGCTCAATAAGTAACGATAAAATATACCTATCAACATATGAGAGAATATAAACAAGTGAGAGCAGACTTGCCACATACCAAGCATACCCTCTATTTGGGAAATTTAAATTTGTATTTACATGATCAGCCATTAAACCAAGCTAAACAAGGTTTTGGCAGAGTGCAAGTTATAGATTCTTATCTTCTTGATGCTGAAGCTATTTTTGCGAAGTTTAAATCTGGAAAAATAAAGTTTTTTGATTCAACAATAATATTTCCAACGGTTTCCCTCCAATCATAGTGCAAACCAATTATCTCAGACGATGGGGGTGTTATGTTAAATTCGACCGTATATAAATCTTCTTTATATCCAGGCAATTTTATATTCTGTGCATAGTGATAATTGTCAGACATATTAAGATGAGGTGAAAGTAGAATATTTGATGACTTCTCTGTCTTTTGATTAGTGATTTTTGCTGATACATTCAGATAGGGAATAAAACCACCTACAGGCGAACCAGGTGGGGCATTTTCGTTCCAGTTAACAAGTACTTCAATGTGAATATCGGTTTCAGATTCTTTTAGAAAATAACCTTCAGGTTGAACATCATCTTTAATGGCACCTTCAAATACAAGATTTATGCCAGGTTTAATTGAAGCGGTTCCAATAACCATTTCAGGAAGCTCTTCTGATATTAGAGTATTTTCATCGGCGTAATAAATATTTGAGAAGAAATAGAAACTTAAGAAAAATAATATTTTAGAAATTTGCATTATGTCTGATCCCTAGGCTAATAAGTATATTATAGTAATGCAAATAATAATCATTATCAAATAATAAATTAAGGGAGTTTTGCAAAAATTAAAATTAAGTTATTAGCGGGTAGCGGAATTTTTTTTATAAGAGAAACCTGATTAGATTTTCCAATTTTTTCAAGTTCGTTAATATCACGAACACCCCATCGAGTATCTCTAGCCTTAAGACTTTCGTCAAAAAGTTTATTTGATTCCGATGTATGTTCTCCACCTATTTTAAATGGACCATAAAGAAATAAATACTGATCAGCTGAAAGGTATCTTTTAGCACCTTCAAAGAGACCAAATGTGGAAGATATCGGGCTGATATGAATCATATTGCAGCATAAGATTGCATCAATGTTTTTGTTAATCCAATTTTCTTCCTCTGAATGAATATGAAGGGGAGGGTGTAAGTTTGGTTGTTTAAAACGTCGATAAAGATCTTCAATAATATTGAAACTATTTTCATCCTTTTCAGAGGGTTGCCAGTACGTATTTGAATATCTATCGGCAAGAAAAAAACTGTGATATCCCGTTCCTGATGCAATCTCCAGAATCGTTTCTTTTTCAGAAATATAATCTTCTAATGCATCGGCAATAAAGGGAGCATTACGAAGTGCTGCAGGTGATGCATTATCCAGAATTTCCTGATTCATTTTTTAACCTCTCCAGGTTCTCCTTACAGGTTGATTTTCTGAACTTAGGAATTTATTTCTTACTAATAGATTCATATCTTTGAGTTCATGATGAATAAATGGCAATGTACGAAGATGATGATTTTCTTTTCTAATATCTGAAAGGGTTAACATGTTACGATAAACTAAAAAAATTAGAGCCACTAAAGCTGTAAAGTTTAAAAGACCTATTATTTCTATTGATTCCATAACATTTCTCCTTTTTCATTATTTTTCTTCATTGAAATATATTGTAAAATTTTCTAAATTTAAGTCTTTACAAGTATTCTCAAGATAATTTCTATATTCCCCTGTGATTGGAAAAATATTAATATCATTACTTAACATATCTTTATAGATAAAACATTCAGTTCTGCTAAAACGTTGTTTTTGCGATTCAGAAAAAATCCCTTTTTCCCATGCCATAAAACTTGTTTCAGTTAATCTAAGGATCGATTGTCCATAATTAATGGTTGCGGCTGCTTGTTCTGGACTTAGTGAGCTGCGCCCATTCGTTCGTATTCTTGTGGTTGCTTCAACCATGAATGGGTTTGTATGATATTCAAATTGTAAATCATTAGCGTCATCTATTATTTTTTGATACGTTGCTACATTTGTTGCTTCTGTATACTTCTGGATTTCCATGCTTAGTAGATAGACTGAAAAAATAATAACACTTAGTGTTATGATTTCAATAGATCTAGAATACAGATTATTCATGATTAACTCCTTATTTATTTTTTTAAAAAAATATTATATGCTAATAAATTTCATATTATATTTAAATTATTGGAAAATATTTATAATGCAAAATAACTTTAATTTTGTAGTGGGAATAGTAATTGTTTTTTTAACTTCCTCCTGTTCATATATTGGAAGAGGAGAAAGGGAATACGACCTTTCTTATGGAGAGCATTCGCGTCAAAAAATTGATTTTTACAAAGGTACAGGTGATTATTCGCTTATTTGGATACATGGAGGTGGTTGGCTTGAAGGAGATAAGCGTTCAACACGATCAAAATTATTTTTTAAAAGTTTTCCAGAGGAATATAATATTTTTAGTGTCAACTATCGGATTGGTGAAGATACAGCTCCAGACGCAGCTGATGATGTAATGTGTGCCTATAAGTTTATTGAGGAAAAAATTGAACTGGAAGGACTTTCCCCAGAGAAAGTTTATGTTATGGGTGCAAGTGCTGGAGGACATTTAGCTCTTGTAATTGGGTTGCTAAATACAACTGAGAGAAGTCATGAATGTAAATCATCATATACCCCTCTTAGTATAATTAATATTTTTGGAATAACTGAAATAAATAAAACAGAACAGTTTTTAACAGACAGTGGAGAAGAATGGAATTATGTAAAGATATGGATGCCGGAAGATAATTTTACTGAAATCTCAGATCAATATTCTCCTCTTTATATGATTACAGATAACGCTCCACCCATTATTACAATTCATGGTACAGAGGATATATACGTTGCATATGAACAGGCTTTAATGCTGCATGATAAACTTGTAACAGAAAATGAACTTGTTACTATTGAGGGCAAAGGCCATGGTGACTTTTCGGATGATGAATGGGATCATGTTCGCTCAAGCGTTATAAATTTTATGAAAAAAAATAGTCAGCCTTAATTATTTTTACATGCATTCTTAAGATAATTTTTATATTCTTGTGTAATAAATAATCTTCTATCAAGTTCATTTATCTAATTATAAGCCCTGCATTCTGCAACAGAGAATCTATTTTTATCATCATTATTCAGGATATTTTTCTTAAATTAACATCCTCAACAATTCTTAAAGTTAATTCATTCATTCCCTCAGAAATTTTTTGGTAGGTTGCAACATTTGTTGCTTCGGTATATTTCTTAATTTATATGCTAAGGAGATAAACGGAAAAAATTACGACTGATAGTGTCGTGATCTCAATAAATTTAGAATAAAGATTATGCATATTTTCCTCGATATATATAGACTAGGGTTATATGATGGTGTTTTAATATTATATAAATTGGGTGATTTTATGACAAAAGTTAGTTTGGTTACAATATTTCTCTCACTATTTTCATTATTTATCTCTTCATTCTCTTTTGCTGATGAAGCGTGTGACTCTCCTGTTAATATGATGATCATTTCAAAGGTTACTGATCAGGAAAAATACGATAAGTACCGAAAAGCTGTTGTAGAAATTAATTTAATTGGAAAACTCGGTGGGCAAATTGTTGCAGTTGGTGCAGGAGGGGATGTAACTCCTGAAATGCTGGAAGGTAAGTGGCCAAATAATCTTTTTAATTATATAATTCGCTGGCCATGCGCAAAGGCAGCAAAAGATTTTTGGTATTCTGATGGTTATCAGAATAAAGCCCTCCCTTTACGTAAAGATGCCGGTGATTTTACCATCGCACTTTTCCCAGCAGGATAAGTAATTCTCTATGAAAAAAAATTACTGGAACGCATCTCTTCGATTAACTCTAGGACTTCTTAGTATTTGGTTTTTGGTATCCTTTGGTGCTGGAATACTTTTTAGAGATTTTCTTGATCAGTATAATATAGGTGGGGCACCGCTTGGTTTTTGGTTTGCTCAGCAGGGATCAATCTATATATTTGTCATTCTTATTTTCTATTATTGTTTTGCAATTCGTCGTATTGAAGAAAAATTTAAAGACGAGGTGTAAAGATGGAAAATTCATTTTGGTCTTATTTTTTTGTTATTGTTACGTTTGGTTTATATATAGTAATAGCCGTGCGGTCACGCGCTAACTCGACAGGCGATTTTTATGTTGCTGGTCATGATGTTCATCCTGTTGTCAATGGAATGGCAACAGCTGCGGACTGGATGTCTGCAGCATCATTCTTGTCAATGGCTGGTTTAATTGCATTTCTTGGTTACGGTGGTTCTGTTTACTTAATGGGATGGACAGGAGGGTATGTTCTTCTTGCTCTTCTACTTGCTCCTTTCTTAAGAGAGTTTGGTAAATTCACTGTACCAGATTTTGTTGGTGATAGATATTATTCAAGTTTTGCACGTATCGTAGCAGTTGTATGTGCTATCTTCATTTCCTTTACTTATATAGCAGGACAGATGAAGGGAGTAGGAGTTGCTTTCTCAGCTTTTCTTGGTGTTCCTTCGACAATTGGTATTCTTATCGGAATGATTGTTGTCTTTTTTTACGCAGTATTAGGCGGAATGAAAGGTATAACGTATACCCAGGTTGCACAGTACTGTGTTCTTATTTTTGCTTATACCGTTCCTGCTATTTTCATCTCAATTATTATAACCAATAACCCAATTCCTCAGCTTGGGTTTATCTCTAATATGAGTGGTTCAGATATTTCTATGCTGACGAAGTTGGATAATCTTCTCACGGATTTAGGGTTTTTGGAATACACACAAACCTCAAAATCAATGATTGATACATTTTGTATTACAGCAGCCCTTATGTTTGGGACGGCTGGACTGCCACATGTGATCATACGGTTTTTTACTGTAAAGTCTGCGCATGCTGCACGTGTTTCTGCAGGTTGGGCTTTAGTTTTTATTGCTCTTCTTTATACCGTTGCACCTGCAGTTGGTTCTTTCGCACGGCTTAATTTTATTAATACGGTTAATGATGCACAGTATGATAAGAGCACTTCTGAAAATTCATCAGATATAAAGATAGCTCCAGAATGGTTTAAAAACTGGGAGCAGATGGGATATGTTAGCTTTAAAGATCTAAATGACGATGGCATTATGCAATATCGGGGACCAAATGCACCTGATGGTTTACAAAATGAAGTTGAAGTTAATCGTGATATTTTTGTTTTAGCAAATCCTGAAATTGCACAGTTGCCTGACTGGGTTGCAGGACTGGTTGTTGCAGGCGGATTGGCTGCAGCACTCTCGACTGCAGCAGGTTTACTCATGGTTATTTCTTCAGCAGTGAGTCACGACTTGTGTCGAAAAACACTCTTCAAAAACATTGATGATAAAACAGAACTCTTTGTAGCAAGACTCTCTGCGGCAGGTGCTGTCTTTGCTGCTGGACTTTTAGGTATTTATGCTTCCCAACTAGGTTTTGTTGCACAGGTAGTTGCCTTTGCATTTGGTCTGGCAGCTTCATCACTGTTTCCAGTTATTTTTCTTGGAATATTCTGGAAGAGAATGAATAAAGAAGGCGCAATTGTTTCAATGCTTGTTGGTTTAGTTTCAACCTTTTCTTATATTGTTTATTTTAAATTCTTAGGAGGTACACAAGACCAATGGTTCCTAGGAGTATCCTCCGAAGGTATTGGCTTTGTCTTTATGTGGTTAGCGCTTATATCGGGTATCTTAGTTTCTTTTCTGACAAAGGAACCTCCTGATGAAATAAAGGATCTAGTTGAAAAAATTAGAATTCCAAGACAGACTTAATTTTTATTTTATTTAATACTTATAGCTTATTATCTATGTGAAGAATTTATGCAGAAAACTCAATACGAACATGAAGCAGTGACTCTATTGAGGTCACATAATGTAGCTATTTTATCCACCATTTCAAAAAGGTATGAAGATTTTCCTTTTGGAAGCCTTATTACATATGTTACTGACCAAAACAGATCGATTTATATTTATGCAAGTGATATTGCTGAGCACACTAAAAATATTCTTAATAATCCTAAATCGTGTTTAACAATATTTAACATTACTAAAGAGGATGATAAGCAGAATAGTTCTCGATTAAGTATTATGGGTAATTTTAATAAAGTCGAAAAAGGGGAGAGCTTAGAGAGTTGTAAAGATCGTTTTTTTACATTCTTACCTAAAAGTGAAGAATATTCAAAGATGCATGATTTTAATTTTTATAAGTTAGAACCTCAAAACATACGTTGGATAGGTGGTTTTGGTGAAATTTCTTGGTTAAAAGATGAGTCTTGGAAATTAAAAGAACCTGCCTGGACTAATGATGAAACATCTATGGTGGAACATATGAATAATGACCATAAGGATGTTGTTATTGCATGTTTAAAAGGATTCTATGGAGTTAATGATAATAAAGCCTTGATGATAGGTTTATCAATAGACGGATATTATTTAGAGTCTCATAATAAAATTTATTATATACCTTTTGATAAACCTTGTTTGAGTTCTAAAGAAGTAAGAAAAGCGCTGGTAGTTCATGCAAAGAAGTTTAAAGGTGTCAGTTAAGGTTTTAATTTAAACTTTATAAAGTTATTATTAAACCTTCTTCCGGCTTTATAGTACCTCTCGTAAAGTTATCATACATACTTGAAAAATTATTTAATCCTTTAATCTCTTTAATTTTTATCCAGTTTTTACTTTGAATAATCCGAGCCTTCATGAAAGTATTTATTTTCTTATTAAACCCTCTCTCCCCCCAGTCTTTAGTTCTTTTTTTTATATGGGTAGGTGCAAAAAAGAATTCGGTTCGTTCTCTAATCATCATTTGAGAAAGTATATCTTTTGGTATTGTCTCACTATCCCAATGTGTCATACCTACTGTAATGCACTTTATCATATTTTCTTTTAGAGAATTATGTAAAGAACCAAGTATTTTCCTATTTCCCGACATATCAATTATTACTGTTTTTTTATTATGACTAATTTTATCTAAATCTTCATATGAGATAATATGAGTATAACTCTTTAAATCTTTTACAAAATCAATATTATTTGGAGATGTCACTCCAATAGTATCTGGTACACCTTTTATTTCATCTAATCCTTGCGCTAGGCCTATTGCTGTTTTACTTGAAGCGCTTAAAATTAATATTTGTTCAGACTGGTAATAAGATACGTCTTGAAGAAAGTCACAAAGACAGAATGCTGTCACATGAAGTGGAAATAAGAGTGCTTTTAAATTATCAGTTTCATCATCAGGATTATCCGACACCTTGATATAAGTATTATAAACCAATGGAAGTTCTTTACGGTGCTTACTCATATCAATCATGGTATTGCCTGAAATATTGACTTCATCAAAAATAAGTATGTCAGCTAATGGAAAATAACCGAAAAACCTTTCTCCAATCATTAAGTTCTCATTTTTAGAATGAATAACTTTTGCAAAACCCCATGCAGGGATACATCCCCATTCATTGCTTTTATTTTTTAATGGAGGAAAAAACTTCCAGTACCCAAGTTTTTCACCTGCAACACCGTAACTAATATTATTTGATGTAAATGAAAGTTTTTCAATTTTAAGTACAATAGATCCAGAATTATAAATTTCTAAATTGAGCTGCTGATTAACAAGTCGAGAATCTATAAGACTAGTTTTTCTAGTTTGGAATTGATTAATTTTTATTGATTTTTTTTGCATAAATAGGTTTTTCATTTATTTCTAAAAAATAGAATAACTACAAAAACCAGTAATAAGATTAGATATAAAAGCTCCCATTTTTCCATTTCTGACATTTGTAAAAATCTTTATATGTTTAAATATTGTAATTAGTTAAAGATATATTTTCAGAATTAAATTTTTCTAATTATTTATTTATAAAATTATGGCTCAGGTATCTCGTTAAGAGTTAGGCTAACATAGAATTCATCACCCTTATCTGTTAATTGGACATCAAATTCAGCTGACGTGCTGTAAGTGTCATTAAACGAAATCTCTAGAGCATGAAATTGTTTGATCATATTATCTCTTACTGTTTTATTATCAGGTAATTTCTGAGTGAAAAAATTTGTAATTTCTGGATTTAAATTTTTATTTTGATATGTAAAATCAATTTGGGCTGCACAAAAGTTCTTGCCGTTATCACTTTTAGATAATGTTCTTATTCCCTTTACGTTAACAGATGGTGATGAAAGTGATGAAAAAAAATCCTCAAAAATATCTCTGCAGTCTATACCGGCAAGCATTAAAAGACCATAAGTAGGCTGAATACATGCGCCACTTAAAACTAATTCATTGTTATGGTCATTTAAAATATCTAGTGCAATTTCTGCAACTAAATTAGTTACATCTTCATCACCGCACTCAATATACTCAGCACATGAGGTTAATAGTTGGGTGAATATTATTACAGAAAAAAAATTCTTCATAAAATTGGTTATACTATCCGTTAAATGAACATATCAATTATTATTTTACAAATGACTATTTGCAAGTAAAGGATATATTTATTATAATTTACCTTTTTAATTGGGGATATAAATAATGAAAAAAATATTAATCTTATGTTGTTCTTTATTTGTTTTAACTGCATGTGAGAATAGATTAAGTGATTTAGAGCAAACTTTAGGAGTGATATAGTTATGAGATATGTTGGTTGGACTTTAGTTATTGTTGGTGTCATTGATTGGTTATCCAGTTTGGGGGGAATTGATTTTTATGGACTGTTTGGAATTGATTTAGGGATATTGTATCAATTTTCGGCATACATTGTTGGTGGTATTGGTGGAATTATTTTATGGATTGTTTATAAGGGAGACGCGTCTTCAGCAATTGATGACTCATTAGCAGAAGGCGAGGAGTTACTCTATAAAAATTCTGTCACGGTAAAACAAAAGGGCTGGTTTAAACAACCTGATACTGGTGTTTTATATTTAACTAACAGAAGAATTGGTTATATGGGAGATGAAGACCTCGCTTTTGATAGTAATTTAGAAGATGTGTCATCAATTACGATGAAGAGATGGTGGATTGAACTTACTATAGCAGACAAGACGATCACGTTTACCCCTGGAATGTTTAAAGCTAAGAGTTTAGCCTCACAAATTGAAAATGCGATGGAAGCAAAAGCATCTTAAGCATTTTCAAAGGTAAAATGACTGATTGACGGCTGCATAGTCATTGATTTATATTTTTTTCTTGAGCTATAATAGTACCCTATTCTGGCTCCATTCCCTTTTTTTATTTGTAAATTAATCTTTACAAAAACTTATGTAATACGAGTTTTGAATGAGTGACATAAACAATATAAATCAAAAAGAAATCTTAGCGTTCCTTAATTCTTGGAAAGATGGTGTTATTGATATTGGCCAGGTCCATAAAGATGGCGGTGACTTTAAGGAAAGAGCACATTCTTTTCTTGAGGACCACTATGCTTTTAACAATGAAGAAGTTTTATTTAAACCAACGTTTACCAGTGACATTGTTTTTCGAAATAACCGAGATGATGCTCTTTCGTACTTTGTTAAAGGACACCTGCCTGAGGATAATGGTTTTGCACTTAAGCCCTGGAAGAAGATAAAACCATCTGAGGTAAATATATTAATAGAACAGGGTTTGTGTGCTGTTATGGGAATTTTTAAATTCCAATCCTATGAGGCAACCAATCCTGTTAGAGTTGCCTTTACATTTGTTTTGGTAACAGTAAATGATAAACTTAAGATTAAAATTCATCATTCATCCCCAGTTGATTGATATTTATTATTTTTAGTTATTAATTTCAACCTTAGCCATAGTTGTTTGTCTCAATTGGTTATCGTATTCTCCAAGTAAGAAACTGTTTATATCTGACCCAACCAATTCAGGTTCTTCTATGTAGGGGTAATGACCAAGTGATTCATATTTTTTTACTAAACTTGGTGCATTGACTAACCAATGTTGTATGACATTTGCCTCCAGATGCATCACAGTTGGATTAGATAATCCCCACAGAACAAGCGTTGGTGATTTAACTTTATTGAGAACGCTCTCAGGATCTCCAGTTACATAATTACGCATAAATGTGCGGGCAGGTTCTCTTTTTCCAGCACGTCTGTTCATATCATAATTCATATTAATGTGTTCTTCGGAAGGTGGTTTTGATGTGACCGTTCTTGAGAGTGCTTTTTCCCAATATCCTCGTGATTGATGATAGCTTTGAAGCCAACGAGCAAAACTACTTCCTCTTGGTCTATTAGGATTTGTGACTTTAGTTCTTGGCATGCCGGCAGAGTTAACTAATACAAAACGATTTACTTTTTCTGGATTGTTGGAGGCGTATCTGAAGGCAACTGTTCCACCTGAAGAGGTGCCAATAAGGTGAAACCGCTCTATTTTTAAGTGATCTGATAATTGTGTAATAATTTCTTGATAATGATCTACATTATACCTGTTTTTGCTATCTAGACCACTGAGTCCAGAGTTTGGAAAGTCAAAACGAATAACTCTAAAGTTATTTTTTAGTATTTCCGCAACCCCGTCCCATGCTCGAGCACTGTGATAGGATGCATGGGTTAGAATGACTGGATAGCCTTCACCTTCATCAATAAAATGAATGAGTACACCATCTAAGTTGACATATTCTGATTGATCAACTTCATATTTCGCTCTTAAATCTGAAAGAGATATGTCTCTACCCCCCGAAGTGAGATACCATAAACCAAGTGCAGCTCCAAAGATGAGTATGATGAGTAAAATAACTACTATTTTGACAATGATGTTCATTCTAATACCCTTATTAATATATGAGTCTTTTATGACACACTTAATAATCTAATAATATATGACTAGTTATTTTTTATTGATAATACCACCCATAAATGATTCTCTGCCACACTATGAACGATAGATCTAAAATAAGACCAATTCAGTTTTTTTTGCCATTATTGAGCATTTTTTTCTTATTTTACTTTCTTTATCATACTTTTGAGGGTGATAGAGGGGTAACAGCACTATTAAAAGTTAAGAGTGAGCTAAGTATCGTTCAAAAAGAATTGTCAGAGGCAAAGATACTTCAAGCAAGTTTAGAGCGAAGAAATGCACTGCTACTTTCATCGAACCTAGATACAGATATGTTAGATGAACAAGTAAAGCGCTTACTTGTAATGGTAAAACCAAACGAATATCTAGTAATTCCCTAACGCATTCACTTTTAACGATTGTTCATCATAAACAACCCTTATAGCGTGTTGTTATTTTCAATTTTTTTTCTTTCTTCAAATTAACGACTATTACTTTTTATTAGCCGGCTATGTAATTTTATTACGCGGATATGCTTATAGTTTTAAAAATTATCATTATTATCAATAACTTGAATGGTTTTTGATGAAGAAGAAACATATCTTTTAAACAATGACTTAATAACTAATAAGTGAGATAATTTAATTTAAATCCTGTATAAGAGTAATATTATTACAAATTTAAATGCTTAGATCATTCTTTGAAGGTATTTATGACCCCATCCGATCTTCCTTTGTTAGATGAGACTGTTGAGCAATCAAAAAATTCATCTGTTAAGTCACAAAAAGGCTCTACCAAGAGTTCTTTTTCCAAAGAATCACTGCTTAATTTTTATAATGATATGCTTTTGATTAGACGTTTTGAAGAACGAGCTGGTCAGCTATATGGAATGGGTCTAATTGGGGGATTTTGCCACTTATATATTGGCCAAGAGGCAGTAGTTGTTGGCCTTCAAGCAAATGTTAACGATAAAGATAGTATTATCACTACATATAGAGACCATGGGCACATGCTTGCCGCTGGTATGGACCCAAAAAAAGTAATGGCTGAATTAACTGGACGAGAAGCTGGCTATTCTCACGGAAAAGGTGGGTCGATGCATATGTTCAGTAAAGAAAAAAATTTTTATGGTGGCCACGGTATTGTTGGTGCATCAGTGCCTATAGGAACTGGCCTGGCCTTCTCTCATTACTACAATAATGATGGTGGGGTCTGTCTATGCTATTTTGGTGATGGTGCTACAAATCAAGGGCAAGTCTATGAGTCTTTTAATATGGCAGCTCTTTGGAATTTACCAATCGTTTATATTATTGAAAATAATAAGTATGGTATGGGAACTTCTGTAGAGAGAGCATCCGCTTCAACAGATCTTCATAGGCGAGGCGAGTCCTATGGAATACCTGGCTTAGCAGTAAACGGTATGGATGTAAGAGAAGTTTATCAGGCTGGAAAAAGTGCAATTGATCATGCAAGAAATAATAAGGGTCCAATAATACTTGAGATGAAAACATATAGATATAGAGGGCACTCTATGTCAGATCCAGCAAAATATAGATCTAAAGAAGAGCTTGCAAAAATGAGAGCAGAAAATGATCCAATAGATTGCTTAAGAGAAGAAATTTTAAATGCAAATATATTGGATGAAAAAAGCTTTAAAGAAATAGATAAAAAAATTAAAGAGCGAGTTATTGATGCTGCAAAATTTGCGCAAGATTCGCAAGAACCTGATCCAAGTGAACTTTGGACAGATGTTCTTATAGAAGCTTAAAATTTATAGGAATTAATAATTGGAAACAGAAATTTTAATGCCAGCACTATCCCCGACAATGAAAGAGGGAAAACTCGCAAAATGGCTTATCGCCGAGGGCGAAAGAGTTTCTGCTGGAGATTTAATTGCAGAAATAGAAACTGATAAAGCAACAATGGAATTAGAAGCAGTTGATGATGGTGTATTAAAACAAATTTTAATTGTTGAAGGAACTGAATCGGTACAAGTTAATACACCAATTGGTCTTTTATCAGATCATGCTTCAGACTCTAAAGAAGAAATACCCATATCAAAGGTTGAGGATAATATCATTTTAGAGGAGGGTCCCCCAGCCGTATCTAAAAATCAGCCAAGTGTTTCTCATGAAAATGTAATAGGTGATGTTACTTCCAAAGAAAATACTATAGACCATGATTATGTAGAGATTACTGTAAGAGAAGCATTAAGAGATGCCATGGCAGAAGAGATGAGATTTAATAAGAATGTCTTCCTTATGGGTGAAGAAGTTGCAGAGTATCAAGGTGCATATAAAGTTAGTCAGGGTTTATTAGAAGAGTTTGGATCAAAAAGAGTTATTGATACGCCTATAACAGAAAATGGTTTTGCAGGTTTAGGAGTTGGAGCAGCCTTTTCAGGTCTGAGTCCTATTATTGAGTTTATGACTTTTAACTTTGCTATGCAGGCCATTGATCATATTATTAATTCGGCAGCAAAAACCTTATACATGTCAGGTGGGCAAATGGGTTGTCCAATTGTGTTCAGGGGGCCTAATGGAGCAGCGTCTAGGGTAGGTGCACAACATTCTCAATGTTATGCATCCTGGTACTCTCACGTGCCCGGTCACAAGGTTGTTTCACCTTGGTCAGGAAGTGATGCTAAAGGACTTTTGAAGTCATCTATTAGAGACCCTAATCCTGTAATTTTTTTAGAAAACGAATTGCTCTATGGACAAAAATTTGATGTTCCAACTTCGGATGACTTCCTTGTTCCAATTGGAAAAGCCAAGATTGAAAGGGAAGGCAGTGATATCACAATCACTGCTTTTAGTATTATGGTAGGAAAGGCTTTATCTGCTGCAGAGGAATTATCTAAACAGGGAATTTCAGCAGAGGTTATTAATTTACGAACATTGAGGCCTCTAGATATTGACACAATTATTAACTCGGTTAAAAAAACTAATCATTGCATCTCTTGTGAAGAAGGTTTTCCTTACTCTGGTATTGGCGCAGAAATATCTTCACAAATAATGGAAAAAGCATTTGACTGGTTAGATGCTCCCGTCAAAAGAATTACTGGAAAAGATGTTCCTATGCCATATGCAGCTAATTTAGAAAAATTAGCTTTACCGCAAATTGAGGATATAATTAGTTCAGTAAATTCTATTTTGTCTGAAGCATAAAAAGAAGAGGTATAATTATGCCAATAGAAATTTTAATGCCAGCTTTATCCCCTACAATGACAGAGGGAAAACTTGCTAAATGGTTAGTTAAAGAAGGTGACCAGGTCAATTCAGGGGATATCATTGCAGAAATAGAAACTGACAAAGCAACTATGGAACTTGAGGCGGTTGATGAGGGTGTTATTGGAGAGATACTTATTCTTGAGGGAACTGAATCAGTTGAAGTTAATAAGCCTATTGGACTTTTATTTGAAGAGGGTGAAGATAAACCAAAAGCAAAAAATAAAAGTAAAGAACAAAAAAAATCGTGGGCTTCTAAGAAAAGTAAAACAAATTCTAGTGCTAAAGATAATAAATTGAGTGAAAAGAAGATAAAAAAAGAAAAAAATACTGCTCCTCCTCAATTAGATCTTTCTTCACCCTTACCTCAGTCAAAAAGAATTTTTATTAGCCCTCTTGCAAGAAGAATTGCTGAAGCCTCAAGTTTAGACATTTCTTCTATAACTGGAACTGGTCCCGGGGGAAGAATTGTAAAAAATGATGTTGAAGGTTTTTTGAATTCAAGTTCAAAACCAACTATTTCTAAGTCGCCTAGATCAATAGAGTCTCATGCAACAGAGAGATCTTTTGAGGTAATTAAAAATTCAAGTATTAGGAAAATAATTGCAAAAAGATTAACAGAAGCAAAAATAGAGATTCCACATTTTTATCTTACAATTGAGTGTAATATTGATAAGTTACTAAATATAAGAAAGGAATTAAATGATAACCCATCCTCTGACTTTAAACTTTCAGTAAATGATTTTATTATCAAGGCAAGTGCCTTAGCTTTGAAGAAAGTTCCAGATGTAAATGCAAGTTGGGCAGGGGAGTCAATTCATAAAAATAATCAAGTAGATATTTCTGTTGCAGTTGCAACCGATAATGGTTTGATAACTCCTATAATTAAAGATGCTGACCAGAAGGGTTTGTCTGAAATTTCTCAAGAAATGAAAGTATTGGCTGAGCGTGCTCGTGATAACAAATTAAAACCTGAAGAATTTCAGGGAGGTGGTTTTTCAATTTCTAATTTAGGCATGTACGGCATAAAAGAATTTACTGCAATAATTAATCCTCCTCAAAGTTCTATTTTGGCAGTAGGTGCAGGTATTAAGAAACCTGCGGTTATTAATGGAGAGTTAGGCATTGCTACTATAATGAATTGCACTCTTTCTTGTGACCATCGCGTAATTGATGGTGCCGTTGGAGCTAAGTTTCTTTCTAACTTTAAACCTCTTATTGAGGAACCCCTAACACTCTTGTTATAGGAAAAAAAATGAGTCAAAAATTTGATTTAACTGTTTTAGGGGGTGGCCCAGGAGGATACGTGGCCGCAATTCGTGCCTCTCAGCTTGGTTTAAAGACAGCACTTATTGAAAAAGAGCATTTAGGTGGTATTTGTTTAAATTGGGGGTGTATTCCAACTAAAGCACTACTTCGTTCTTCAGAAGTTTTGGATTTAATTAATAATTCCTCTGATTTTGGCATAAAGGTAGACGGAGTATCATTTGATTTACAGAGTATGATTGACCGTTCTCGAAATATTGCAGCAAGGCTTTCTTCTGGTGTATCCATGTTGTTGAAGAAAAATAAAGTAACTTTAATTGAAGGGCATGGAAAAATAGTAGGGGCCAATAAAATAGATGTACAAACGAAATCAAATGGTAATGTAGAAATCAACTCAACACATATAATAATTGCGACTGGGGCAAGGGCAAAGACATTTCCCAATTTACAGCCGGATGGTCACAATATTTGGACATACAAGGAGGCTATGGTTCCTAAGGTTTTGCCAAAGTCAATTTTAATCGTTGGTTCTGGTGCAATTGGAGCAGAATTCTGTAGTTTTTATAAAACATTAGGCGTAAATGTAACACTTGTTGAAGCTCTTAATAATATATTGCCTGTAGAAGATATTGAAATTTCAAATTTTGTTAAAAAAGCATTTACTGATAAAGGAATAAAAATTTTAACAAACTCTTTGGTTAAAAAATTAGAGTCTAGTAATAATGGTGTCAGGGCATTAATTTCTAATAAAACTAAAGAAGAGAATTTAAGTTTTGATAAAGTAATACTTGCTATGGGTATAGTTGGAAATATTGAAGATGTGGGTTTAGAGAAACTAAAAATTAATACTAAAGATTCTCATATTGTTACTGATGAATACAGCAGAACAAATGTTAAGGGTGTGTATGCAATTGGAGATGTCACAGGTGCGCCATGGCTTGCGCATAAAGCTTCTCACGAAGGAATTATCTGTGTAGAAAAGATTGCTGGCCATAATCCAACTCCTATAGATAAGAGCAGAATACCAGGATGCACATATTGTCACCCGCAAGTTGCAAGTATAGGTTATACAGAAGCACGCGCAAAGGAACTGGGTTTTAAAACCAAGATAGGTAAGTTTCCATTTGTTGGTAATGGAAAGGCTATTGCATTAGGTGATGACAAGGGTCTTGTAAAAACAATTTTTAATAAAGAAACAGGTGAGATGTTAGGTGCTCATTTAGTTGGCCCTGAAGTAACAGAGTTAATTCAAGGGTTTTCAATTGCAAAAACTTTAGAAACAACTGAAGCAGAATTAATGGAAACAGTTTTTCCTCACCCAACTTTATCTGAGATGATGCATGAGTCGGTTTTAGATGCTTATGATAGGGTTATACATTTCTAATGGAAAAAGTTGTTAATATAAAAAAATCATTAAGAAAACCAAAACCTAACTGGTTAAGGGTTAAAGCTCCTAATTCTAAGGGTTTTTACGAGACAAGATCCCTTATGAGGGGACTCAGTTTAAATACAGTGTGTGAGGAAGCTGCTTGTCCTAACATAGGTGAGTGTTGGGAAAAAAAGCATGCAACAATTATGATACTTGGTGATATTTGTACACGTGCTTGTGCATTTTGTAATATTAAAACTGGAAAGCCTGAAATGGTTGACTCTAAAGAACCACAGCATGTTGCAGAGGCTATTTCTGCATTGAACTTAAAGCATGTCGTTATCACATCTGTTGATAGAGATGATTTGAAAGATGGAGGTGCAGCTCATTGGGTAAGTGTTATCAATGAAGTAAGAAAGCAGTCTCCTAATACAACTATCGAAGTTTTGACTCCTGATTTTAGAAAAAAAATTGGATCAACTGAACTTGTTGCTAAAGCCTCTCCTGATGTTTTTAATCATAACTTAGAAACTGTTCCAAGACTTTACCGAAAGATAAGACCAGGTGCTCGATATTATACAAGCCTTAGACTTTTGGAGAGAGTAAAAGAAGTTAATAATGATGTTTTTACCAAGTCTGGAATCATGGTTGGTCTTGGTGAAGAAAAAGATGAAGTTATTCAAGTCATGGATGATCTTAGGTCTGCAAATGTTGATTTTTTAACTATTGGTCAATATCTTCAGCCTACATTAAGACATGCAGAGGTGGAGGATTTTTTATCACCAGAAGACTTTCACGCTTTTAAAGTGCAGGCAATTGCAAGAGGTTTTACAATGGTATCATCAACCCCCTTAACCCGTTCTTCTTACCATGCAGATGAAGACTTTAAGCTTCTTAAGGAAAAGTCACAAAGTAAAATAAAATCTAGTTCTTAACATGCCTTTATTTAATGAAAAAAAAGTCTTACCTTACTCAAGGGATCAAATTTTTGACCTAGTTGCAGATGTAGAGTCTTACCCTTATTTTCTTCCATGGTGTATTGACTGTAAAAAAATCTCTCATTCTCATGACGGTTTTCAGGCAAGGATGTACATTGGTTTTAACTTGTTTAGGGAAAGTTTCATATCAGATGTTAAGTTATCAGAACCCGATTCTATAATCGTATCTTATAAAGATGGTCCATTTAAATATTTAAATAATTTTTGGAAGTTTAATTCTCTTAATAATACTAACGAGACAGAGGTGGACTTTCATATTGATTTTGAATTTCGCTCAATTTTCTTTGAGGCTTTAATGGGGATTTGGTTTGAAGAAGCAGTAAGAAAGATGATACGAGCTTTTGAAGAAAGGGCAGACGATTTATACAGTTAATTGAAGTAATTATGGTAATTGATTTAGTAAAAGTGATAATCCGGCGCTAATAGTACTTCTTCTTATTTCATCTCTTGACCCAGCAAAAATATATTTTTTAATTATTGCATCAGTATTATTTTTTGCAATCGACAAATATACTAAACCAACTGGTTTATCTTTTGTCCCGCCTTGAGGGCCAGCAATTCCAGTAACAGATAGAGAAATATCTGCTTTTGAAAGTGCAAGAGCACCCTCTGCCATAGCCGAAGCTACAATATCACTTACTGCACCGTATTGATCAATTGCATCCATTGGCACGCCTAAGATTCTATTCTTAGAATAGTTTGAGTATGTTACATAACCACAAGTAAATGTATTAGATGATCCAGGCACTGCAGTAATACAACTTGAAATGAGACCACCCGTACAGGATTCAGCAAATGTAATTTTGTAGTTAAGCTTTGAAGCTTTCTTAATTATAGATGAGGATAATGAGATAATATCGTCAGAAAAATGAACCAAACTTGCCTCACATAATAAACATAAATAAGTTTATAGTAATAATTGAAAAGATTGCAGCCATAATATCATCAAAGAATATGCCAAAAGAATTTTTCATACTTTTATCAATCAAATTAATAGGCCATGGTTTTAAAATGTCAAAGATTCGGAATAATATAAATGAAAATATATAGGAAATGATTGAAATTTCCATAAATAGAAGCACTAAAAGTTGACCGCAAAACTCATCCATAACAATCCATGATGGATCTTTATTTTTATCTATGAGCTTGTTTGTAAATATTATACCAAAGAGGAGAAGTATAATTGTAAGTGAAGCACTAGCGTAAACACCTATATTTGAAGTCAATAACCACGATACGGGTAGCGCAATTAACGAGCCAAATGTACCTGGAGCAAATGGCAAATATCCAATTCCAAATACAGAGAGGTATGTTTTATAATAATGCATCTTAGAATTGTTTTTATTTGTTTATAACTACTTAGAGTTGATTATATGGGTTTCTAGGTTTTCTTGGTCATTGTTATCGACTTTTTTTTAACAAATTGATCTAATCATGAGTATAATTGTCTCAGCATATTCAGGAAATACTAAAAACTTTATAAATTTATGTCGTTTATTAAAGTAATGGTAATAACTTTAACTTATTTTTCAGGTTATTTTGTATTAATATGTATATATGCGCAAATTTTTTTTTAACACATAGTTCTTCTGTTTATTCAATAATTTGACTGTTTAGGATAAATAATAAATGTCAAAATTTGACCCTTACTATAGAAGTTTATCTGATTTTCAGAAAAGTCTCCAAAGATTCTTTCCTCAGAGACAAATAATACTTCGTACAGAAGAAAAAATGTATACGCTTAGGTTGACGACGATTCATCAAGCTGTTGCTTTTTGTTGTATGATTGTTCTTGGTGGATGGGTTTTAATTAGTTCAGGTCTAGTTGTCAGTCATTCAGACCGTATTAGAGCAAAAGAGATTCAAATTAAAGATGCAAGATCAGGCTACGAACAACTTCTTGCTCAACTGAATGTCTACAATAGAAGAATTAATGAGATTACTGACCAACTTGATAAAAATGGTTCATCGATGGTTTCTCTTGTTGATAGACAGTATGACCTACTTGATAAAAAGAATAATTTAGAGGACAGCTCCAATAAAAAGTCTAGGGGAAGTGTTGATTCTAGCCCTATAAAAAATAATGAGAAGAACAATAGAAAAAAAGAGTCTCGTGCGTGGATATCTAAAACCAAACAAATTGATGTTGCAATTGGTAGACTTGAATTAGAACGATTAAGGGTTGTAGATCAAAGAGGAGTGCTCCAATCACACTTAGATGAACTTAAATCTGAGATGAGAGATGTTACAGATGTTCATGAAAAAACAGATTTCATCAACTCTAAAGGATTAAATAATCGAAGATTAAATATAGAACTAAATTTGGCTGCATCTGAAACACTGGGTTTGTTAACAAGGGTTGATGAATTAGAAAAAGAATTAAGAGAAATGGAAGGTATTCAACTAATGCTATTCCATAGATTTTCTGAAGTTGCTAATGAACAGATTGATCACATATCTACCTCACTTAAATCAACAGGATTAGAAGTTGATAATCTTCTTTCTGAAATGAAAAAAGAATATGGCAGTGGAGGTCCTTTCATTCCAGTTGATCCTGTTAATCAAACAATTGGACCAATTAATGAATCTCTTATTTCATTAAACGGTAGAGTACAGAAACTTACAGAATTAGAAAACTTACTTTCAATAATGCCTCTTAAAGCTCCTCTATCTAAAGCTTGGGTAACGAGTGGGTTTGGCGTCAGGAAAGACCCATTTACAGGTACTTATGCAAGGCACATGGGTACAGATTTTGGCGCTGCTTATAACTCAGAAATTTTCAGTCCTGGTTCGGGTAAAGTGAGTTTTGCAGGATGGAGGGGAAGATATGGAAGACTTATTGAGATTAATCATGGTATGAGCATTTCATCAAGGTATGGCCATTTAGCAAAAATTTTAGTAAAAGAAGGTGATCTTGTAACTAGAGAAACAGTAATTGGACTCCTTGGTAATAGTGGAAGAAGTACTGGACCACATCTTCATTTTGAAATTTTACACAAGGGTAAACAGCTAAATCCTATGAAATTTTTGAGAGTTGGTAAGGATGTTCTCAAAGAAAGCTAATGGAAAGACATAATACAGGAAAAAAGATATGAAAAATGGTCAATCTAAATACGTACCCTCCATTATTAGTGATGATTTAACTATTAAAGGTAACTTGAGCAGTGAAGGTGAAATTCAAGTTGATGGAAAAGTTAATGGTGATGTTAAGTGTAAAGCTTTAATCATTGGTACAAAGGGCCTTGTGTCAGGACAAGTTCTTGCAAAAACTGTTAGAATACATGGGGCAATGAAGGGTATTGTAAAAGCAAATTCTGTTTTCCTTGCAGCTACAGCTCGCATGACTGGAGATATTGAACATGACAGCCTTGCTATTGAGCCAGGTGCATTTGTTGATGGTCATTGTAAAAGAATTATTAAAACAGAAGATATAACTCAAAGCTCTAAGACAAAATCTTCAGATACCAAAACATCTCCTCGAAAAAATGAGGGCTCCTCTCTACCAAAATCTGCTGTTTCATAGATAAATTTTCTGTTAGTTATTTATTTAACCTATTCTTTAAGTAGCTCTCTATAAACATTCAGGTTTTCCATTACTCTTTTCACATAATTTCTTGTTTCATTGAATGGTATTTGTTCAATCCAATCTACCTCATTTTTATTTTTTCTTGGATCGCCGTAACGCTTTACCCACCTCTTAACTCGATGGGGGCCAGCATTGTATCCGGCGAGTGCCATTATATATGAACCATCAAATTCATTAATTAATTGATTTAAATATGCTGATCCCAAACGAATATTATATGAAGGATCAATTGTTAAAGAATCTCTGTCGTATCTTTCTTTAATTCTTTTTGATACTAGTCTTGCGGTAGCCGGCATTAGTTGCATTAGTCCTTTAGCACCTGCATGACTTGTTGCTGAAATATCAAAATTACTTTCTTGTCTAATTACTGATAAGATTAGAGGCTTTTCAGGATAAAGTGGATAAGCGAAATCTGGAATTGGATAACCATGTTTGAATAATATGGTTTTCTTTTGTTCTGCCTTTCTTGCTACCCAGACACCTAAATCAATTCTCCCAAGGTTACTAATCATCTCTGCAGCAAGATAATAATTAATAGAAGGGGCAGAGTTTGCAATAGATAGAGTAAATCTCTTTAGGTATTTATTTTGTTCAGTTTCAGCTAATATTCTGAGGATCTGAACTAGTTCATTCTGATTAAATGATAATTTTTCGTTTTTATTTGGAATTATTTCATCAAGCGGTTTATGAATTTTCTTATTATATATTTTTTCTGATGCTAATTGACCATAAAATGTATAATTATACATTGATGCTTTTTCATACCAAGGCCTTGCGAGCTCTTTTTTTTCTGCCGACTCAAGAGTTTGTCCTATCCAATATGAAGCCTTTGACAAACTAACCGGAAAAGAAACCGCATCGTATACATTATAAAAATGTTTGAGTGCTTGATCATAATTATTGAAAAAACTTTTACTCAACCATCCAGACATCCACTCTGCTTCAAAGATTGATAAGCTATCCTTTGCTTTATGATTTGAGCTTATCTTGTAGGCTTCTCTCATTTTATTTCTTCTTATAGAATGTCTAGAGAGGATATGTCTTTCTTTCCACCATAAAGTAGGATTAACATGATCATAGCCTTCATTTATGACAAGTTTTTTAGCACTAATATATTTTCCTCTTTTTCTTCTCCATTTAACTCTGTCTAATGTTAGTCCTGGATCTTTCCTTAGTTGATTAGGGACCCTTGCAATTTTTGAATCAACACCATATGCACTTGAGTTAAGGGCAATTCTTGCTTCTGCTAATTTTCTATAGCTTCGACTAACTCGCTTTAAGTTTCTCCTTGCTGAATAAAGTTTATTATTCCAGATTAAATTATTTACTCTTTCTTCGTGATCCTTCGTGTTAAATAAATACGCAAATGAGGATAGGAATCTTCTCTCTTCCTTCTGAGTTAAATTATAATTATGCCATGCATTTTTTGCCAGATTCTCAGATTTTTCTAAGTCCCCTTTATCTTTGTAAGCATTTGCTAAGGCTTCAAATCCTGGACCAGTTAATGGTGGAAACATAGAAAACCAATCAATAATTTCAGACGATGACATCGATCCGTCATGTGCATATTTTTCAGCACGAGACCTAATAAGAGCGATTTCGGGCCACGTATGGTTATTTCTAATAAAAAGAGCTCTAAATCTAAAATCTGACTTTGCATTTCTATCTTTCAGATACAGCCAAGTTATAAAATTTCTTGTCAGAGGATTATTTATACTGTCAACAAGGCGTCTAGCAGTATTCCATCTTTTTAACCCAGCTGAATTAACAGCTCTTGAAAATAAGTCCCTATCAGTTTTATTTAAAACATAGCTATAATTTTTACCAAATGGACCAGAATAAAGTGGCTTTCTTATAGGCAAAAATTTGGGGTTGGAAATTACTTTAAGGTATTTATTAGTAGTGGGTTTTTGAATAGGAATTGGAAGTTCATTTTTGGCGTAAACCAACGAATGTTGGGAATACCCAATAATAACTAACATTAAAATTAATAAAAATTTATGAATTATTCGTAAAACCATTAAACAATCATTCTATTTGGCTTATTATATTGCGTTTTTAACAACTCTTGTGGGATATGGGTACTAGTTTTTAAATCTTTAATCTGGATTTTTCTATCATTTGCTATATTTTTTTAAATTATACCGAGATTCCAAGGATTTTATATGTTTAGAGGTTCTATCACTGCTTTAATCACTCCATTTGATAGTGGTAAATTAGATGAAACTAAATTCAAAAGTTTTGTTGAATGGCAAATCAATGAAGGATCACATGGGTTAGTTCCTTGTGGAACAACTGGCGAATCACCCGTATTAAGTCATGATGAAC
>MDTB01147839.1_pt1 | contig 39118 bp, 39 predicted proteins | sample 811161 | NCBI WGS metagenome assembly MDTB01 (sample SAMN05326650, study PRJNA326480) | marine metagenome | isolation source: seawater | place: Mediterranean Sea | collected 2009 | reverse complement strand
CATTCAACTATGAATCCAAAAGCAATGTACCAGATTGAAACTCCTCTCGATGAGGTCATGAATGCTGAAATGATATCTTATCCAAACACTAAATTGATGTGTTCCGTAAACGTTGATGGATCTGCTGCAGCGGTATTGGTTTCTGAAAAAAAGGCAAAAGAATTTGGAATGTCAAGAGCAGTAAAAGTTAGAGCTTCTGCTATGGCAAGTGACCCTTACACAGACAGAGATTTAGTAATGCCAGATGTAAATGCTTGTACTCGTTTAGCAGCCAAAGATGCTTATGAGCAAGCAGGTATAGGTCCTGAAGATGTAAATCTAGTTGAACTTCATGATTGTTTTGCAACCGCAGAGATGCTTCATTATGAAAATCTTGGACTATGCGAAGATGGAGATGCTGGAAAAATGATTGATGAAGGTCATGTTGAGCTTGGTGGTAAAGTTCCTGTTAATGTTTCAGGTGGACTTTTATCTAAAGGACATCCCTTAGGTGCAACAGGAATAGCTAATATTTATGAAATTTGTACCCACTTAAGGGGAGAAGCTGGAGCGAGACAAGTCGAAGGCGCAAGAATAGGAATGACACATGTGATTGGTTTGGGCACCGCTTGTGGAATTCATATTTTAGAAAAAACTAATTAATTTTCTTTTGAAGTTTGGCCTAACGGGCGATACGCATAATAACCTTAAAAACATAAGGGAAATTTGCAGTATTTTTAATAGATATGAGCTAGATTTTGTCATTCATACTGGCGATATAACCTTATCAAAATCTTTAGAATTATTTAAAGAACTTAAAATGCCTCTCAAAGGGGTATTTGGAAATAATGATCAAGATGAAAAACAAAGCCTCTTAGAAGTATGTAAAAGAGAAAATTTTCAATTTTCGGATTTTCTTGAGATAAAAATATCCAACTCTAAATCAGTTTATGCGGTCCATGACCCCAAAGATATTGAAGATTATTTTTATGCTCCTGGAAATATAATTGTTCACGGCCACACTCACAGATTTAGAAATGAAATTATTAAGGATTCTTATATTTTTAACCCAGGAGAGTGTGCTGGATTAATGAAAGGATTTAACAGCATTGGAATAATTGAAGCCAATGAATCTCCAAAGATGGAAATAATCAATTTTTAGACTTTTTAAGTGAAAGTAAAGAATCTATAAATAATATTAGAACAAAAGTAACAAAAAATGATCTGAATATTCTCATTGAACCTCCATTATCTTCAAATACACTCATTAAGAAAATAGAAATAGCTGGAGATATATTATTTGAACCTGGGTATGTAAACCAAATTGCTAACATAATACTAAGTGATAGAGAGAAAAATAAAACTTTTAATATTTTATTTTTAAAAGTTTTTCTAATTAGCAAAGAAATGATCAACGAAACAATGAAGTAAGTAGAAAAAGCCAACAGTAAAATCATTTAAATTCAGTTAAAAAACTTTTCCTATCTTCTGAGTCAGGAATAATCCATTGACATTCATTAAATTTTTTTTCCAACAAAATTTTTTTTAGTAACTTAAAGTTTTTTTCTTTAAAGATTTTATTCGGGGGTACATTTTGTAATTTTGCTTTTTCTTCCCTCCAGATAAATATTTTTTTTTCAATATTTGAAATATTTTTATTTTTCTTTAAAAACCTTCTGAGACGCAAGGTAGTAAAATCTGTTTCAGCTAAAGTTTTTTCCTTTTTACATTTTTCTATAAAAGCATCGTATAAATTTTTACGTTTCAATAATTTTTTTTGCTTTAGCAAAATTTTATCTAAAAAAAGTACATCGTCTGCAGCATAAATAATTTGGTTTTTTGAAAGCGGTCTTTTTAACCAATTAGAATTTGTTTCTGTTTTATCTATATTCACGTTGAGATATTTTTTTACTAGATCTTTATATGCAATTTGAGTATTTTTACTCTCTGTTAAAAAATCCTCAGCTATCTGAGTATCTACAACATTTTCTACCCTAATCTGATTGCTAAGACTCATTACAGAAATATCACCTCTTAGAGAGTGAAATATTTTTATTGAAATCGGGTTAATCAGAATTTCTTTCAGCTCATTAATATTTTCCAAGTTTAAAAAATCAATAATATAAACTTTCGATGAAATCCCTATTTGTATAAGACTTAAATTAGGAAAATAGGTATCTCTCCAGTCGAATTCAGTATCGATCGAAATTATTTTTTCCTCTTTTATTTCATCTAAAGCCTTCTTGTAAGAATCAAAACTATTTATGAATTCTATTTCTTTCTGATAAAAAAACTTTTTTAGCTTAGATAAAAAGATCATAGGTCTTTAATTGAAAAAAAATATAGTCTTTCGATATCTGATTCCTCCACTTTGGCTCCATACTGTATTTCTATAATCTTACAGAGATTTTCTGAATCATTGATTATTTGATGCCATTCTTCTCTCTTAATGGTGAATACATCATTTTCAACAAGATTTATTTCAGAGTAATTATCAGGGTCTTTTTTACTGTATTTAACCTTGCACTTTCCTTTGCTAATAAACCAAATTTCATTTCTATGAAAATGTCTTTGAAAGCTCATGCCTTGCTTTGGACTAATCACTAATTCTTTAACTTTTGTTTTTGAATCATTTAGAACTTCCTTAAAACTTCCCCAATCTCTTACTTCTGAGTATGTGCTCCAATTTTCTAGGAGGTTGCTGGAAGAATTTAATTTTTTTTGACCCCCAATACTAAAGTTAAATTTAATTCCAGATACATCCATTTCAGGAATATTTGTCTTATTTCTATCTCCTCCATTACAAAAAATGATCTCAGCTTTTTTATATTTTCTCTTAATCCTTTTTAATCCTTCTCTGCAACTTCCTTTCTCATCATCTTTAAATCCATAAACTTCATCAACACACCCCAGAGAATTTATAATTGTTTTTCTTTCTGAAAAGCTCATGAAGTACTTACCCTTCTTGTTTATCAGCCAATTATCGCTATTAAGTAAAACAATTAAATGATCAGAAATTTTTTTTGCGGATTCAAGATAGGAAATGTGACCGCTATGTATGGGATCAAAACCACCGCTGACAACTGAAATTTTCATTCTTAGACTCTATATTATTGATTTTAAGTACTTTTTAATTTCTTTGCCTATAGACTGATCTTTAACACCAAAATTAATAATTGCTTTCAGATAACCGAATTTCTCACCACAATCAAAAACCTTACCTTCTAAAAAAAATCCTTCAACATCCTTATTCTTCTTTATAAATTTTTCAATAGCACTCGTTAGTTGTATTTCACCATTTTTATCTGGTGTTGATAACTCTAACTCTTTAAACAAAGAGTTATCAAAAATATATCTTCCGACTACAAATAGATTAGAAGGAGCATTATCTTTTTTTGGCTTTTCAACAATTTTAGTTATAAAACCATTTGAGTTTATTTTTTTACCTATTTTCCTTTTGTCTATTTTTACAATTCCATATTTTGATAAATCTTTCTTTTGAACTCGAGATAATAAGATCGAAGAATTACCAGATCTTTCAAATTCTTTTTTCATCAAAGAAAGATTATTAGACTTATTTGAGCCATCAATAAGCATATCAGGCAAGATTATTGCAAAAGGCTCACCTTGTATTATTGTTTTTGCACATAATATTGCGTGACCTAACCCTTTTGCTTCTCCCTGCCTTACGCTATGGATAGTAACGTTCAACTTTGATATTGATTTTACGGATTTAAGCAAAGATCTCTTGACTCTTTTGTCAAGAGTTGCCTCGAGCTCAAAACTTACATCGAAATGATTTTCAATAGAATATTTACTTGAATGAGTTATAAAAATTATTTCATCGAATCCTGCTAAAACGCATTCTTCAACAATAAATTGAATGATAGGTTTATCAACAATTGGTAACATTTCTTTCGGAATGGCTTTTGTTGCTGGAAGCATTCTTGTTCCAAGGCCCGCAACGGGGATGATTGCTTTATTTACTTTCATGTAAACTTTTATAGAAATCAATGCTTTTCTTTAATCCTTGTTCTAAAGAAATATTTGGTGTCCAGTTCAATAGATTTCTTGCTAGATTATTATCTGCATATAGACTTTGATTAGTATTTGATCTGTCAGGTAAATCTCCTATTTTTAGCGTTCCTTTTCCTATTAAATCTTGTATTTTTATTGCCATACTTTTGATGGATATTGGAATTCCTGAAGCTATATTTATTATTTCCCCATTAACTTTTTCATTATCAAGACACGCAATAATTGCCTCACAAACATCGTCAACAAAACAAAAATCACGAATTTGCTCTCCTTTAGTCATAGGGATTTCAATATTTTCTAAACATCCATTTATTAGCTGAGGGATAAACCTGTCATTTTTTTGATGAGGCCCATAGACTAAAAAAAGTCTCAATGTAACTGCTGGAAAATTATCTGTTTTATTTAACATTCGTAAAAAATCAGTAGATGCGGATTTTGCAAAAGAGTATGGTGAAAACGAAAAATTCTTCTTCTCTTCTTTTTGAGGAGGTTTTTCATTAGAGTATTCATCACTAGATCCTATTTGAACAAATTTTTTTAAATTATCTTTGTTCATATTTTCTATGAAACCTATTAACTCAATTAAGTGAGACTTTACTATATCTCTCCCAGAAGCAAAAAAATTGGAATGATCTATATACCCCATCAAATTTATAACGTATGAGAATTCTGTTTGAGTCAGGTATTTAACTTCAGACATAGATTTACCATTCAAAAATATATAATTAATATCTTTTATGGTTTTGTTTTGTCCCTTATTGCCTACAAGAGTAATATTTAGACTTTTAGAATCTAATTTTTTTAAGAGATTTGTCCCAATGAAACCCGTGCCTCCTAAGATTAGGACTTCTTTCATTTTTTTTTATATCCTAAGACTGTCCAAAAAGGCTGTTCTGAAGAAAACTGCAGGTTTTCAAATCCGGAATCTTCCATCATTTTTTTATTTCTTTTGTTATCCTTGAATAAATATCTTTAGACAATGCAAAGGTTTGAAATTTATTTAGAGAAAATGATCTTATAAGACTAATGAGTAATATTTTCATTTTGATAACCCTATCCCGGAGTAGGTCCTAATATCATCTCTATTGATGATTCTTCTGCCATCAATCACGGGAATATCTTTTTTGCTCTCATGAAGAAAATTGGAGATTTCTTTATATTCCTTCCATGCAGTCATGATCAAAATTGCATCAGAATTATTGATAACTTTTTTTAGATTATTTGTAAAAATTATATTAGGCTGATGAAACTTTTTTTTAGCTTCTTCAGAAGCTATTGGATCATGCGCTAATATGTTTGCTTTTTCTTTAATAAGAGCATCTATAACTTTTAAAGAAGGAGATTCTCTTAAATCATCAGTTCCTGGTTTAAATGCCAATCCAAGTATTGCAATATTTTTATTTGCGAGCTCACTAATACGAACTTTGAGTAGCTCAATCATTTTTAAAGGTTGAAGTTCATTTATCTCGATTACAGATTCTAGAATTGAAAGCTTCACTTTTTTTTTCTTTCCTTCGGCTATCAAAGACTTTACATCTTTCGGAAAGCAGCTGCCTCCAAATCCACATCCTGGCTTTAAGTATGAATTTATTTCAGGAACTATTCTTTTGTTTCCTATAATTGGTGATAGTCTTTTATCTTTGTGAAGACCATTAAATACCTCTAATGCATCTACATCATCATAAGTTGAACATAGATTTCCTAACTCATTTGAGAAAGATATTAAGGTGGCGAGGTAGGAATTAGAAACATATTTGATTAATTCGGCTGTTGTGCAAGTTGTGTCAATGACATCAACATTTTTGAAGGGATAATATATTCTTTTCATTGTTTCAATTGATGCGTCATCAATTCCGCCTAGAACAATACGGTCAGGATTCATAAAATCTTCCACAGCTGTTCCTTCTCTTAAAAATTCGGGATTCATTCCTAATCCGAAATCAATTCCAGCTTTTTTTTGAGATGTATTCTCAATGATTTTTGAAACTGATTTTTTTGTTGTTCCAGGAACAACAGTACTTTTTATGATAATAGTTTTTCTATCTTTTTCTGTAGAAATTATTTTTCCAACTTGGGAAGAAACTTTCTCTAAAAAGCTTAAATCTATTTGTTTCCCATCAAATGGTGTTCCTACACAAATTAGAATTATTGAAGATTTTCTGACACTCTCCCCTAAATCTTCACTGAAGGTCAATCTTCTTCCTATATTGTTGGTTAAAATCTCCTCCAGCCCTTTTTCATGGATTGGACAGATTCCATGATTAAGATCGTCAATTTTTTTTCTATCAATATCTACACAAATAACATTATGGCCTTTTTCTGCCAAACATCCGCCAGTGACTAAACCAACATATCCTGCTCCAATTATTGCTATATCCATTGCTATGCCTCTTGTGAATTTTTATTATCTGCATACCATAAAAGACTATTTTTAATACCTTCATCAATGCTTATTTTGGGGGCATAGCCTAATTCTTTTTTAGCTTTGGAAATATCCGGGCATCTTCTATTTGGATTATCAACCAAATAGTTTTTATCAGAACTTTTCAAAAAATCTAATCCAACATCAATGTCTAAAACATCTTTACCTAGGTTAATGCATTTTTGCGCAAGCTCAAGCATGGAAATTTCAGGTTTTTCAGTTCCAATATTATAAGATTCACCATTCTTACCTAAAATTAAAATTTTTAAATATCCAATTATTGAATCTGCGACATAACAAAAAGTCCTAGTTGGAGATCCATCTGAAAGGAGCACAATATTTTTTTTATTAATTATATTTCTAGCAAAATCCGGCAGGGCTCTTCCATCAGTTATTTTTAATCCAGGCCCATAATTATTAAAAGGTCTAGCAATTTTTACTGGAAGATCAAATTGGCTAGCAAAATTTACACAAAGTGTTTCTCCATACCTCTTCGATTCATCATAACAAGCCCTGGGCCCTGTGCAAGATACGTTTCCTCTATATGACTCTTTTGTAGGAATTTGATCATCAGGGGGATCGCCGTAAATTTCACTAGTTGAGAAATAAAGAATTGACTTTATATCTTTAAATTTTGAAATAGATAAATCAAGAATATTTCTCAGCCCATTAACGTTTGCATCCATAGTAGCAATAGGATTTTTTCTATAATAAATTGGTGAAGCAATACTTGCAGCATGGATTATGTAGTCAATATTTGATAGATACTCAGGAAGAGGATCTAGAATGCTTTGATTTAAAATTTTTATGTTTTTCTTAGATTTAAACTTTTCAAGCCAAGCTGGCATACCTCTGGAAAAATTATCTAAGATATAGAGATTTATATTACTTTCTTTTTTACTGATATCGTTCCAACCAATTATAGTTTGAATAAAATAGTACCCCAAAAAACCTGCGCCACCAGTAACCAATAAACTAGATCCTTTCATCTTTTTGAGCTCATCTTTACAGGAATCAAGGATAAAATTAATATCATCATTCACAACATCTAATGAATTTTTTTTATCAAGATATGAATTTTTCATTAATATAAAGAATCTCTTATAGATTTCTCCTATAAAATATTTTTATAAATTATAAAAAGAAAACAAATCTTGCATAAAGCTTTAAACTACAAGAACAAATACAAAGATTTATATTTTCGTATTCATAATAGCAGTTAACTTATGTGTGGAATAGTTGGATTTTATAAAAATAATCCTAAAAAACTTACAGACGACAAGAACATATTAATAAATATGTGTCATGCCCTTGAGCATAGAGGTCCTGATAGCTTTGGTTTTTGGATTGATAGCGATAAAAAAATACATTTCGGGCATAGACGACTTGCAATTCAAGATCTTAGCTCAAATGGCAATCAGCCAATGGTATCTTTAGATGGAAGATATGCGATTATATTTAATGGAGAAATTTATAATCATTTAGATATTAGAAAAGAATTACTTAAGGATGTTTTGAAGTGGAATGGAGTATCTGATACAGAAACTCTTTTGAGGCTTGTGGAAAGATTTGGATTTGATAAATCCCTCAGTTGCTTGAATGGGATGTTCTCAATTGCTGTGTTTGATAACTTTAGCAGAAAACTATATCTTGCCAGAGATAGATTTGGTGAGAAACCTTTATATTATGGGTGGTTTGATCAATATGATAAAAATTATTTTGGATTTGCATCCGAACTTAAGGCCTTAAATAAACATCCTGAATTCAATCCATCTATTGACAAAGATTCTCTAAATTTATTTTTAAAGTTTAATAATGTACCGGGTGAGAATTGTATTTTTGATGGCATAAAAAAAGTACCAGCAGGATCGTTTTTAGAGCTAGACACTAAAAATCACCAAATAAAAATAAATCAATATTGGTCTTTATCAAATTTTGCATCAGAAAAAATTAAAATAGAAGATGACGAAGCATTAGAAAAATTTAATGAACTTTTTTCAAATTCTATTAAAAATCAAATGATTTCAGATGTGCCTATTGGTGCTTTTCTATCTGGCGGCATAGACTCTTCAAGGGTCGTAGCCACTATGCAAAAATTGAGTTCAAAAAATATACAAACATTCACAATGGGATTTGAAGAAAGACAACATGACGAATCTTTATATGCAAGAAAAATATCTAATTTTCTTGGCACAGATCATACAGAAGTAATTGTTTCAGAGTCTGAAGCTAAAGATGTAATACCTCTTTTACCTGAAATATATGATGAGCCTTTTGCAGATTCCTCACAAATACCAACTTATCTTGTTAGCAAAATTGCCAAAGAAAAAGTAACTGTCTGTTTGTCGGGAGATGGGGGTGATGAATTGTTCGGAGGTTATAACAGGTATAAATATCTAAATTTGAGTAAAAACTTTAATAACATTTCTTTTCCCTTGAGATTATTTCTTTCAAAAATCCTCTTGAACATACCTAGGTCTCAATATGATCTGTTTAAAGGATTTTTAAATGAAACAAAAGATATAGAAAACTTTGGAGATAAGGTTCATAAATTAGCAAGAACAATAAAAATAAAGGACTTTGTAGAAAAGTATGAAGATATAGTTTCACATTGGAAATATCCTGAAAAAATTACATCTCATAATGAAAAACCTTATCTTAAAGAAAAGTTTTTCAATGTAAATGAGCACCTATCAGATGTGGAAAAATTTATGATGTTAGATTCGCTCAATTATTTAACAGATGATATTTTAGTTAAAGTGGATAGAGCTGCCATGGCAGTAAGTTTAGAAACAAGAGTCCCTTTTTTGGATCACAATTTACAAGAATTTATCTGGTCTTTGCCTGAAAGATTTAAAATAAGACAGGTGGAAAATAAAAGAATAAACAAATGGCTTCTCAAAAAAAGCCTATATGAAGATCTTCCTAAAAGTTTTTTTGAAAGACCAAAAAAAGGTTTTGAAATACCTGTTAATGAATGGATTAAAGGATCTTTGAGAGATTGGGCTGAAGATTTATTATGTGAGAAGAAAATAAAAGAAAATGGTTTTTTCAACTACGAAGAAATCAAAAAATCTTGGAATTTACATCTCAAGGGAAAAGTTGATATGAAATCTCAAATCTGGCCAATTTTAATGTTTCAATCTTGGTATGAGGGCTTTAAAAATTAAATTTAATGCCCAAAAAATCAAAAAAAATCACTACATTTTTTATAATAAATCACCTAGCATTTTTTGTTTCGCATAGGCTTCCGATAGCTGTTGAACTTCTCGAAAAAGGAAATATTGTAGGCCTCATAGTAGGGAAGTCTGCAAGCAAAAAAATGGATAAAGATGCCAAAAAAATAATTAGTGAGCACGATATCGAAATTCATGAAATTAATTTTTCAAGCTCAGGACTTAATCCTTTTAAGGAAATAATAGGATTAATGCAAATGATTAAGGTTCTTAAGTTTAGTGATCCAGATATTGTGCATTGTGCTTCACCGAAAGGAATAATCATGGGGGGAATATCGTCATTATTCTATCCTCCTAAGGCAATAGTTTTTGCAATATCTGGGATGGGACATGCTTTTTCTGGTGCTAATGGCACTTTAGGAAAAATTCTCCAGTTTGTTTATCTTTTTTTAACAAAACTAGCTTTTAAGCATAGAAACAAAAAAATTATTGTTCAAAACAAGGATGATCTTAACCTATGTTTAAAAAATAAATTATGTGCCGAGAATGAATTGGTATTAATTAAGGGTTCAGGAATCAAAACAAAACTCTTTGAGGATGTTGACCTATCTTCGAAAGAAAATATTATTCTTTTTCCAGCAAGACTTCTCAAGGATAAAGGTTTCAATGAATTTGTTAAAGCAGCAATTATCCTTAATAAAAAATATAAGAATTGGAAATTCTTTTTGGCTGGAACAGATGACTATCAGAGCCCTAACTCAATAAGTAGAGATAAAATAAATCAATTAAGAAAATTATCATTTCTAAAATTTCTGGGCCACACCAAAAATATTCATGACTATTTTAAGAGAGCAAGTATTGTATGCTTACCTTCTTATAGAGAGGGAATGCCAAAAGCTCTTCTAGAGGCTCAAGCAGCAGGATGTCCAGTAGTAACAACTGATACTGTTGGATGTCGAGATTCTATTTTAGATAATCAAACAGGTTTTTTGGTTCCTCTGTATAATTCATCGGAAATTGCTAGAAAACTAGAAAAGCTTATTTTAGATAATCATTTAAGAGAAAAAATGGGTAAAAAAGGTATAGAATTTGCATCTAATTTTGAAGAAAGTTTAATTATTTCAAAAATCTTAGATATTTATAATGCTCTACTTAATTTAGAATAGTGAAAAATTTAGACTTGATTCAACTAAATGAGGTCAATTTTGACCTCGTGAGTCAATATGCATCAGATAATCCATCCAAATTTAAAAATTTAAAAAAAATAATAAATTCTTTCGATAAAAAGACAACATTTTCAGAAAAAGAATATTCGTTATTAGAACCATGGATTCAATGGTATTCCGCATACACTGGATTAACAGCCGAAGAACATAAAGTCTTTCATTTGGGGGATTCTAAGTCAAAAAAATTCAGAACATTTTTTGATGATCTCAATCATTCAAAAATTAAAATGGGATTAATAAGTCCCATGAACCTTAATCCTGAGAAAAGAACTCTTGAATATTTTGTATCCGATCCTTGGATGAATTTAGAATCACATGGAGATATTTTCATCAATAGGATATCCCGAGCAGTTTCTAATTTAGTCAATAAAAATGCAAATGGTTTTGAATTAAATAGTTTTTTATCTTACTTTTGGCTCTTATTTGGAATGATGAGATATGCTCAAATTAAGAATTATCTTCTTTACTTTCAATTAATAATCAATAGTAGAAGAAAATCTTGGTGCAAGCCTTTGTTATTAGATCTTTTTTTATCTGATATGCATATTTCGATGAAAAAAAAGAAAAAAGTCTCCTTCTCTTCTCTATTTCTAAATGCAGGAGCTCATATTCAACACCATTATTTATCGAACTCAAGTTATTTGAATGATGCGCAAGAAAATCCTTCATGGTATGTTGAAAAAAAGCATGATCCTTTCAAAGATATGCTGACAGTTTATGATGTTATTTTAAAAAATATCTTGGAAAATTCTAGCAATTTAATAATTGCAACTGGATTAACACAAAAGACTTTTGAAAGACCAGTTTTCTATTACCGTTTAAAAAATCATGAAGCTTTTTTAAAAAAGATGGACATAAAATTTAGTCTAGTAGAACCAAGGATGTCCAGAGACTTTTTGATTTCCTTTGAATGTGAATCTGATTTGAATGAGGCAATAGAAAAACTCTCAATGCTAAAAAGTGCAAAATACGACATAAAACTTTTTGAAGTTTTGGACAAGGTAAGCGATAAAGAATTGTTTGTCTCTTTAACCTATCCAAATGAAGTAAGAAAAGAATGCTTATTTAACGCTGATTTTTTGAATAAACCTTTAAAGATTTATAGCGATGTTTCTTTTGTAGCTATTAAAAATGCAGATCATCACGAAAAAGGATTTTTTTTTAGTAATTCAGAAACAACCTCAATGAAAGAGTTTCACATTAAGAATCTTAATAAGATAATAAAAAATTATTATGAAGCCAATTGAAAAAATTTTAGTGACCGGTAATGCTGGTTTTATTGGCTTTCATTTATCTAAAAAATTGTTAGAAAAAGGTTACAAGATTATTGGATTAGATAATGTAAATGATTATTATGATGTTGGCATCAAAAAGGATAGATTGAAGATACTTAAAAATAGTAAAAACTTTATCTTCTTTAAAGTTAATTTATCTTCTGAAAAAAAAATTGATGAAATTTTTAAAAAACATAAACCAAAATACGTTGTTAACTTGGCAGCTCAAGCAGGTGTAAGATACTCTTTCACAAATCCTGAGGCCTATATTGAAAGCAATCTTCAAGGCTTCTTTAATATTTTAAATTCTTGTAAAAATAATAAAGTAAAACACTTTATTTACGCTTCTTCCTCCTCAGTTTACGGTTTAAATAAGGATTTTCCATTTTCAGAAAACCAAAATGTTGATCATCCAGTAAGTCTTTATGCCGCCACAAAGAAATCAAATGAATTAATTGCTCATTCATACAGTCACCTTTTCAATTTGCCAACAACAGGTTTGAGGTTCTTCACGGTTTATGGGCCGTGGGGAAGGCCTGATATGTCACTTTTTCTTTTTGTAGATAGGATAATGAAGAATAAAAAGATTAAAGTATTTGGTAATGGAAGAATGTTAAGAGACTTTACTTATATTGACGACATTGTAGAAAGCATTATTAAACTGATAAAACTGCCTCCAGAGAAATCTAAGAATATTAGTCCTTCTAGTTCAATTGCTCCATGGAAAGTCTTTAATATTGGTAATAATTCACCTGTTACTCTTAAGGAATATATTCAAATTATTGAGAAAAAAATTGGTAAAAAAGCTGAAAAAGTTTATCTTCCAATGCAGCCTGGGGATGTTAGGGCAACTGCGGCTGACACTAAGCTTTTACATAAATACATAGGTTTTAAGCCTTCAACAAAATTAGAAGATGGAATTGAGAGCTTTGTGGAATGGTATAAAGGATATTACAAAGTTTAATTTTTAAAAATATCGTTAAGTTTTAAAAAAATTTTCTGTCTTGCCGGCAACCATAAAACTAAAAAAAATAATAAATATTCATATCTAAGAAAATTAGTTAAAAGTAATTCAGACTTTGCCTTTTTAATTTCTCCATTCTTGACATGTTGAAGAGCCTTATACCAATGATATTTCTTTAAGGCCCTATTTAAAGAGATTTCGTGGGCAGAATTTAAACCCACTAATTTTTTTAGTTCTTCTATAGTAGTTCTAAACTCATCTGCAATATGATGAGAAGATTTTGAAGTTAATGATTCTTTATGAATTCTATAGTCTATAAGAGGCTCTTTAATTATCAAGGGATCATGGTCTAATGATATTTTCATTATTAAATTGAAGTCTGGGCTGAAAGATAATGCTGGATCAAAAAAAGGATTGATCATTTTTATTACTTCTTTTTTGAACATGGTTGATTGGAAGTTTACGGTATACCTTGATAGCAGGCTATCAAATATATTTGCATCATCTAATTTTAAGGAAATCTTCTTTATAACTTTACCATTTTCATCAATCTTTCTGTAAGAGCCAAAAGACCAAATGCAATGACTTTTCATGAGTTTTCCTGATTGAATGCTGATTCGATTAGGCAACATAATGTCGTCAACATCTAAAAAACAAAACAGGTCACCAGAAATTTCCTTTAAAGCATTCAATCTAGCTTCTCCCAGAGAAAGGATTTTTGAAGAATTAATTATTTTTAGTCTTTCATCATATTTTGAAGCTATTTTTAAACTATTGTCATCAGATAAATTATTAAAAAATATGACTTCAAAATTTTTAAAATTCTGATTGAAGATTGAATCTAGAGATTTAGCGAGATATTTTTCGCCATTTCTACAATTTACTACAATACTGACTTTATAATCTTTTTTGTTCATTTCTCGAATTTTCCGTTAATAGATAAGCAAACAAAACCTGTCCGGGAAGGAAGAAAATAACAGGATAATGAAAAGTTGCTATTAAAAGTAGAAATATAGGAATTGAATTTCTTTGAGTTAGGTTGAATAAAACTAAGATAAGTAAAATAAAGGATCCCAGTATCCCATAAAAACCCCAAAAATATCTCCAACCAAAATCTCCACCATAACCCTCTATTCCTGAATAATAGGGTTTAAAAGATCCAAAAATATAGTCAAAGTATGAAAAATTATGAAATATTTCAGTGATTTGTAAAATTTTCAGATTATATAAATAGTTAATATAATCCAATGCAATTTTAGCCAAATATGAGTCAATGAAATTAAGTAAGTAATTAGCAGAAAATAATAAAACTAAAAATATAAATGAAAAAAAGAAGATAAAAAATTTAACAAATCTAAAAATACAGAAAATGAAAAAAATTATGTATCCCGTTCCAGAAGCGCACAAAAGTAATAGAAAAAAATGTGGGATTAAGTATAGATTTGGCAATTGTGCGTAAGCAAAAAGAGCGGTAAGAAGTGAGGATAAAACTGAAGCATTTTCTCCAAATGAGTAAACTCTCATATATCCAATTCCGTTAATAAATTGGCCGTAATGAGTAGTATCTTTTGCTGGATAATTAGGAAGCAGCCAGGGATCAACTAAAAAATTTATTAAAAGGAATTCTAAAGGTATCAGAAATAACATAATCAAATATATGTATTTGAAATTGATCTTTATCTTCTTAAATGCAAAATAAAAAAATACAAACCCTATGTAAAATCTGTAAACATATAAGACATCCAAACTTCTATAAGCAAATAAATCAACAAAAAATTTTGAAAGAAAGAAAGAAAGAAATATTACTTCGATGTAATGAAATCTCTTGACATCATATAAGTATCTAGTAACCACCAGATAGGAAATTAACCCTAGATTTCCAAGATAAGCTGAAAAAAAACCTATTACAGAAAGAGCTCTGAAAAACATTAAACTTTAAATAAAATTGACTGTCTATTCCCAGAGTTTGAGGATTTTCTAATCCCCTTTATTATTTCATGAACTCTATAACCATCAGTTAAATCAGCTGCATGGGTCTCGAAATTGAAAAGAATATTCATACAAATTGAGTCTAACTGCGAAAGAAAAGCCGCCCTCCAAATACTTCCAGAGACCCATGGTAATGTTAAATTTTCATCCTCTTTTGATACATCATGTCTTGCGGTAGTTTTTCTAAAAAATTCTAAATTCTGCTCTCCATTTAAAAAAAGCGAAGCTTTATCGCCGTAGATTTCTGCATGAGAGGTTTTCCATCCAAGTGCCAAGCTAGAAACCTTTAAATTTGAAATAGAGCCATCATCGTATTCAAATGTTGCTGAAAAAATTTCATCTGCATCTACTTTTCTTGATTTTCCAGATACATCGATTAGCTTATCATTATGGTTTTTTAGAGTTCCTAAAACATTCGATGGTTCTCCAAGCCACCATCTTAATAGATCGATCTGATGACTGCCCATTGCATTTAAAACACCCCCCCCTTTTGATGATGCAGACCACCAATTCCAAGCAGGTTTTGATTGAATTCTGCTGGCAAAATCATATCTTAGATTTGTTTCAATTACATTTCCAAAGTCATTGCCAGATAGAAAGTTTTTTATTGCCATCCTAGTTGGTTGGAATCTCATTTGATAGCCCACAAAGCCCTTAACTTTATTTTTTTTCGCGAGCTTACATAACGATAATGCCTCTTCTGCATTCAATGTAAAAGGTTTTTCACAAAGTATGTTCTTACCTTTTTCTATGGCTCTTTTACTGAATGAAAAATGTAGCTCTGGTGGTAGAGATATTAAAATAAGATCTATTTTTTCATCAGCAAGAAGAAGATTATAATTTTTGAATTTTTTTTGTGTCTTAAATTTTTTGTTGAGGAAATTATTTTTCTTTTCATCTCTTGAAAATATAGTGTAAAGATTTGCATATTCACTTTGATTAATAGCAGGGACATGAGTATCTAGACCAAATCCAGTACCAATGACTGCTAAATTAAGTTTATTTTTTTCCATCTAGGTATCTCTTTAAAATTAAAAATGATGCTCTCGCTGCTTTCAATTGAGATTCCATAGTAGCTCCAGATATATGAGGAGTAACTGTTATATTCCCAGCTAGGATGTGCTTATATAATGGAGACTTAAATTGCTGATGAGTTACCTCATTAGCTAAAACATCCAGATTAATTGAGACATCTTTTCTTTTTTTAATAAAATTTGATAAGTCTCTTTCGTTTATAACCTCTCCTCTTGAAGTATTGATTAAATGAGAGTTTGGTTTTAATAAATTAAGATATTTGCTTGTAATTAGGTTTTCTGTCTCTTCTGTAAGAGAACAACAAATTACAACAATATCATTATCAGAAAAAATTCTTTTTAAACTTATTTCGTTTATTGATTTCTTACTTACAAATGGATCGTAATATGAAGCTTGTGCTCCGAAAGATTTACACCATTTTGCAATATTTGAACCATTCCTACCTAATCCTATTATTCCAACATTTTTTTTATTTAGCTCAGAGCCTCTCATCGTGTCTTCATTTTCTCTCCACCTTTTATTTTTTGTTTCCTCAATAGCTAAATCAATCCTTCTCAGACTATTAAGTATCATCAGGAATGTAAATTCTGAACTAGCAGTAATTTTTTTTAATTTCTCTTTCGTAGAAAGCAAACCAAAAACTTTAATATTATTTTTTTTACAAAAATCTAAATTTATGTGATTTGTTCCTGTGGAGGGAGTAATGATTAATTGTAGATTAGGTGTTTTCTCTAGAACTTTTTCATCAAAAGTAAATGTTTGTCCAGGATTTACTATCCAATATTTTAAATTAGGGAGATAAGATACTTCATTAAAATTCCATATCTCACAAAAATCAGACTTAATAATTTTATTTAATTCTGTTTTGATTGATGGATAAAAATTATAAGGTGCAGAAAAAAGACATTCTTTAGTAAATTTCATTATTTATTTTATAAATAAGGATGAATTTTTGATATTTCACTTCCAACATCAACTAACTCTTTGAATTCATGTGGCGTAATACTCAAAGTATGATCTCTAATTGTTTGAGATGCTTTGTTTAATGTGAGGTGTTTCTCTATAAATTTTGCTCCACGAGATATAGCAAGATAGGAAGCAGAGTTTCCAAGGAAATGATCGCTATACCCGTAATGACCTTCACTTGAAAAAATTTTGGGCATTCTTGCAAGGTCTTGCGGTTTGTTGGGATAATTAGAAATACAGTGAATATATCTTAATTTTTCATTTGGTGGACCAAAAGGAAAATCATCTCCATCCCAAAAACCTAATGAACAAAAAACCTCTTTGCCGGTTGATATTATTTCCTCACAAAGTTTAGGGTCATCGACAACTGTCCTTGAAGCAATTTTTATTCTTTTAAAATCTAACTTGGATGCCAACTCGAATGCTTTAGGAGTGATTATAGAAGACATAAATTCTATTTCGGAATATTCGCAGAATTCCTTTAAATCTTTAGCAACATCGTAGGATATATTATTTATCTCATCGGGTTTATCTCTCCAACCAAGTTGAAACTTTGCTATATCGGCTCCTGATATTTTGGCCTGTCTTATTAATTCAAGCGCTAAATCAAAGTTTCCTTCATGATTCAAGCCAATTTCTGCAACAAATAACATAGATGAGTAAAGTAATGATTCTAATGATTATACTTAAATATTTATTGGATTTCCGCAATCTTAAGATCTCGAGGAGATCTAATATTTAAGCTATCTTCGCGGGACATTACAACATGACCGATTTTCTTTCCGCTGGATGAATTTTTTTTAATACTTTTTCTTCTAGCGACTATAAAAGCTCTGTTATCTACATAAAGTGCCTCTCTCTCAATTCTAAGCTCTTTGTGCCTTCTTTTTGAAATTGCCTCAAGCCCATATATTGAATGAAAAAAGTGAAGGTCTAAATCTTCATAGACACTGATAACACTATCAAAATCATGCAGAATAAGTGTGTCAATGCCCTCTTGAATACTTTCAATATTCCTCAATGGAGTCAAGCAATTAAGAAATATGACAATATCAGGATAGAAACCAAAATTCTTTTCAAGCGTTTCGACTGCATCATTGATAATGTTTTCTCTAGTAGTATGGCTAGAATTAAATTTTTTATTTCTGCGATGAATTATTTCATTATCTTTAAGTAAATTAGTGTCTATTGATTCATCGTCAGTAGATATTAATATTTTTGAATTATTTTTTATTGCTCTTGCCTGAAGAAGAGTATGATTTAAAAGACTATTATTTTTAAAAATTTCAGAAAGAACATTATCAATTTTTCCTTGATTTTTTTTTGCTCCAATAACAATTGCTAGCTTGAAATTCTCGTTCTTTTTATTTGCATAATGCCTTTTTATTTTTTGTCTAGCTTTCAAAATTCTTTTTGAATCCTGTGACAATGAAGATTTGTGTTGTCTATAATAAAAAAGCGGAGTGTTGATACTTTCCATATTTGAATTTTCTAAAATTTTATACCAAAGATCATATCCATCTTGAGCGTTAAAATTTTCTGAATATCCCCCTAATTGATTTAAAATTTTTAATCTGATCATTGAACAAGCTCCGTGGGCAGGAAGATCGAAAGCTAGATCCTTCTCACCTAATTTTTTCCTTGTATCAATATCTAAAAAATTACCTTGCTGATCAATGTAAAAATAATCTGGATAAACCATTGCAACATCAGGATTATCATCAAGGAAAGAAGACATGATTCTTAAGGCGCTCTCATTGAAAAAATCGTCTGAGTCAAGCCTAATAATGTAGTCTCCTTTGGCCTCCTTAATTGCAAGATTTGCGCAATACTGAAGACCTTTCTTTTTTTTATTTTCAAAAATCCTAATCTTATCTCCCAACTTTTCTTGATAAGATTTAATCAAACTGTGAGAGTCATCAATTGGGGCATCCAATATTATTATTAATTCCCAATTGTCGTAATTTTGGTCAACCACACTGTCTATGGCTTGCGAAAGATAATTCGAGTAGTTATGGTTTGGTATGTAGACAGAAACTTTTGGTTTCATTGGTCAGGATATTCTTATTAAATCTTTTCTTTTCTCTTCCCTTATTGTCAGACCTAAGCCAGGCAAGTCGCTTAGCTTGATTTTACCCGATTTAGGCAAAACATTTTCATTAAAGAAGTCTTGAACAAAATTATGGTCTCTATTGCATAATTCATCTGAGTATTCATGAAGTTCATTTAAATTGTAGTTATTAAAAATATGCAAACTTGCGAAAGATAATATCCCAACATCTGGTGAGTGAGGTAAAACCCTTTTTTCCTTCTCCTGGCTGTATTGAAATACTTTATGTTGTTCAGATATTCCTCCTATATTGGAAACATCTGGCTGTAGTATTTCAAGATTAGTTATTTCTACTATTTCTTTAAATCTATTAAAGGTTTTTTCATATTCCCCAAAAGAAATTGGAACATCAGAAACTTTTACAACTTCTTTGAGAGAGAATAAATCATTAGTAGATACGGGTTCTTCAAAATGAGTTATGCCTAGATCATTTAATTTCTTTGATTGCTCTATTGCTGATTTTGAAGAGTAACCCCCATTTGCATCAAATCCTAAAGGAAATTCATCGCCTAAAAAATTCTTTACTTCTTTAGCCATCGAAATATCCTTCTCAAGATCAACATCAAGATTATATTCATGCCAATCCATTCTGATTTTAAAAGCTGTAAATCCAAGATCTAATCCTTTTTGCATTAATTCAATCATTTCTTTATTAGTTTTTTTATATCCGTGTCCCATTGACCAATAAAGATTAATTTCTTGAGCTTTTTTTCCACCTAATCTTTTCCAAATTGGTTGTTGTTTAAGCTTGCCCTCAATATCATGTAAAGCTATATCAATTGCAGCAATGACTTGAATCCATCCATTTTTTCCTTGACATCTCCAATACAGATCATGCCAAGTATCTTTAATTTCTTCGATTTGTTTGCCGAGTAAAAATGGTTTCAATACTTCTTTAAAATAATAGACTTGTGATTTTTCGCTAAACGCTATGAATTGACCTAGTCCTTTAGTACCGTCATCACAAATAATCTCAACGAGTATGGATTTATGATAAATCTTGTATAAATGGATATCTTTAATTTTCATCTATTGTTTATATAAATCAAATAAATCTGTGAATTCTAATAATTCCCTTTCGTACAGTTTTGAATTAATCATTGCCTCAGCAAGAAAAAAATCTGTATCTTTATCTATATTAATTGAATAAAATTCTGAAACTTCCAATGGAATAACCCTATCTCCTCTTATTTTTTTTTCTTCAATTATTTGTTTAGTTTTTGATAGGTAAATTGATCCGCTTCTTACATATGCATCAGGCTTAAAGTCTTGCCTCCTTGAAGGTTCTATTTCTTCTGAGTCTTTATTAAAATCTTTCAAATATCCATCCTCAATTTTTTTTATCCTTGCTGGATGAAGATCGCCTAGTTTATTAACTGTTGTAACACATGTTGCCTCTTTATTTTTTTCCAATAAATCTAATGCTTGAACTATTTGTTGAACGTTCCTGAAAGGAGAAACTGGCTGAAGAATCATTACATTATCGAATTTCTGTTTCTTCTTCTCTAAGTATTTTATACCATCGATTACTGCATCAATTGGATGAGATTCTGCTCTTGAAAGCTCTGACGGTCTCAAATATGCCTCCTCATAATTAAAAGGATTAAGTAAATTTAGATAATCCATTGAATCAGTTGACACAAATATCTCATCAAAAAGCCCTAATTGCTTTGCTTTCTGAGCTATAAATACAGTGAAGCAGATAAGTGGAACATTATTTAATAGCTTAATGTTTTTATCTTTTACCTGAGTTGAGCCAGACCTGGCTGGTATGAATGCTAAATTTTTCAATTTTTGAATTAATTTCTAGCTTGCGATTAAGAAGTTTAATTTAGTACTTCAATTTTAGATAGCCAATCATAGTCATAAACTTCTCTGTTTCCAAGAAAAGTTTCTATATACTCAGCGTAAGATAGTTCATCAAATTCATACGTCTCAGATAATTCAAATCTATTTGAGATATTAATTAAAGGACAATTTAGATAGCTCTGAAAACTTTTTATATAGAAATCATTATTTATCATTCTATTTGTGGCTATCAAGATAATTGGCTTTTTCTCTAGAACTGCATAAGATAAAGCAGAGCTTGAGTGTCCAATTACAATTTTTGAATTCACAATTAGCTCTAAAGTTTTATTGTAATGGATAGTTCTTCCATCAAAAGGATTCTGTTCATAAATTGCTCTAGGATGCGAAGCAATCTCAATTTGTAAATTATTACTATTTTCAAAGCTATTGAAAAAATTATTAATCTTTGAAAAGTATTCATCAGGCTCATCATTTTTTAGACCACTTAATGCAAAGTCAGGATGATAAGGGATATATTGATCTATGAAGACAGCATAATTTTGTGATGGCGATAGTATCTGATTTTTTTTCTTGTATTTTTGATATCTTGTTAAATCATAAGAATTTATCTGAATAATATTTGTTTTACTTCCAACAATCTTTTTTTGTTTGACTTGCCTTAATCCATCATTACCGCCTGACAAAATTACGAATGAGAAATTTTTCTGTAATTTAAAGGTATTTTGGAATAAAAATCTATAAACTCTATTCCAGTTTGATGGCACTAAAAATTTTTTTAATTTAATTAATATAGTGCTGTTTAAATTATTTTTCTCTTGAGTTGGAAGATAGTCTCCGTAATAAAAAATTTTATGATCTCTCTTTTTATCTATGATATTTAAAGTTTTCTGATCAAAAGAGCCAAAACAAATCAAAGTATTGGAATTTTTGGATTTAAAAAAATTTTTTAATTCTTTGAAAGATTCAAAATGAGTTAAATTTAAACCTCTTTCCAATTTTTCTTGAGGATTTTTAAATGCCGATCTATTGTTAAATTTCAAGGACAAAAACCGAACATCATGAATTTTTAAAAGCTTTTCAATATTTAGTTTGGTAAAAATTATTTTGTTTATTGGTTGATCGATAAGAACTTCAACTATTTTTTTATTCATAAAATTGAGAAATAATTAATGATTGAATCTCTATCTGGAAAATTAGAAAGATGCCCAACTACTCTATATGGATTTGGGTTTAAATCCATAAATCTGTAGAAAGAATTTTTATCAGTTACGACTTTATACTCTTCTGGTTCTGCAATATTCACCAAATGATCCAAGGTAAAAAAATTGCTTGATGAAAGAATTCCTACAACTATGCCTTTCATATAAGCTTCAAGTGATAATCCTGATCCTATAGTTAAAATATGAGAATAATTTCCTTCTTCTATAGGAGAAAACTTGATCTCATTAAAGAGATGCTCGTTTGATTTTAAGTATCTTTGTGTTTTTTTATATCTAGCAACAGGATGGAGTTTGACACAAACTTTCATGCTAGTGACTTCACCATAAAATTTACATAAATTAAGCGCTTCATCATCATAATAAGGTAAAACTAAACATAGTTTAGTTGATTCGTTGAATAACTTTTTTTGATAAATTGATTTGAACCTAAAATCGGGACCGCTTATAAATTTTTCTTTTAAGCTAGAAATTTGCATAGCATTATCTAGAAAAATTTTCCCTTTAAAAGAGACCTTATCTGGATTAATTCTTAATTTTTCATCAAAAGAACTTAAGGAATTTGCTGGATTAATCGTCTCACCGGTTGCACCATAATGACCAATAAAGTTTGCATTAGGAAAATATTTTTTTACACCTATAATTTTTGCAGTATTTAAAGGCAATCCTTCATACCAATCAAAAAAATTAATAATCTGGGAATTATTTATTTTTAGTCTTCTATAAAATTTAATTTGGCATAAATTTCTAAGAATAGAAGTTGAAAATGTTTCTGAGGCTAAAAGAAAAGAAAAATAAAAGTTCTTTAATTTTTTTTTGCTATTAAAGGCATATCTGAGACTCATCCATAAAGGAAAGATACTTAAACCTAAAACTGAAAAATAGTCTACTAATGATAGATTTAACTCAACAAAATATGAATTTCTATCAGAGTTTATTTTTATTTTTCTTAGATCGTTAAAATTATATGCATCCTGGAGATTGTATAAATTATAAAAGTTCTTTTTTGGTAAAAACTTAGTCTTATCGCCAAAATATCGACATTCATATTTCGTACCTGCAATTGATGAAATATGGTAGTTACTTGAAATAAAGTTGATTTTTTTTCCATATATTTTTTGATTTATTAAGAAACTTCCAACACAAAAGAAAGATATAAGATAAAAGCTTTTCAAAAAGTTTATAAATATATTTTCAATGAATATTTTAGTGAAGATCTCTTTAATAGAAATTTTTAGAATTAATTTATGATTTTTGGATGCTACTAATGACTCTAATATTTTTTTTTCAAACAAAGAATCTACTATAAAGAGGGTTTTTTTTTCTTTAGGATAATTCTCAAGAACTTTTTCAAATAAAGCTAAACGAGAGATTTTATTTAAATGAATTGATCTTGAAGATAAGTTGGATAGAAGAAATAATTTATCTTTTTCAAAGAATTTCTTTAAAGATTTTATTTGAGTCTCAAAATATTTTATGGATAAATTCTCAACATCATTTTTATAATTTATAAAATCAATGTTTGAATATGAATTAGACCTTAGGTCAATGATTTCCATCTAGAAAGATTTTCCTTATTTTTAAAAGATCTATTGGGGTATCAATACTGAATCCATCTTCATCGAGTTTCTGGCTTATTATTTTTATCCCTGCCTCCAAAACCCTTAGTTGCTCGATACTCTCTGTATCTTCGAGATAAGAAGAATTCAAAGACATGTATTTGTTCAAAAAAGTTTTATCATAAAGATACAATCCTAAGCATCTATATCTTTCTATATTACTTCCTTTAGAAAAAGGAACTGGAAGTCGAGAGTAATATATGATTTCTCCCTTCCCAGAGACTACAACTTTTACGACACTAGGATCTAATAGACTATTATTATCATTAATAGTTGATATTCCTTGAATAAAGCTAGAAGAAGAATTATCTCTCGCACTGTCTAGCATCAAATTTATAGAATTTGGTTTTATAAGAGGCTCATCTCCTTGGATATTAAGAAACCACTTATATTCTTTAAAGATATTAGAAATTTCTGCTACTCTCTCTGTTCCATTTTTGCACTCAGAAGAAGTCATTTTTACCGGAATGTCAAAAGATAAACAGGCGTCAAAAATCCTTTGATCGTCAGTTGCTACTACATACTTTTCTAAAGAAGATTGTTCAACTTGCTTTGCAACCCAATATATCATGGGCTTATCCCCAATAAGCTCCAAAGGCTTACCCGGCAATCTTTGTGAATTGAATCTTGCCGGTATGACTCCTAATACATTTTTTACCATGCGCTCCAACCACCATCTACATTGAGGTTTTCTCCAGTAACATAACTTGATAAATCAGAGGATAGAAATAGACATGCTTTAGCCACTTCCTCTGATGATCCCCAACGTTTCATAGGTGTTCTTTCAATTGTAAAGTCAAAGAGATCCTTATTTTGTTTGAAATTATCGAAATAAGATGTTTCACAAAATCCAGGAGATAGAGAGTTTATTCTAATATTATTTTCAGCATATTCTATGGCGAGAGATTTAGTCATTCCAAGAATTGCTGCTTTAGAAGTAATATAGGCAGAAAGATCTTTTAAGCCTAAATTTCCAGCCACAGAGGATAAATTTACAATTGATCCTCCATTTTCATTATTCATCATATTTGGAATTACGAGCTGCGTTAATCTAAACATACTAAAAACATTAACTTTGTAAACTTCATTAAATTCTTTCTCACTAATATCAAGAAATTTCTTTCTGTATCTCATCCCTGCGTTATTTATAAGCACATCAATAAGGCCAAATTTTTTTTCTACAGCTAAAATAAAATCCTTTAAATCATTTTCCTTTGAAACATCTCCAGCAAAAAAAAGATGTTTTGAAGCACTAGATCCCAGCTCATCTTGTAAAGAATCCAGATCTTTCTTCGTTCTAGTTATTAAGGCAAGATTTGCATTATGAGCGTTAAATAACTTTGCGATTTCTTTACCAAAACCCTTTCCTGCCCCTGAAACTATGCAATTTTTTGAATCTAAAAGATTTTTATAGTTCATCTTATAACTTGTTGATAGCAGGATTTTAACTGTTCTGAAGACAAATCAGAGAAAATTAAAGGTTTGCCTTGTTCTTTAATAAGGATAAATCTTACTTTATTTGATGTTCTTTTTTTATCTTTTTTAACTAATGAAATGCACTTTTCTATTAGGGTTTCTCGATCATAGCCAACAGATTTTGCTTTAATGAAGCATGGAATTTCCAAATATTTCATTATTTCCTTTACTTCTTCTATAAATTTTAAACTTAATCCAAAGATTAGATTGCTTGCGTGCAAAGAGGCAATAATTCCAAGCGCGACCGCTTCTCCATGACGGACCCTTTCAATGTTGTTCTGTTGAGTTGCTGCTTCAATTGGATGCCCAAAAGTGTGGCCATAGTTTAGAAACAATCTTTTGTTCGATTCAAAAACATCATTTTTAACATGTTCAAGCTTTATTAAAAGAGTACTTCTAATTATTTCTATGTTCTTTTTTAGGCTATCCTTCTTAATTAATTTTAAATTTGATTTTAAATACGAAAAAAGATCACTTTCAGATATGAGAGCACATTTAATTATTTCAGATAATCCAGAAATATAATCCCTTTTTGATAAGGAATATAAAAAATGCAGATCAATTACTATAAATAAAGGATGGTAATAATTACCAATAGCATTTATAGACTCTCTAAAATTTACAGCTACTTTTCCTCCTAAACAGCTATCTACCATTGCCATCATTGTTGTGGGGACATGAACTAAATTCATACCTCTGTACCAAGTACTAGCAACGAATCCAGCCATATCTCCAACTGTACCTCCTCCTATCGCAATGATAGTTGCATCTCTTGCAAAATTATTCTCTTCTAAAATTCCATAAATATTTAGAACTTCGTTAAAAGTTTTATTAACTTTTCCAGCATCTGTAAAAAATAGAATAGGATTGAATCCTTCTTTTTTTAAATTTTTCGATAAGGATTTAGAATAACTAGTTTTAAAACATGAATCGGAAATGATTAAGATATCCTTATTAGATGTCTTTTTTTTAATTTCATTAGAAAATTTATTGAAAATCTTTTTTCCAAAGAAAACTTCATACTCATTATTTGGAATATCTGCGAGAAAACTATCTTTGGTTGACATTTAAGTTATTTCTTTGTCTAAACCAGAATTAACAATTAACTCTGCAATTTTTCTATCATCCTCTTTATCTACTTCAAAATTTTCAAAATGCCCAAGCTCTTTTATGAAAGGATTTTTTCCAATTCTTTTTCTAGATTTTATGAAGTTAACTTTCTGAAATACATACAAAGTTGAATCTTCAAATAATACAGGATCAAGAGATTTAAGATGTGGAGTGTCTTTTTTTATGTCGAAATTTAAAGGTTTGCCTTGAAACCATGAAAGCTTTCTCTTCTTTGAAGCTATAAAAGCTGAATCGAACTTGCCCTTAGAAACTTTATCAATACACTCATTTATAGTCTCAGGTTTTAAAAATGGTTTTCGGGGGTTTATCATTACAATGATATCCACATCTACCTTTTCTATAAAAGATTCTATAATAAGCTCAATTGTTGTATCGGGTTTATCAAGATATTTATCCCTATGGAGTAAGTTAAAATCAGTTGATTTAGATATTGAATCTTTTAAATCACTATCTGAGGTAAATACATACGATCCTTGAATTTTATTGACTTTGCTGAGAGTAATTAATGTTCTTTCCAGTAAAGAGAAGCCCCCCCAGGATTATTTTTGCCCTTTGCTCTAAAGAACTTTTATCATCTCGATAACTAGAGGAGAAAGGAATAAATGCTTTAATAATCATTTAGATAAATCAAATAGGATTAATTAATATTTGTAAGGCACGCATCTCTGATAACTAATTGCCTATCACACATTCCTAATATATCTTTGTCGTGACTAACTATTATAAAGGTTGCGTCAGGATTATTAGAAAAAATTTTCTCTAGAATAATCCTTTTTGTCTCATCGTCTAGAGATGATGTCGCTTCATCCATGACAATCAAACTTGGAGAATTAAATAATCCTCTTGCAACACCCAATCTTTGCCTTTGTCCTCCGGAAAGAGTCATATCTCTCATGTCTTTTGTTTTATTATGAGAGTAGAGATTTTCTAGTTTAAAATCTGAAAGAACTGATTTAAGTTTAGGGCCTTTCACATATTTTCTTCCAAAACTTACATTGTCATCTATATTTGCATGATAAAGATAGTTATCCTGAGGAACATATCCAAAAAAATTTCTTTCTATCTCTGTTGGAGAAATTTTCAATGAATCAAAAAAAAATTCTATAGATCCAGATGAGGGTTTATAAAGACCTAAAATAAGATCTAGAAAAGTAGTCTTACCTGATCCTGATTCTCCAGAAATAGCAATTTTCTCTCCTTTTTTTATTTCCAAGTTGATATTCTCAAGTATCTTCTGATCCCTTTCATAAAAGAAATTTAAATCTTTAATAACTATTTTCTTAAAATTAGAAGCAATAATTAAATTAGAGGACGCTAAATTAAGTTTGATTGTATCGTTAAGTTGTATGATTTTATTTATAGAAGGGATTGCTGTTTGCAAATAACTTACAGAAGTTATTATTCTGTTGCCAAGAGGGACCATTCTAACCAATAAGGCAGCAAAAAATCCTATCATGCTTAAATTCTCCAAAAGCCCATCTGCATTACCTAAATAAAAGAATGCTAATGGAATAATTGCGAAAACGATCCCTTCTGTTATGTACTTTGGCATATTTATTACACTATCTCTAATGGCTCTTTTTGAAGCCCTATCCTCCGAGCTTGTTGAAAAATAGTTTAAGAAAAAATTTTTAGCTCCCAATGAATATATACTTTTGACTGATCTAAAAGACTCCTGAATCTTTGCGAGTAAATCAGACTCAACTTGTTGTAAGGAAACAGCCAATGTGGATAAGAATTTTTTTATAAGAAAAAAATTAAATGCAAGTAGAACGATAACCGAAAAAATTAAAATAAATGAATATGGCTCAATAAAATAAAGAAAGATGACTAAAGAGACAAGAAGTAATATTTCTGAAAAAAGCTGCCCTCCTTTTAAAAAAATGCCATCTGCAAAGTAATTTATGTCATATGAAATAATTCTTAAAATTTCTGAAGGTTCTAGTTTGTTATGCTCTTCAAAATCTATTGAGAGAAAGTGGTTAAATACTTTCACTTCATAAAGGCTTTGTAATTTTTTACAGAGTGATTGCTGAATAAAAAACAATACAGCTAAAAGTATGTTTTTAATTAAATAAATTAGGGAGAAGTAAATAGCTAATAATAATTTCGGATTATATTCTGAGGGAAATAAAAATAAATAACGAGAATTATCATCTAAAAAACTTCCAAAAGAATCTTGAATAAATAAAAAATCAACTAATGGAATGATCAATGCGAGGCCAATGAAATCTAAGGCGCTCATAAAAATTGAAACTATAAAAATAACTGAAATAAATAAACTTTCCCTTAAATTAAATAAAGAAAAAATTTTATGGAGTTTGATCAATTAACTTTCTAGAAATTAAATATGAAAAATAAAAAGAAAAAAATAAGATAAAGGAACTAAAGACAATCAATGTTCGTCGTGGGGAAACCTTTTTTAAAGGATTAATTGCTCGATCGATAATATTAAAAGCAAAATCATCTTTAGACACGACTTTCATAAGTCTTTCTTTTTCCGCAACAATAGAATTAGACAAAGCAGATTGCAAGTCATAATTGGATTCATTGCTTAATTCTTCATATAGAAAATCTATGCTTTTCAAATGTATTTCTCTTTGTTTAGTTTGCAGGTATTTATTTACAAAATCTATGAAGTTATTTAAAAAATCTGTTGCAAATTTTGAGTCTTTGTCTTGAAACCTAATAATGATGGTATTCAAAAGTAAGTTATCCTCAATTGTCATCTTTGAATTTATAAAATCCAAAATCTTTTGATTTTCTGCCTTGGGATCAGTTTCTTTTACCTCAAAAATTTTTTCAATTAAGGAGTAATCTTCTGATTTTGCATATTCAAGATATATATTTTCAGAATATAAATATTCTTTGTATCTCGAATCAGATACAGCCCCAGGAGAGATAAGATTTAATAATCCAGAACTGGATGGAGAAAAAGAGGATTGATCATTTTGTGGAGATATAACAAGTTTTGGCTCGAAAATGTTATCAATTGTCAACGTATAAAAAGCCACTATGATCGAGAAAATAAAAGATGAAATAAACATTTTCATGAAATTTTTTTTAAAAATTTCGTAAATTTCTTTAATTGATATCTCATTCATTTTTTCATCCAAGGTATATCGTTACTGTTGACTAAGCTTTCAAGATAGTTTTTATCTCTCAAAGTATCCATTGGCTGCCAAAATCCATCGTGTTTATAAGCTTGAAGTTGCTTATCATCGGAAAGATTTTCCAAAGGTTCTCTCTCCCATATAGAGTAATCATCATCTATGTAGTCAATCACTTGTTTTTTCAGGATAAAGAAACCTCCGTTTATAAAACCTCCATCGCCATCAGGTTTTTCTGAAAATGAGCTAACTAAATTAGTATTTTCAATTTTTAAAGCACCAAATCTTCCAGGAGGCTTCACTGCTGTAATTGTTGCTAATTTTCCATGACTTTTATGAAAATCTAAAAGATTACTTAAATTCACGTTTGAAAGTCCATCACCATATGTAAAATGAAAATCATCCTCCAATAGATGGCTTACTCTTTTAAGTCTACCTCCAGTTAAGGTATCTTCACCTGTATCAACTAAAGTAACTTTCCAGTCAAGTTCTTTACCATTGAGATAATTTATGTTGGATGAATTTGAGTAATCAATAGAAAAGTCAGCATGATGCATTTTTAAATTATAAAAATATTCTTTAATCAAGTAACCCTTATAACCACAGCAAATAATGAATTCTTTCATGCCGTAGGAAGCATAAAAGTTCATTAAATGCCAGAGAATTGGCTTTCCGCCAATCTCAACAAGAGGCTTCGGTTTTGTTACAGTTTCTTCGGAAAGCCTAGTACCTAAGCCTCCAGCTAAAATTACTACTTTCATTTGATATTAAAAGTATTTTTCTTCATAAGTACTTCTGCAATTTCAAAATCAAAACTAGTATCTATATCTATAGATCTATTTAAAGGAATTTCAATAGCTCCCACTCTCCCTTCGTAAAGGTTATCACAAGAAAGAACAAATTTTGGATCACTGACAAATGCAATACCTGCAATATCATAAATTTTAGGGGCATCTTGTCTTCGAATAAAATGTTTATCAGACTTGAATGCATGTTCGAAGAGATTTTTTTCACTTTTTTTTAGCATCGTGTAGTAAGGATTCCTTGCAGCTTCAGTAACCGTGAGTACGGTATCTACATCTCCTCTTATAAATCTTTTTATCGCATTATCAAGATCTTTAGAAGTTCTTAATGGTGAAGTGCAAGGAACTGAGATCATAATCTCTGGTAATTTATTTTCTGTTTTTTTGAGAAATTCAAGAGCATGTTGCCATGCTTTTCTTTCAGGAGCAGTGTCTATGGAAAGATATTTCGGCCTGATAAATGGAATTTCAGCACCATTTTTTTTCAGCAATTTTAGCAATCTCTTTTGAATCAGTAGATACAATAATTCTATCAATGTATGAGGAGCCTTTTGCGTGTTCAATTGCCCAAACTATTAAAGGTTTTCCACAAAATTTCTTTATGTTTTTACCTGGTAAGCCCTTAGAACCACCTCTTGCGAAAATAAATGCAGTTGCTTTTTTTGTTTGGTTAGACATTAAGTTCTTTTGAAAGTGCTTTATTGATTATATCTAATGCATTAGGCTTAAAAAATATATCAGCCCCTGAATAATTACCTTTTTTTATTGCTTTATCTACTGAATTTAAAATTGTCTTTTTATCATATGAGGAGTTGATCAAATTATTGTTGTGCAATCTTCCCTTTTGTCTGGCACCGATATTGACTGCATATTTTGAAAACCTTGCTGACTCTATGATTCCACTTGAAGAATTTCCCACCATGCATTTGCAATGTTTTATGGCAGACATATAAAGTTCAGGACCTAAATTATCAAAGATAATGAAATCATTCCTTTTTTGTAGCTCTTTCGTTGAATTTCTGAAAACTTCATTATCAGTATCATTATTTGGCATAGTGAGGACCTTCTTAATTGGCATTTCTTTTAGAGCGTTTAAAGTGTTTTTAACTAAGGTTTTATTGACTTTTGTGTTAACAGTTTCTGGATGAATAGTGACCAAGATGTAATTTTCATTTTGTTTTAAGCCAAGAACGGAAAATAAATCCTTTTTTGATAAATCTTTAAAAAGATTTTTATTATGGAAAGATAAAGATCCAATATTAAAAATAGATTTTCTACTACCTTTATCTAATATTTTTGCAACTCTAGAAGAATGTTTAGAACAAGATGTAAAATGTAATTTAGACATTGAAGTGATTGAATGTCTAAAGGACTCATCTATGGCTCCTAAAGTTGTTTCTCCTCCATGCAAATGTGCAATAGGTATATTAAAAGGGATTGATGCAGAGACTGCCGAAAACATTTCATACCGATCTCCTAAAGCTACCAAAAGATCAAATTTATTATCTTTATAAATATCAGAAAAATTTTTCAGAGTCTTAGCCATAGATTTGCTTATTCCATATGTAGAGTCATCATTTACTAAAGACTTAACCTTTAAAATATTTTTGAATTTATGTTTCAAAATATCGTTTATTGTTAATCCATATTTTTTTTCTAGGTGAGAACCTGTTGCAAGGACAAATAAATTAAATCTTTTATCGTTTTCTAAATAATTTAATAAGGGCAAGTAAATGCTAAAATCAGATCTACCACAAGTTATTACGCCAATATTTTTCATAGTTTATTGATCATTTCAACAACATAGCTTTGGTCTTTCAAAGTTAAGTTAGTTGAGGATGGTAAAACTATAATTTGCTTATATATTTTTTCAGCGGTTCCATCAAGCTCTTTCAAACAGCTTTTATATGGAGGCTGTAAATGTAAAGGTACCCAAAAAGGTTTCGATTCTACATTCATTTTATTTAAAGTTTTAAAAATATATTCTGGAGAAATAGATGAAGAATCTTGAATTAGAAAAAAAGATAGCCATCTTGAGGACTTTGTATCTTTAAGATTGATGAATTTAATGTTTTCAAGCTGGATATTTTGTTTGTAGAAATTAAAGATTTCTATTTTTTTGGATATAAATTCTTCAAATCTTTCTAACTGAGCGACCCCCAAAGCAGCTTGAATATTTGTCATTCTAAAGTTAAATCCAACCATGTCATGAATATACTCTTCAGATGGTCTGGCTGTTTTACTCTTGTGGCTTGCTAATTTAAATAATTTTTCATCATTTGTAAGCAGTGCACCCCCACCACCACAAGTAAATGTTTTATTCCCATTGAATGAAATTGTAGAAAAACCATTTTTTATGTGACCAATTTTTTTATTTTCTGACTCACATCCGATGGCTCCAGCAGCATCTATTACCATAGGAATATTCCATTTTTCTTGAAATTCATTAATTTTTTTAAAAGATATTGGCTGACCTATACAAAATACTGGCATGATTGCAGCTAATCTTTTTTTGCTTTCAATATGGAATAATCCTTGTTCTTTTAATATGAATTTATCTTCTAAAATTGAATCTAGATTATCTAAATCAACATTTAGGGTTTCTTTATCAATGTCTACGAAAAAAGGAGACGCTCCAGTATGAGTAACAGCATTTGCAGAAGCAATGAAGCTGTAAGTAGGAACAATTACAAGTTCATCATGTTTAGCCCCAACTGCATCTAAAGACAAATGGAGAGCTGTTGTTCCTGAAGAGACAGCACAAGCATATTTATATCCTGTATTTTTTTTTAGCATCTCTTCAAAAGAATTTACATATTCTCCGACTGATGAGACGAAAGTAGTTTCTATGCAGTTCTGCAAATATTTTGATTCATTTCCGGTTAAATTTGGAATGCAAAGAGGAATGTTCTTCTTCATTTATTTTTTTTTGAGTCTTTAGTACTATATTTATCGTAAAAAGATTCTTTTGGCTTATTGGAGGGTAAGTAATTGGTATTCCAATTAACTGTATCCTTTACCCCAATCTTCCAATTAATTTTTGGATTGTAACTAATATCTTTTTTTGCTTTAGATATATTTGGACATCTTCTAGAAACTAATCCTGGGAAAGTTGGTACATATTCATAAACTTTTTGTTTATTTTCTTTACAGAATGGATAATGCTTTTTGTCTGTTTGAGACTTAGGAATTGTATAAAATTTATTCGAAAATGAAGAGAATGATTTCATACTAATATTTTAAAGCCCTTGCTGTTTTAAGATCTTCTTTTGTTCCAATATCAATCCACCTTTTTTCTAGATGGTGCACTCCAACTTTCTTATAGGATTTAATCAATCTTTCTATAAGCATAGTTGCATCAAAAAAGGAGTCTTTGGGTATTAAATCAACAGCAGATTTATTTAGAATATAAATTCCAGCATTTATGGTAGATAAAATTTTTGGTTTTTCTACAATTTCAGACAGAACAGAGTTTTTTGTTTTTATAACCCCATATTTCATTTCTGTTTCAACTTCTTTAACGCAAACGGTCATTATGTTTTTATTTTCAAGATGCTCCTTAACAAGAGATCTAAAATCAATATCAACTATTAAATCAGAGTTCATAACTATTAGAGGATAAGAGATGTTATGTCCTATTAAAGATAGGCACCCAATAGTTCCCATTTGTTTCCTTTCATTAATGTAATTTATGTTTACTCCTAAATTCTTTCCATCCTGAAGCTCGTCCTTTATCTTATCTTTTAAGTAATTAACTGATATGTAGATATCGTTAAAACTTTGTTTTTTAAAATTTGATATGTTTCTTTCAATAATTGATTTTCCATTAACTTTAATTAAAGGTTTTGGAATGTTTTTAGTTAAGGGTCTCAGCCTCAGACCCTTACCGCCAGCCATTAAAATAACTGATCCTTCAGAATGAATCTCTCTACCCATGCCTCTTACTCTCATTCCAAAGAAGTCATTTTTTTTAGTTAAAATGAGCTGATCTATTTGTGAAGTGGACATTGTTTCTATCTGATCTTCATAGCTGCTTTCGTAATCTAGGATAATTGGATTTCGATTTATAAACTCCTTAATTGGTGCCATGAGATTCTTTGATTTTAAAAGACTTCTTCTCAAATCAGAATCTGTCATGATGCCAATAAATTTATTTTTGGAGTTTTTGATTAAAGCGATTCGATAACCTTTATCAATTATCTTAATTACATCTAAATTGATTTTATTCTCTTCTACGAAAAGATTCTTGACAGCTTTTTTTTCCAGAAATTTTGTAAACATATTATAGTTTTATGAAATCATCTTTTTTAAAATTTATTTTTGCCTTTCTTCCTATCACTTGATTCCATTTCATGGGACTTATACCTTTTCCAGGTCTTTTTGGAATAATATTTTTTTCAGTAAATATCTCTCCAGATTTAATATCTACTTTTGCTACTATTGATTTTCTTGCAATGGGAATATTCTTTAACTCACTCTTTGATGGTGTTTTAATCCCCGAACCCAGAGAGACCTCAGTTGTTCGTATATTTTCAACCATCTTTTTAAATTCAGACGGTGTGAGGCTTGCAGCATGATCAGGACCAATCATATTTTTATCTAATGTAAGGTGCTTTTCTATTATTGATGCTCCCTTTGAGACTGCCAAAGATGGCACTAAAGATCCTGGGCTGTGATCAGAATAACCTATCTCAAGATTAAACTTTTTTCTCATCATTGAAATAGCATTTAGATTAATATCATGAAATGGAGTTGGATACTCTGTATTACAATGTAGAAGTTTAATTTTGCTATCAGGAAGACCATTTTTACGCAAGATACTTAATGCTTTTGAAATCTCTTTTAGGTCTGACATGCCGGTAGATAAAATAACTTCTTTATTCATTTTTCCAACAAATTCTAAAAATGGTAAGTTTGTAATTTCACCCGATGGAATTTTTATTCTTTTAAGTTTTAGTTTTTGTAGAAGTTTTGCCCCCTCTATATCAAATGGAGATGAAAGGAATTCAATATGTTTCTCTTCTGCAAATTTCTTTAAAATATAATGATCTGAATCACTTAGTTCAAGCTTCTTTAACATAGTATATTGGGATTCATTTGATTGAGTAGTTTTCTTTTGATAGTCTGCTTTAGTTGCTGATTCTGTAACTAAATTATCAACAATAAATGACTGAAACTTTATGATATCTGCTCCTGACTTTTTGGCAGCAACAATCAGTTTTTTTGCAAGAGTAATGCTTCCGTTATGATTTACTCCTGCCTCGGCAATTATTAAAGTTTTATTATCTATTTTCATTGTATTCAAACTTTTTCCCATGAATATAAAAAAAGGGTGCAGGCTTTCCAGGATAATAAGTACACCTAATTCTTCTTTGGATTTCTTTTTTAGTCATGCTTAGATCTAAAGTTGCCAAGTCTTCAAGGTCTTTTCTTTTATAGGGTTTCCTCTCCCAGCTTGTTTTTGAATAAGATATCTCATCTTTGGATAAAATTTTATCTAAATTTTTTTTAAAAAGATTGTGCATATTTTTATAAGTTAATATGCTTAGATCTTCAACAGTAGTATCCTTTTTAATATTGAATCGACTTACTGATATTATCCTTCCAGTATCAACCTTTGGTTCCATGATGTGTAAGGTAGAGCCGTATTTTTTTTCATTTCTATAGAGAGCAAAATTGAAACATCCTGTTCCTGGGTATTCAGGAGGGCCTGGATGAAAATTAACTGCTCTGATTTTAATATTTTTAAGAACTGTTTTTGGAATAATCCATGGGGATATGTATGAAATTAAGAAATCATATTTTTTTTTATATAGTTTTGAAGGAAGATTTTCGCCGCTTTCTCCACAAAATAAGTCAACATCTTCAAATTTTTCTTTTAAAAGTTCAAAAGATTGAACTGCTCCAATTTTTTCAATTTTAGTAATGAATGCAATTTTCATGATTCAATAAATTTTTTCAAAAAATTTAATCCCTCTTCGCCGCTTCTCTCAGGATGAAATTGAACTCCTGTCACATTATCTTTTTGAATTGAAGAAGTTAGTTTTATATCTCCATAATAAGTATAGGATGAGATTTCTTGTTCGTTGTCTAAATAACAATTATAAGAATGAACAAAGTACATGAAACTATTATTTTTAAAACCATCATAAAATTCTTTCTGAATTCCATTAAGCTGAACTTTTGACCATGATATGTGAGGTATTGATAAATCTGAGAAATCTGTTTTTTGATTGTTTATTTTCTTCACTCTTCCCTTGAATATTGATAAACCTTTTGTTTCCTCGCCCTCCTCGCCGATATCTAGCATTAGTTGCATTCCTACGCATATCCCAAGAATTCTTTTTCCAGTCTGAACATAGTCCAAAAGAATATTATCTAAATCAAATTTACATAAGCTTTGCATAGCTTTATCGAAAGAACCAACACCAGGAAGAAAAACAAACTGTGAATCCAAAATTTTTGATCTATCAGAAGTTAGTATAGGTTCATGTCCTATCTTTTTTATTGCAGAAGAAACAGAAAAAATATTCCCAATTCCATAGTCGATAATCGTAACTTTCATTAGATTCTTGTACTTATGCCTTGATTATTTAAAAAATTTTTCAAATCTTGAATTGTAAATTCTTCATAGTGAAATGAGGTCCCTATCGCTAAAGCATCTACATTAGCTTCTTTAAATATTTCCAAGGCATCTTTTTCTGAGCCAATGCCCCCAGAACCAATTACAGGAATTTTTACTACTGAACTAACTTCTTGTAATAATTTAACATCGCATCCAGTTCTTGTTCCATCTTTATCAATTGAAGTTAATAGTAACTCTCCAGCGCCTAATGACTCAGCTTTTTTTGACCATTCAATCACATCTAAATTTGTGTGATTTCTTCCATTATCAGTCAGAGGTTCCCATGATTTTAAATCTGAGTTTTGTTTTGCTTCGATTGCTACTACAGTAGCTTGAGATCCATAGGTAGATGAAATCTCCTGAATTATGGATGGATTTCTAATAGCGGCTGTATTGAGAGTAATTTTATCTGCGCCCGCCTTCAAAAGAATACCTACATCACTCAAATTCCTTATTCCTCCTCCAGCTGTAATGGGAATAAATACTTCCTGAGCTAATTCAGAAACTATTTCGCTAAGATTGTTCCTTTCATACAAGCTCGCAACGACATCAATAAAAATAAGTTCATCTATGCCTGAGTTATAATATTTTTTTGCAAATTCTACAGGAGAACCTACTTTTCTCCAGCCTTCCATCCTGATGCCTTTGATAAGAAAATTTGACTTTACATCGAGACGACCAATTATTCTTCTGTTAATCATCAAAAACCGTTTTGATTAGTTCCCAATTGCCATTTTTGTATGACCATAAATGGGGTGATCTGAACTTATCCGTCAAATCATCAAAATAATCCTTATTAAATCCTGGATGTTCAAAGTTAGAAGCAGCTTTATGCATTCTTTTTTCATCTACAGATAAATAGTCAAAAATCTCTTTCGCAAACCTATCAGGAAATTCACCATCGTATCTTTTAACTAGTAATTTAGCTTCTTCTCTATCGATATCTTTTGACCTCACTTCTTGTGCTGCATCATAAGATGCTCTTCCAATTCCAAACTTAATAAAAGTTGTGTAATAGTGAAAATCATCAATTTTGTCATCGATTGAATTATATTTTGAATAAGTTCCAAGTGTTCTTTCTGGAGAAGCCTCAAAGTCCCCTTTTTCTACAGCATAATAATAAGCAGCCTGAGGATGCCACTTAAGATAATATCCAAGGTAATGAACCTCAATAGCTTTTTCTTCAATAATTTTTGGATCAGAAGGCATAAATATATTTAAATCCACATCTGATAATCCAAAATCTTCTTTTAATTCTTTAATTGAAACTCCTCCCAAAAATACTTTGGATTTATCTGTAGCTGTAAAATATTTCCACTCTCTCTTTGAGCTTGAATTATCTTCAATTGGATTGCCATACTCAGCTTCATTTTCGCCATAAAAAATCAAAGGAATATTAAATTTTGCAGCTAGTTTTGGGGCTAAAGCTTTTTGACCCATCATAAAAGGTTGAAATGGATGAAATAAATTCTCTACGGCAAGTCTAGTAAGCAATCTAGTTACTAGACCATTTGGAGTTACTAAATAATTATCAAAGCCAGCATGTATCCATTTCTCATGATTTCTTCTACCCCAGTCAGTATATAAGTTTGGAGCCCAAGTTATTGTTAGAGGATTCATTCCATACTTGTATTTCAAAACATGCGCTTGGTAAAAACTATCTTTACCTCCAGAGCCAGGAATTAGGCAATCATAATCTGATCCATTTTTTCTGAATCTGTTGCAAAGTTCTTCTAATCCCTTTTCTCTATCTTTCCAGTCTATTGAATCCTTCTGTCTAGCAAGATTACAAGCATCGCATACGCCATTTTTGTCAAAGTGAATAGTATCTTTTTTTGAATCCTTAGTATGGGAAAATTCTACTGTTGAATTTGGCCTTTGATTAGAGATAACACAAGAAGAACAAAATTCAACAGTTTGTGGTAATCCAAAAAAGGTCTTTCTTTCATTAATAGAACTTTCATAAATGCTTAAGTCAGATTTAGATTTTTTTATCTTCATTTAAATTTGTATTGGTACCCGGGGCCGGACTTGAACCGGCACGAAGTTGCCTTCGAGGGATTTTAAGTCCCTTGTGTCTACCAATTCCACCACCCGGGCATAAAATTTAATTATCTTTTTTTTCAGAAATTGCTCTACCAATAAGTTT
>MDTB01203608.1_pt1 | contig 39122 bp, 36 predicted proteins | sample 811161 | NCBI WGS metagenome assembly MDTB01 (sample SAMN05326650, study PRJNA326480) | marine metagenome | isolation source: seawater | place: Mediterranean Sea | collected 2009 | reverse complement strand
TTATATAAGTATTTAATAAGTTATTAACATGATAAATTATTTTATTTTTTTTTATAAATAAATACATAAATTGTTTATAATTTATAAATAAATATTTTGATTAATTATTATTTTTTTTTTGATAATAAATTAAATAAGAATTTAAAACAATTTATAAGTAAATAATAAAATAATAATCAACACTAAAAAGTTAATAAATGAATATAATTATTGCCTCTGATCATGCTGGATATAATTTAAAAGAAAATATTAAAAAAAAAATATCAAAGTTTAACCTAAACATCAAAGATGTAGGTTGTTATTCTAATGATAGTGTAGATTATCCAGTATATGCTCATAAACTTATTAAAGAATTCACTTTAAATAAATACAATTTTGGAATTCTCATTTGTGGAACAGGAAATGGAATAGCTATGACAGCCAATAAATATAAAGATATAAGAGCGGCGGTTTGCTGGAATAATGAAATAGCAAAATTAGTTAAAAAACATAATAATGCAAACATATTATGTTTACCAGCAAGGTTTATATCATTAGAAATGGCTAATAAAATTATTAATAATTTTATAAACAGTGATTTTGAGGGAGGAAGACATTTAAAAAGAATTAAAAAAATTAATAAATAACCAAATCCTAAAAATAGATATTAATAAATAAAAATTAACAATCTCTACCAAGTTTTATTTTTATTTTATTTTTTGCTGCAGTTAAAGAAATTAATTTTTTTAAATATGTATTATTTTCAACATCACTGGATAATTTTTCTTTAGTTTTATTTATTAAATCCTCTAATCTAAGTTGCATAAGTCTTAAAAGAGATTCTTGAACTAATGAAGAGAGTTTATCAACTTCTAATGGAACCCAAATATTTTTTTTACCCCAATTAGAAAGAGTGTGTTTTTCAAAGATTAACTCTACAACCTTTTTACATATATTTGGATCACTATGATTAATAAAGAAATTAAGGAGATTTTTTTTTATAGAATGGTGTAGTAATATTTCATTAAATATTTTTTTTAGTAGTTTGTTTTTTATCCAAGATTCATTTTTTTCTATTTTTTCAGACAAAGAATTTTTAATATATTCTATTATATTTATTTCTGTATTTTTACCAGAGGAAAATACTATTATATTTTCATTAGAATACTTTATCATATACTTAATTAATTGAGATTCATATATATCTTTATTTAATAAAATTTTTTCAGAGGAAATAACCTTAAGTCGATTATTAGGTTTAATAATACTATTAATATTAGAATTAATTAGTGATTCACTTATTTCTAATTTTTTTGATAAATCCTGAGAATAAACAGCTCGAGTAATGGGATCAGAAATTAAAGATATAGATAAAGAAAGCTCTTTAATTAAATTAGATCTTTTTATAGGATCTCTTTTATCTTTATCAGATATAATATTTAATCTAAAATCAATAAAATCCTTTTCATTTTCTGATAAGAAGGATTTGAGCATAAACGCACCGTGATTTTTTGCAAAGGAATCAGGGTCTTCTCCTTTAGGAAAATTTACAACTTTTAAGTTTAATCCATTTTTTAAAATTAAATTAACCCCTCTTAATGAAGCTTTTATTCCAGCCTCATCTCCATCAAAAAGTAAAGTAATATTATTAGTAAACCTTGAAATAAGTTTAATTTGGCCTTCAGTCAAAGCTGTTCCAGAAGAAGCAACTGTATTTTTAATTCCATTCTGGTGTAGAGATAAAACATCTGTATAACCCTCTACAATAAAACAGTTATTATGTTTGATAATTTCAGACTTAGATTGGTATATTCCATATAAAATTTTACTTTTTATATATATTTCGTTTTCAGATGAGTTAATATATTTTGCTAAATTTTTATTTTGCTTTAATATTCTTCCACCAAAACCTAAAACTCTTCCGCTTAGAGAGTGAATTGGAAAAATTATACGATTTACAAACCTTTCTATAATTTTATTATTTTTCTTAAAACACAGACCAGAGTTTAAGATTAATTTTTTAGAATATTTTAAGTTTTCTGCATAATTATAAAAATTTTCTTTTTTATTAAAACAGAAACCAATATCAAATTTATCAATAATCTCATAATTAAATCCTCGAGAATAAAGATAACTTAAAGCAAGAAGTTTACCTTCTTTTGAATTTAGTAAAGATTTTTTATAAAATTTAGAGGCGAGATTATTAATAATATATAACCCCTCTTTTTCTTCTAATTTTTTTTTCTGATCAGAAGAGAGTTCTAATTTTTCAATTATTATATTATACTTTTGGGCTAAATACTCAAGGGCTTGAGGGTATGAAAGTTTTTCATGCTCCATAATAAAATTAACAGGATTACCTCCTTTACCACAACCAAAACACTTAAAAATATTTTTTGAGGGTGAGACAGTAAAAGAGGGGGTTTTTTCGTCATGGAACGGGCACTTTCCAATTAAATTTGCTCCTCTTTTTTTGAGAGAAATAAAATCCTGAACAACCTCTTCAATTTTGGATGCCTCGAATATATTATCTATTGTTAATTTAGGAATCAAAAGTTAAATTTAATTTTCTCAAAAATAAATTTATTTTTCTCTTTCTACAACAAAGTTTAATAAAGAAATTAAATCTTGTTTGCTTGAACATTCAGGAAGAGATTTAATCAATGTTAAAGCTTTATTTTTATATTGTATCATTTTAGATTTAGCGTAATCAATACCTCCTTTACTTTTAATAAAAGAAATAATATCACTAATAACCTTTGGAGATTTTTCTTTTTTTTTAAACAAAAATAAAATTTCTTTTTTTTCTTTTTTAGAGCAATTTTGTAGTGAGTAAATTAAGGGTAAAGTGATTTTTTTTTCTTTGATATCATTAGATGCTGGCTTTCCTATAATACTTGTTTTACCAAAATCCAAAAGGTCATCTTTTATTTGAAACGCAATACCGCAGTATTCTCCAATTTCCCAGAACAGATTAATTGTTTTTTTATTTGTGGTAGATGAACTTGCGCCAACCGAGCAACAAGACGCTATTAATGAAGCAGTTTTTTTTCTTATAATTTCAAAATAACTTTTTTCATCTAAGTTATATTTTCTTGATTTTTCAATTTGCAAAAGCTCTCCTTCACTCATCTGTTCCACAGCTTTTGATGTGATTTCTAAAAGATCATAATCTTTGTTTTTTACTGATATAAGTAGCCCTTTGGAAAGTAAAAAGTCACCAACCAAAACAGAAATTTTATTTTTCCAAATATAATTTATAGAAAAAAACCCTCTACGTTGTTTTGCCTCATCAACAACATCATCATGAACTAAGGTGGCTGTATGAAGAAGTTCAATAAGAACGGCGCCACGAATTGTTTTATCATTAATTTTTCCGCAAATATTTGAACAAATAAAAATAAATAAGGGGCGTATTTGTTTACCTTTATTTCTAAAGATATAATAGGTAATAGTGTCTAAAAGAGGAACTTTACTTAATAATGAGGTTTTAAATTTTTTTTCAAATAATTGAATATCTGACAAATAAGGTTTTTTAATTTTATTTAAATATAACATGTCACAAAGTTAGAAATAAAACCAATCTTAATCTAAAAAAAAATTCATGCTTTATTAGCAAGTTGACCACAAGCAGCATCAATATCCTCACCCCTACTTTTTCTAACATTAACAATAAACCCTTTTTTTTCAAGATAAAGTTTAAATTGATTTGTTTTTTCCACAGAAGTTTTATTATAATCTAGCCCCTCCACATTGTTGTACTCAATTATATTTATTTTACACTTTAAATCTTTTGCAAATACAATAAGTTCTTTTGCATCATCAATAGAATCATTAAAATCTTTAAATATAATGTACTCTAGCGTAATTATTCGGTTGGTTTTTTTATTAAAATATTGTAAAGAACTCTTTAGAGACTCTAAGTTGTTAGAGCTGTTAATGGGCATTATTTGACTTCTTTTTTCATTATTAGCTGCATGAAGAGATAAGGCTAAGTTAAACTTCACACTATCATCTGCAAGTTTGTGTATCATTTTTACAATTCCAGAAGTTGAAACCGTTATCCTTTTTGGAGAAATAGCTAACCCCTCTTTAGAGGTTATAAATTGGATTGAACGAATTACATTTTTATAGTTTAAAAGAGGCTCCCCCATACCCATATAAACAATATTTGTTAGGGTTTTTTTCAATTTTTTTTCAGATATTTTTTTAATATGATAAACTTGATCATAAATTTCTTCAGCTGAAATGTTTCTCAATCTTTTTAGTTTTCCTGTAGCACAAAAAGCACAAGAAAGGCTACACCCAACTTGTGATGAAATACAAGCGGTAATTCTTTTTTTTGAAGGAATCAAAACCCCCTCACAAATAAAGCCATCGCTTAGTTTAAAACCAAGTTTTATTGTTTGGTCAGTGCTAATTTGCTTTGAGCTAATAATTGTTTTAGAAAAATAAAATAAATTGTCAAGCTTAGATCTCAAAGAAACAGGGATGTTGTTCATTTTGTCAAAATCATCAACATTATTTTTCCAAACCCAGTTAAAAACCTGACTGGCTCTAAATTTTTTTTCTTTGATGTTTATAAAAAAAGACTCCAACTCATCTTTAGTGAATGTTCTAATATTTAATTTATTCATTAGGTTTAAATTAAACAATTAGCAATTTTTAAATCTTCAGGAAATGTTATTTTTATATTTTCTTTCTCTCCTTCAGTTAAGAAAATACTAACCCCTGATTTTTGAACAATAGAAGCATCGTCAGTAAAGTCATCAATTTGAATGTTATTATAAGCTTCAAAAATAGTTTCAGACTTAAAGCATTGAGGAGTTTGAATCATAAAAACTTCATTCCGGTTCAAGGGTAAATTTTTTTTGGAATTAAATAATCTTACGGAATCACGACAAGGCAAAGCAGGGACAACAGCATCATGAGTTTTAGCTAGAGTATAAATTTTGTTAATTAATTTTGTAGAAACTAAAGGTCTAACACCGTCGTGTATAGCAATGATAGACCCCTTTTTACATAAAGTCAATCCCTTTTTAACAGACTGAGGCCTTGTATTTCCACCTATACAAATTTTATGAGGAACAGAAAAACTGTATTTAAAGCACAAATCATTCCATAATGTTGTGTGGACTAACCTCAAAACTAAAATTATTTCAAGGTGTTTAACTTGTGAAAACTTTTCAATTGTATGAAATAAAACAGGCCTTCCTTTAAGATCCATAAATTGTTTGGGAAAACCGCTTCCCATCCTACTTCCTTCCCCAGAAGCTAAAATTATAGCATAATTTCGCATTTTAATTTATTTTATAAACATAGCATCTCCATAGGAAAAAAAACGATATTTTTCTTTTATAGCCTCTTTATAAGCTTTTTTTAATAGGTCAAAACCACAGAAAGCAGAGGTTTGCATCATTAAAGTGGATTTAGGGGTGTGAAAGTTTGTTACCATACAGTTAGGAATTTTAAAATTATAAGGAGGGAAAATAAATTTATTTGTCCATCCTTCAAAAGGTATAAGTGTTCCATATGTTGATACAGAACTTTCAACCGTTCTCATGGTTGTTGTCCCAACTACACAAACTCTTTTATTGTCTTTTATTCCAGTATTAATTATATCACACGCTTTTGGAGATATTATAATTTTTTCAGATTCCATTTTGTGTTTAGACAAGTCCTCCACTTCAACTGGACGAAAGGTTCCAAGCCCAACATGTAAAGTGACTTCAGCCATAGAAACCCCTTTAATTTCAAGTCGTTTTAATAAATGTTTGCTAAAATGCATTCCGGCGGTAGGAGCTGCAACGGCACCAATATTTTTTGCATATACAGTTTGATACCTTTCATCATCTTCCTTATCAGGAACCCGATTAATGTATTTTGGAAGAGGAGTTTCTCCAAGTTCATTTAATTTATCTCTAAATCTAGCATATGATCCATCAAACAAAAAGCGAAGCGTTCTGCCTCTCGAAGTGGTATTATCTATTACTTCAGCAACTAAGGAGTCATCGTCTCCAAAATATAACTTATTACCAATTCTAATTTTTCTTGCAGGGTCAACTAAAACATCCCAAAGTCGATTTTCTTTATTTAGCTCTCTTAGCAAAAAAACTTCAATTTTTGCCCCAGTCTTTTCTTTGTTCCCATACATCCTTGCAGGAAAAACTTTGGTGTTATTTAATATAATAACATCATCATCATTAAAGTAATCTATTAAATCTTTAAATAACTTATGTTCAATTTTTCCAGACTTTTTATCCACAACCATCAGTCTTGATTCGTCTCTATTTTCACTTGGCCGATCAGCAAGAAGATCATTAGGTAGATCAAAATCAAAGTGAGAAAGTTTCATTTTATTTATCATATTCAGAATATTTAATTTTTCAAAGGTAGCAATAAATTTAAATTTTAAGAAAGAAAAAAATTATGAAAAAATCAAACCCTGTCAAAGGAAAAACTTTTATTAATATTATAATTTCCAATCTTTGTTCTAGTTAATTTATACAGCCAAGCTCCAGAGTTTAGAGCAAAACCTATATCACTTGCAAGAGATCGAATATAAGTTCCTTTGGAACAAGACACAACAAAAGAAATAAAGGGTAAATTAATATTAGTTACTTTGATAGAGTAGATTTTTATCTCCCTAGGGTTAATTTGAGCGCTTTTACCAGATCGGGCTATGTTATAGAGTCTTTCTCCAGACTTTCTGATTGCTGAATATATAGGGGGGCGCTGTAATCTTTGCCCATCAAAAGAATTAATAGTTTTTTCTATGAAACTATGAGTCAGGTGAGCGGTACTATAAAACCTGTTTTCAGCTAATTCTCCGTCATAACATGGTGTTGTTGCTCCGACTTTTATTGTTGCAACATACTCTTTATCTAAACCTTGAACACTTGCTAGTATTTTAGTTTTTTTTCCAGTGCATATAATCATTAACCCAGAAGCAAGAGGGTCTAGTGTTCCTGAATGTCCAACTTTTACATTTCTGCCAAACCTGCCTTTAAGTTTTTTTTTTAATAAGGAGCATAAATATGAACTACTAAAAAATAAAGGTTTATTAACTAATAATAAATTATCAACAGATTTAGTCATTGGTTTATTTTCAATATTCATCTATTTCAAGTTATTTCTTTAATAGTTTTGTTGAAAGAATCAATAGTTTTTTTAAGAAGCTTCAAATTATGGGAATAGGAGATGAATAAAGATTCAAATGCAGAGGGTGCAAAATAAACACCTCTAGAAATTAAACCATGAAATAGTTTTTTGAAAAGAACATTATCTGCAACACAAGAATCTGTATAATTTTCAACCTTTGAAATGTTAAGGTGAACACTTAACATTGATCCAACTTGATTTATACATGATAAAATTTTATGTTTTTTTAAAATAGTTTGGAGTTCGGTTTTTAAATATTCGGCTTTACTATTTAATTCATCATAAATAAATTGGTTTTTACTTAAGTAATTAATTAAGGTAAAACCACATGTCATTGCAAGAGGGTTTCCAGACAGCGTTCCAGCTTGATAAACAGGGCCCATAGGAGCCAAAAGCGACATTATTTTATCACCACCACCAAATGCGCCAACAGGCAGCCCTCCGCCAATAATTTTACCATAACAAACCAGGTCAGGCGAGACAGAATATATTTTTGAAGCTCCGCCAAAAGAAATACGAAATCCAGTCATGACCTCATCAAAAATCAAAACAATATTATTTGAATCGCACAAAGAGCGCAACTCTTTTAGAAAATCCTTTTTGGGTGGCACGCACCCCATATTGCCAGCAATGGGTTCAAGTATAATTGCTGCAATTTTATTTTTATTTTCAGTAATTTTATTTTTAACGTCTTCAATATTATTATATTCAGCAATAATGGTGTCTTTTGCTGTTCCTTTTGTAACGCCAGGAGAGTTAGGGGCCCCTATTGTGCTGAGACCGGAGCCAGCTTTTATTAAAAATTGATCCGAATGACCATGATAACAGCCTTCAAATTTTATAAATTTTTCTTTTCCAGTATACGCTCTAGCTAGTCTAATTGCGCTCATACACGCCTCAGTCCCTGAATTCACCATTCTAATCTTTTCAACAAAGGGAATTTTGGAGCAAATTAATTTTGCAAGAGACGTCTCGATCAAAGAAGGCGCACCGAAGGATGTAGAGAAATTACTTGCACGCTTTAATGCGCGAATAACAGGGGGGAAAGAGTGCCCCAATATCATAGGTCCCCATGACCCAATGTAATCTATATATTTTTTATTTTCAACATCAGTTATTATAGCACCCTTTGCTTTTTTAAAAAAAATAGGACAACCACCAACAGAGCTAAAAGATCTTACAGGGGAGTTTACCCCACCTGGTATGAATAATTTGGCGTTTTTAAAAGAGGCTTTATTTGTCATAAGTAAAACTTTTTTTCAGAAATTAACTTTGCAATTTTTTTTGAAAAATATGTTGAAATAAGGGTTGCTCCTGCTCTTTTAAATGCAATACAAGATTCAATTATTACATCATCTAAGTTCAGCCAACCTTTTATATGTGCTGAATAAATCATAGAATACTCACCTGAGACTTGATACACAGCAACAGGGACATTATATTCTTTTGATATCATATTTAAAATATCCAGATAAGGCATTCCCGGTTTGATCATTATAATGTCTGCTCCTTCTAAAATATCTTGTTTAGCTTCAAGCATTGCTATTTTTGAGTTTGAAGGGTTAATTTGATAAGATCGTTTGTCCATATTTGAGGTTGGTGAGGAGTCTAATGCGTCTCTAAAAGGTCCATAGAAAGAAGATGCATATTTAGCAGAATATGACATTATCCCAGTTTTAAAATATTTATTTTTTTCTAAGATTGTTCTAATAGACTTTACCCTTCCATCCATCATGTCTGAGGGAGCTACAAAATCTACCCCTGAATCAACGTGCGATAAAGCCATTTCTGATAAAACATCAATAGTGATATCATTGTCAATTTGATTGTCTTTTACAATTCCATCTTGGCCAAAAATAGAATAAGGGTCAAGAGCAACATCACTCATTAAAATTATGTTAGGAAACACAGACTTGATTTTTTTTATACTTCTTTGCATTAGACCTTTTGGGTTACATGCCTCTAAACCGGAATTATCTTTTAGGGATTCAGGTATTTTAGCAAAAAGTAAAAAACAGTTTAATCCAAGCGATGTGCATTCAAAGATTTCTTTTAACAATAAATCTATACTGAAACAGAAATAATTAGGCATACTTTTAATTGCTACTTTTTTGTTTAATCCTTCTGTGACAAAAATAGGAGTAATTAAATCATTAACCCCAACAGTGTTTTCTTGTATAAGTGCTCTAATTTCTTTGTTTTTTCTGAGCCGACTAAGTCTTGATTTAGGAAAATTCATAATTTTTTTTGATTCTTATCCATTAATTGCTTCAACATTTTTAACATCATCGCCAATCATATTCTTTAATAGTGTCTCTATTCCGTTTTTAAGCGTTATTACTGACGAAGGGCAACCGCTACAGGCTCCTTGAAGCAAAACAGAAACAGTCCCTTCAGAAAAAGAAATAAACTTTATATTTCCGCCATCGCTTTCAACAGCAGGCTTAACATAGTCGTCAAGTATTTCAATTATTTTTTTTTCAGTAGCATTAAGGTTTGTTTCTTTTGTTTTAATAGAAGTTTTTTTTGGAAGAATATCAGGCTCTTCTGATTTTGTGGAATTTAAATATTCAGTTAAAATTATTTTAATTTCTTCTTTAATATTGTCAATATATTCCTCCCAGAGAAAAGAATTATGTTTTGTGATAGAAACAAAATTTTTCGCAATAAAAACTTCTTTTACTATAGGCAACAAAAATAATTTTTTTGCAATAAAATTATTTTTACCTTCATTGGCATTTAAGAACTCAATGGGGGATGAAAACAAAATTTGTTTATTGCAGACGAATTTCATTACGCCAGGATTTGGTGTTGATTCAGAATAAATGGTTATATGTAAAGTATTATTGTTTAACATAAATTACAAAATTATAAAATATTACTATTATGGCACTAATTAAATCATTAAAAGATAGGTCTCCTAAAATTTCAAAAAATGTTTATTTGTCAGACACCTCAGTAATTATTGGAGACGTGTTTATTGGAGAGAAATCAAGCATATGGTTTAACTCTATTCTAAGGGGAGACGTGAACTCTATTTATATTGGTAAGAAAGTAAACATTCAAGACGGAGCCGTTATCCATGGCACATACAAAAAATATCATACTATTATCAAAGATAGAGTTTCAGTAGGGCACAACGCAATCATTCATGGTAGTATAATTGAAAGTGACGTCTTAATTGGAATGGGAAGCATAATTCTTGATAATTGTTTAATAAATCCGAATAGTATAATTGCTGCAGGGTCAGTTTTAAGGGAAAACACCATAGTCAAAGAACACGAAATTTATGCTGGAAATCCAGCTGTTAAAGTCAAAGAAGTTAGTATCCATCAAGTTAAAGAACTAATTAACAAAACAACAAACAACTATATAAAATATTCAAGTTGGTTTATGAAGACTTAAAGATTGAATTCTTTTTTAATTTGAACAGACCATTTATTAATTCGCTCTTCAGTTAACTCATATTGATTGTCTTCATCAATTGCTAGGCCAAGAAAAACCCCACTTTCTTTTTCAGCTTTTGAAGATGTGTGTTCATATCCATCAGTAGGCCATTTTCCGATAATTTTTCCTCCGTTATTTATTACAACTTCACCAAGAATTCCCACACCATCAATGAAGTAATCGCAATACACAAACTGGTCTCCTAAGCCAAATAGAGCAACAGTCTTATTTGTAAAGCTTATTGACTGAAAGTCATTAAAAAAACTATCCCAATCGCTCTGAAGTTGACCGTCATGCCATGTGGACAAACCTAGTATAATTTTATCAAATTGCTCAAAGTCAGTTTTTTTTTGCATCATACATGTCATATAGAGTGACTAAATCATTGCCAATCAATTTTTGAATTTTTTTGGCTATTTCTTCTGTATTTCCTGTATCTGAACCAAAAAACAAACCTATTTTTTTCATCTTAAATTTTTAATGCAAAAATAACTATTAAATTTGTATAAATTATTATTAAATATCGAAAAATAATTTTATTTTTAATTTGTATATTTGTAAATCTAATTAAAAGATTAAAAATGAAAAAAAGCATATTAATTTTACTTTCCTTTTTTAGCTTAACCGTATTTTCTCAAACAACAGAACTTAGTAGTTATCAGAAAAAAACAATGAACACTGAGAGATTTGCGCGTGCAGTTAACACTGGTGCAAACCACACGTTATTAATTTTAGGTTCAGCCTGGAAAACATCTCCTGAGTTAGGAGACGAAATAGCTGTTTATGATTCCAATGGAAATATGGTTGGTTCTGTAGCCTGGGTCCCAGAACAAGAGGGTCATGCAGGAATTGCAATATGGGGAGATGACGAAACAACGCCTGAGAAGGAAGGAATGGTTAAAGGCGAAAAGTTTACAATTTTACTATTTGATAAGTCAGAAGATGAAATGTTTGAAGTCAAAATTGAAGAGTTTAAAACAGGAGAAGATATTTACGTGAAAGATGGCGTAACTGTTGTAGGGCAAGCTTCTATTATTAAATCTCTCTCGCAAAAATTAGAATTGTTTCAAAACGCACCAAACCCTGTTCAAGAAAACACATCTATAAGCTTCTATATGCCTACTAAAGGAAAGGTGAAACTTTATTTGTCTAACTCATTAGGTCAAGAAGTTATGGTTCTTGCGGACACCACTTATGATAAGGGAACTCACAGTGTTCAAATGAGTGCCAAGTCTCTCTCAGCAGGAATTTATTTTTATAAAATTGAGGCAAATAATGTTACTCTAACAAAACAAATGACTCTTGTCAAATAAATTTATAAAACTGGCCGCTTCTTGTGGCTTTTTTTTTAATAAATACCTTATAAATCTTCTATTTATTTTTTTTACATGTAATTTATTCTCACAAGAAAATATTAAATTTCAAGCAACATTTAATAGCGAAGCCCTTAAATTAAATAAAAATTACAATTTAAATAAATATCATTTTAACATAAAGAAACTTAAGTTTTATGTTTCAAATATAAGTTATTATAACAGAAAAAAACACCAAATATTCAGAGATGAAAAAGTTTATTTAGTTGATTTTAATAATCCTAAATCTTTAAAAATCAAGTCTCTAATAAACAAAAAGGTTCATTTACATTCTTTTGATTTAGGATTAGACAGCATTATAAATGTCAGCGGCTCGATGGGTGGCGCCTTAGACCCAATAGAGGGGATGTATTGGGCTTGGCAAAGTGGATATATTAATTTTAAGGTGGAGTGGGAAAGTAATATGTGCACAAATGATAATAATCAATTTATTTTTCATTTGGGGGGGTACAAAAAGCCGTATTATAATAAAAGAACAGTTTTAGTCAAAAAAAGACACATAAATAAGTTAACATTTAACCTTAATAAGTTCCTTAAAAAAATAAGTTGTGGTAGACAAACAATTATGAGTCCAAGCTTAAGAGGGGAAAATATTTCAAATTTAATTGTTAAATCATTTGAATTTAAAAAATGAAAGTGTTGTTAAAATTAGGTTTATTTTATGGAATAATTTATTTATTTATTGAGGAAAGCTATTTAAATTACCCAGAGTATTTTCCCAAAACTAAGTATGATTTTTCAAAAAATAATTTATCAAAAACAAAAATTGAATTGGGAAGAATGTTGTTTTATGACCCTATATTATCAATAGATAGTACAATTTCGTGTGAAAGTTGCCATAGTCCATATAATGCTTTTTCACACACGGATCATAGATTAAGCCACGGTATAAACGATAAAATTGGAAAAAGAAATGCTCCCCCATTATTTAATTTAGCCTGGAAATCTTCTTTCATGAGAGACGGAGCCGTTAATCATTTAGATATGCAGTCATTAGTTCCGATAACTGATAGTTTAGAAATGGGAAACTCTTTAGGCAATCTACTTTATAAATTAAAAAAAAACCAAAAATATATTAATATGTTTTATGAAGCATTTGGCGACTCCACAATTAATTTAGATAGGGTATTAAAATCAATTTCACAGTTTGAGTTAACTTTAATTTCGAAAAACTCAAAATATGACAGATTTAGACTAGGAGAAGATCACTTTTCAGATCAGGAAACCAGAGGGTATGAATTATTCAAAAAAAATTGTAGTAATTGCCATGAGGAGCCAATGTTTACAAATTATAAGTTTGAAAATAATTCTTTGGAGATTAATCAAGTTTTATTAGACTCAGGAAGGTTTAGTATTACTAAAAACAGTAACGATTTTATGTCTTTTGAAGTTCCTTCACTTAGGAATTTATCTTATACTTACCCATATATGCACGACGGCAGGTTTTCAAATTTATTTGAAGTCTTGAAACATTATTCAGGGCCAAAATTTAATTATGTAAGTTTAACTGAAAAAGAAATAATAGACATAATATCTTTTTTATTAACTTTAAATGATAAGGAGTTTATATTAAACCCTGAAAATAAATTTCCTGTAAATAAACTTTTAAAATAATGAAAAAAATAACCTACATGCTCTTACTAAACATCATAAATTGTTTTTCTCAACCAGAAATCTATTCTTGGCTTCAAAATACAGAAACAACCGGAAATTATTATATTGCCGGTTCTCCAGTATTAGTTCCAAATAATATTTTGGTTAATTGTCAAAAGGTTCAGTTTTCCAATGATTATGTTTATGTGACAGCAACAGGGGTTCCTTCTTACCCAACAGGTCCTTTTCTTGACGGCAACCCGTCAAACGCACAAAACCAAGCAGTGATTTTTAAAATTACTAGAAACCCACAGCAAAACTTGGATGATTTAACCTACACTACACCAGGAAATATAGGGGTTTTTATTAACGGAGTTGCGCTATTTGATTATAGAGATGGGGTTGCTTGGAACTCAAACACCAACCAACTGTGTGGCGGTCCTGGTAATCCACCATGTCCGGGTGGATTTCTTGCAGAAATGGATTGGAATAGAGATGCAATTCTTGCAGAAATGGAAGGGTTTGATTGCGCAAAAGGACATCCAGCTATGGGAAACTATCATCACCATCAAAATCCATCAGCGTTTAAACTAGATAGGTTTCTTGTTTCAGATGTTTGTGATTTGTATGATTCAGAGGGGCTGTATGTAATCGATTCAACTGCTCATTCCCCACTTTTGGGCTATGCTTTTGATGGTTTTCCTATTTATGGGGCATATGGATATCAAAATAATGACGGGTCTGGAGGTGTTGTTCGAATAGAATCAGGTTATAATTTAAGAAGTATAACAGAAAGAACTCACCATGCTGACGGAACAGATGTTGAGGATGGGCCAAGTATATCAGAATATTTTCTGGGGTATTTTAGAGAAGATTATGAATTTATAGACCAGGACGAAGATAAATATTTAGATGAGCATAATGGAAGACTCTGTGTAACGCCAGAGTATCCTGAAGGAACATATGCATATTTTTGTACAGTAGATGAAAATTGGAATTCTAAATATCCATATGCTGTTGGGCCAACATTTTATGGCGAATATTCAAATAGTATGACAAATAATATTTTAGAACAAACAACCACCTATTATCAAACAAATTTAAATAATGAAAGTTTAACTGTGGGTTTTAACGCTTTCATCAACAAATCCTCAGAGTTAATAATTGTTCAATGCTTGGGATTGGTTAAAGAAAATACAAAGGTTAATGTTATAGATTTAAATGGAAAAATTTTAAAAAGCACACAGATTTTTCCTGGACAAACATTAGCAAGTATAGATTCACGAGCACTTTACAATGGATTATATATCATAGAAATAATTCAAAATAATAAAAGGCTTACCAAAAAATTAGCGATAAGTAGGTAGCCTACTTTATTTTCTTTTTTGATGAACCATCATTATAAATAATAAAATGGATACCCCTATAATCTTTTATATTTAAAATTTCTTTTCCCAACACATCAATTATTTTGTTAATAGAAAGATTTTTCTGATGGGTTTCGTTTAAGTTTAAATAGTAGCTATTGTTAGAGAGTTCTATAATTTCATTTGGCGGCTGGCTTGGCCAGCTATATCCACTTGTTGCAAGATATATTCTTCCATCCGGACTTACGCAAATATCACGCAATCTTCCCCACATATTATTAAAATATTCAGTTTGATTAATAACACTTAGCCCGTCATCAGAGAAGTCAAACTTAACAAGCATTTTATTTTTTAACACAGTCATAAGTAGAGTATTTTGAAACTCAGGAATAGAAGGATGATCATACCAAATAATATCAGAAGGAGCAATTGTTGGAGTCCAATTTACAAGGGGTTCTACTACATCATTTGCATTACAAAAGTTTGTTTCGTTGGGCGCATCACAGAAGCCATATACATTTGGCCACCCATAATTTCTGTTAGGCATAAGAATATTTAATTCATCATCATTTTGAGGCCCATGTTCAGAGCTATATACTATTCCATTTGGAGCAAGCTCTAAACCTTGAGCATTTCTATGACCCCAAGAATAAACATAACTTGATGTGTCAGGATTATCCGAAGGGATACCTCCAAAATTGTCCTCTGAAACATCAACTCTTAAAATTTTTCCAGTAAGTTCAGATAAATTTTGAGATGAAGATTGATCTTGGGCATCGCCAGTTGAGATTAAAATGGTGTTGTCATCAAGAGCAAGAATCCTACACCCAACATGAGTGGTCCACCCATTAATGTTGTCAATAAGAATCTCTTCATTTTTGAGCTTGTCAAGAGTTTCATCGTAATTATATGAAACAAGGCGTTCTTTGATTTGGCCAGAACTAGTTGTGTATGTGTATACTAAAAATAGAATCTTATTGGAAGTAAAGCTTGGATGAAATTCAAACCCAAGTAATCCTGCTTCACTATTTGTATAAGATGAGTAGGTTAAATCTTGAATGTCAAGAATAACTTTTTTTTCACCAGATTCAACATTTACTCTACTAACAATTCCAGGCCTTTCAGTCATCCAAATATATCCATCTGGGCCCCATTTAATCTCCCATGGAATGCTAAGGTTGTTAATTACCTCTCTGACATTTAGGGTCGTATTGCCGACATTAACAGTTTGAGAAACAACATAAAGATTCATTGAGAAAAAGCATAAAAATAATCTGAATGGAATTTGCATAATTTTTTATTTTGTGATTTTTATTTTTTTTGTTTTAGTTTCAATAATGTAAGTGCCTGATTCTAAATTCTCATAGCTAGAATAAACCTTTCTCCCTAATAAATCATATATATTTAAAATTTGATTGCCATCGAAGGTTAACTCATCAATTGATACTGAACAATTGTCTGGAGAGACAATCACTTCAAGAGACTCCTCAGATTCGCATGAGGAAACAACCCAATCAACTTTCCAATTATAGAAAAAATAATAAAATCCATTTCCATACTCACTATCGTTAATGGAAATTATATTTTCAATAACATAAGGATAATTGAAAGAGCTACCCCAACCCTCAGATCTACTTCTTTTAAGCATTGGGTTGGCAAAACCAAAATTTACTAGATTAGAATCGGTATTTGTGCCTATTTTATAGTTTTGTCCCTCATCAATATTCCAGTTAAGATTTAATGTGGCATCAGAGTTAATAAATACAGTTGTATCATGAATTATTTGGTTACTTTCATTTTTTAATTCAATGGTTCTGTTTCCTGAATACAAATTGTCAGTAAACACATCAATTGACTTTAGTATAAAGTCATCATTTGCATCAAATGTCATAAATCCATTATACTCTTCACCGCTATATTCGGAATTTCCAGAATGATACTGTTCCCCAACATTGTCAGTTGAGAAGTTTTCAACAATTTGTTTAGCAAAAAGGTGTAATTCTTCTTCTAAAGATGGAACATAAAAGGGGGTTCCAACAAAAATTAATTCATCGTTTTCATTGTACCAAGTTACATTTTCTTCATTAAGCTCAATATAAAAAGGCTCACCAAGGCAAGCACTAGTTGGGTCGTAAAAAGAACTTAGAGTAGGAGGATCAGCATAAACTTTAAAAACGTTTGTTGGGGTAGACTCAACTATTTGATCACAGTTAGGATTTTCTACAGTAACACTGTAACTACCCTGTTCTGAAACACTAATACTTTGTGTTGTTTCGCCATTACTCCACAAATAACTATTACCATAATTTGCAGTTAATTCGACACTTTCTCCTTCGCAAATTTCAATACTTCCTTGAATATCAATAGATGAAGTTCCATTGTTTTGTAGTGCTAAATTAAACGGAATTGCCGAGTAATTATTATCAGAGTTTTCTTCCAAAAAATAATTGTTAGGATCAGCTATTCCTACAATCCAATACTCGCCATTACATATATTAGGGTCCAAATTAATCCACTGCTCTTCAAGCCATTCACCATAAAGATCGAGCCAACCTGAAGATATTCCTTGAACAACTTCTGAGCAACCGTAATTTCCCCCCCCTAGACCAAAGTTCGGAAAATCAACATTGTATAAAACTTCACCCTGTTGATATTGTGTGTTGTCGTCGCGGCAATGCCCTGTGTAATCGTCATTTGAGTAGGCGTCAATCGTATTATCAGGGCTACAGGTGCCATAATCCATTAAGCAAAAACCAAGTTTTGCGCCATCAGACACAATTGGCCAGTTTCTTGGGTCTGGTTCATTTTCGTCCTTTATTCTTAGGGTAAAAACACCCCAATCATTTGTATGGTTATGCCCATGTGTAGGATGGTATGTCATACTCCCTGCTTGACGGTCGTAATGACTCATAGAGCCATCGCTATTTCTATGATAAATTCTTTGCCAAAGAATTTGTTCAGGATGACTTCCATCTGAACAGTAAAACTCTTCTTCAGAGGAGGGATCATATATTGATATTGTGTCGGTTATTCCGTCTTGATAACTACATATAAAAGTTCTGTATCCATCTGGTCCTGCACCTCTTACAGTAAGTGGTCCATGACCAACATTAGGAGTGGAAACGCTGATACGTAATCGTCCGTTATTTTCCCCCTCTCCTGTTTGAGAATATTCAGTTGGCCCATTAGTTACGTTTTCAAGTCCAAACCAGGACACTTGAATATCAGGTAAAAGATCACAGTCGGTATCATTTGGATTTGCACATTGACAATCAGTAGCATCGTAGATAGTACATTGAGCAATTAAGTTAAAATTAAATATAAAAAGGAAGATGGATGTAATTTTGTACATAATAAATATATTTTATGCAAAAATACGCAATAAGAATTTATAAATGACAAATAATATATTTTTTAATATTAATTTAGCATAAATAAATATTAATTTAGCATAAATAAATCTTAATTTATGAAGAGAATAACTTTATTATTTTACGTTATAAATACCTGTTTATTTGCACAAACCCATTTACCCAAAGGGTTTCTTTCCAAGGAAAAGTTGATGATGGATAAATATTTAGAGTCATTCAATAATAAACTAACACCACCTCCTGCCTTTCCAGTGAGAACTATGGCAGAGTGGGAAGAAATAAAAGCATTAACATTAAGTTGGAATTCATACCCTGGAATATTAACTGAAATAATAAAACAAGCGGTTAGTGAAGTGGAAGTAATAATTTTTTGTGAAGATTCTAATTCAGTAAAAAACACCTTGTATTCCCAAAACATTGACTTAGAAAATGTAAATTTTATCCAAGAACCTACAAATTCAATATGGATAAGGGATTACGGACAACACACTGTTTACAAAGATGATGTTGGACAACAATATCTAGTAGATTGGATATACAACAGGCCCAGACCGCTTGATGATGCTAGCCCTAATTTAGTTTCAAATTATTTTAATTATGATTTGTTTGCAACAAATTCAGGTGAGAATTTATTAGTAAATACAGGGGGTAACTTTATGACAGATGGAATGGGTACGGCCTTTGCCTCTGAGTTAATTGTTGAAGAAAATGACGGTAGTGGGCCATATAATTCAGTGAATTATCCCAACCATGATGAAAACGAAATAGATTCAATTATGAATTTATTTATGGGAATCAATAATTATATCAAAATGGAAACACTTCCATATGATGGGATTCATCATATTGATATGCATATGAAAATCATCAACGAAGAAACAATTTTAGTTTCAGAGTATCCACCTGGAGAATCAGATGGCCCTCAAATTGAGGAAAATATTAATTATATTTTAGATAATTATTTCACTCCTTATGGTAATCAATATAAAATAGTCAGAATACCATCCCCTCCTAGCACCAGTGGAAATTACCCAGCAGATGGAGGATATTACAGAACTTATACAAATTCAGTTTTTATTAATAAAAAAATTTTAGTTCCATTTTATAGAGAAGAGTTTGATACCATTGCTCAAAGAATTTATGAAGAAATATTACCTGGCTACGAGGTTGTAGGAATTGACTGCGATGACTCTAACGATAATATAATCGCTGCAAGCGGAGCAATTCACTGTATAACAAAGGCAGTTGGGGTTGATTCTCCGCTTTTAATAAATCATGCACCTAAAAGAGATATGGGATATAAGTCTATAATTAATTTTCAAGCTAAAACAAATCATTTTTCAGGAATAGATTTCGTACAATTACATTACAAAAAAGAAAGTGATCTAAATTATACGATTAAAAACATGGTTCATTTAAATGATGATGTTTTTTCTCTCGATGTTTTTGGTTTGCCTGCAAATGAAAAAATATCTTATTTTTTCAAGGCGAGAGCTAATTCAGGAAAAGAAATCAATAGACCAATTGTCGCTCCAATTGGAGGATTTGAGTTTACAATGTTTTCTGACCTTCCAAATAGTCAGATAATTTATTTAAAAGAAGGGTGGAACTTAATTTCCTCGTATATTTATAAAAATGATGATATTCAAAATATCTTTGCAGACGTGTCTTCAAATATTTCTATTATAAAAAATAATTTAGGAGAAGTCTATTTACCAGAGTTTTCTTTCAACTCTATTCAAAGTTACGATCTTTTAGATGCATATTATGTTAAGATGAAAGCAGAAGATTCCTTATTAATAAGTGGAGCCATATTTTTGCCTGAAGAGTGGCCTCTGATTCTTCCCGAAGGCTGGTCATTAGTATCTTATTTAAGGTATGAACCTAATCTAGTTAATTTAGTTTTTAATAACTTGACTGAATCAGACAATTTAATTATTGTTAAAGATTATTTTGGGCAAATGTATTTACCTCAATTTAATTTTAATGCAATAGGAGAAATGGAGCCTGGACAAGGTTATCAAATTAAAATTTCGCATCCGGACACTTTACAATACCTACCCTTTAACCAATATTATGAATAACAATCGTTTAAATAATTATTTAAAAAAGCTAAAATGGAAAATTTAAAATTTAATAAAAATAACAATAAATTTGCAATTAATTGGGCAAAGCTAATTATTAAAAATAGATTTTTAGTTTTAATTTTAACGCTTCTTATCACAGGATTTTTGGCAATAAACACAAAAATGGAGTTTGAAGGAGACTATCATGCTTTTTTTAAAGGAACTAATCCAGAATTACTTGCCTTTGATGCCTTGCAAGAAAAATATACAAAAGATGATTTAATTCTAATAGCTCTTGCCCCAAAAAACAAGAATATATTTACCATAGAAAATCTAAATGCTGTAGAGTTTTTGACTAACAAATCTTGGAATGTTCCATTCTCGTCTAGAGTAAATTCTCTTACAAATTATCAACATACTAGAGCTGTTGGTGATGACCTATATGTTGAGGACCTTTGTTATAATGCTATTGGAAAAAATGAAGATGAAATTAATCAAATAAAAAAAATTGCGTTAAACGAGACACAGCTTGTTGACAGAGTAATTAACAAAGAAGGGACAGTGACAGCAATTTCAATAACATTAAAAATGCCTGATGGCAACGAAACACAAGATGTTGTGGATTTGATGGAGTATTACGATAATATGATCTTAAATTTCAAAAAAGAATTCCCAAATTTTGACGTCTACACTACTGGTAATATGCCATTAAGTTATTCTTTTTATCAACATTCTGTTAAAGATTTAGGTCTAGTCGCAGTGATGGTTTTGGTTGTAATGATAGTAACAGGTATATTGACCAGAAATATTTTCGCATTAATTTCAACTTTCTTTGTTTATTTGTTTTCTTTACTTTCAACTACGGGTTTTATAGGCTTGATGGGTATAAAGTTAACAGGCCCCTCTGCAATTTTTCCTACAGTTATTTTAACATTAGCAGTAGCTGACAGTATTCATATCCTAGTAACTTATCTCCAAAAATTAAGAACAGAAGATTATGCTAAGAATGATGCACTTATTGAAAGTATGAGGTTAAATTTTATGCCTGTTTTCATCACAAGTTTGACAACAACAATTGGGTTTTTAACTTTAAATTTTTCAGAGGTCCCTCCATTTAATGATTTGGGCAATATTGTTGCCTTTGGAATGACAATGGCGTTCTTATTCTCTACTACATTATTACCAGCTTTAATGAGTATTTTTCCATATTGGAAGAAAGATAACACAAAAGAAAGACAAATTAGTGCTTGGTATACAAATTTTGCAAACTGGGTTGTAGCCCACCCTAAAAAGCTAACTGTCATCTCAATTTTTATAATAGCTGTTTTGGGATACATTTCTTCGTTTAACATAATTAATGACGAATATGTTGAGTACTTTGATGAATCAGTTGAGTTTAGAGTTCATAGTGATTACGTAAATGATAATCTTACAGGGTTTTACAACATAGAATTTTCCATATCTAGTGGTGAGAGTGGAGGAATTAGCAACCCTTCTTATTTAAGAAAACTTGATGATTTCAAAAAATGGTTTGAAAAACAACCACATGTTGTCCATGTTAGAAGTTACAGTGAAGTTACAACAAGATTAAATAAATCTATGCATGGTGATGATGAATCATTCTTAAAAATACCAGAAACACGAGAAGAAGCTGCCCAATATTTACTTTTATACGAACTATCTTTACCATTTGGGTTAGACTTAAATAATCAAATCAATGTTGACAAGTCAGAAACAAGATTTACAGCAATTTTGGAAAACACTTCTTCACTAGAAATTATTAAATTATCTAATGAAGCTGAAAAATGGTTAAAAAATAATACTGAAAATCACATGCACGCTATTGCTGCAGGAATACCTTTAATGTTTGCAAATTTGGGGTTTCGACAAGCAAATGCAATGTTTAAGGGGAATATCTTGGCTCTATTAATTATCTCATTTATTTTAATTATAGCTTTAAGAAGTTTAAGGTTAGGCCTGCTAAGTATTATACCAAACGTAACACCCATTTTAGTTGGTTTTGGTTTTTGGGCAATATATAAGGGAACGATAAATGTAGGAATGGTTGTTGTTTTTGGAATGACTATGGGGATTATTGTTGATGATACTGTTCACTTTATGAGTAAATTTTTGAGAGCAAAAAGAGAATATGGATATGATACAAAAAAAGCCGTCATTTACAGTTTTGAAACTGTAGGTAGGGCGCTTGTAATAACAACGGTAGTGCTCCTCATAGGTTTTGGGATTTTGGCAACATCAGCATTTGCAATTAATAGTCATATGGCAAGAATAACACTGGTCATCATTCTCTCTGCGTTAATAATTGATTTTATACTGCTACCTTCACTCTTAATACTAATTTCTAAAGAAAAATAATATGAAAAAAATCATTGTAATACTTTTATTAATTCAAACGTTAAATTTATTTGCCCAATCTAATGAAAAGTTAGGTTTTGAAATTGCTCAAAAAGCAGTTTTAATGGACCAAGGATTTAAAAGTCTATCAACAAAATTAAAAATGACATTAAAAAATAGAAATGGACAAACTAGTGAAAGGTTGTTAGAAAACAAAATATTAGAACAAGTCGAAGACGGAGATTTTTCATTAATAATATTTAATACCCCTAAAGATGTTAAAGGTACAGCAACTTTGACTTATACTCATAAAATCGGCCCAGATGATCAGTGGCTGTTTCTTCCAGCAGTTAATAGAGTGAAAAGAATATCCTCAAGCAATAAGTCAGGACCATTTATGGGGAGCGAATTTTCTTTTGAAGATCTTGCTTCTGCAGAGCTAGAGAAGTATTCCTATAAATTCATTTCGGAAAAAGATGACTTTAAAATCGTTGAAGCCTACCCTGTAGATGAAAAATCAGGATATAGTAAAAGAATAGTTTATTATAACTCAAAAAAAAATTACAGGGTTGAAAAAGTAGAGTTTTATGACAGAAAAGGTGATCATTTGAAAACACTTCGTTATGAAAAGTTTAATTTATATAAAGAAAAATTTTGGAGGGCAGATGTGTTTACAATGAAAAACCATCAAACTAACAAAGAAACAGTATTGGAGTTTAGTGATTGGAATTTTGATGCAAATTTTTCAAGAGATGACTTTACTCAAGAAGCTCTCAAAAAAGCTGGAAATTAAATGACTAAGTACAAAATAAATTTATTTTTAGCTGTAGTTTTTCATGTAAAATTAATATCTCAAAATTTTAATTTTGATTCTGACATAAAAATCTCTGAAGAATTTAGGTATTTTTTTAATGAACCTTCTTTTCAGGGGCAAGAAGATTTTTTTCCATCATATTCCCTTACTCCCAAATTTAATATAAAATTTAACGAAAATAATATTATTTTCAGAGGGTTTTTTAGACATGATAAAGATATTAGAAGAACACATGTCGATTTAAGAGAGTTTTATTATCAAACTTCGATTTCACAATATGATTTTTCAATTGGATATCACCAGATTTTTTGGGGTGTAGCTGAAAGTAATAATTTAGTTGATATTATAAATCAAAACGATGCAGTCGAATCGCCCTTTGGTAATGATAAGCTAGGACAACCATTATCCAAGTTCACATATTCATCAAAAAATACAGGAGTTTTTAGTTTTTTTTTAATGCCATTTCACAGAAAGATAGTTTTTCCTGGAAAGAAGTCAAGATTTAGATTTCCATTAGTTTTGAACAGGAATTTTATAAAGTATGAAGAAAATAATAAAAAATTAAAAAAAGATTTTGCTTTTAGGTGGAGCCATTATTTTGACATAGTTGATATTGGATTAAGTTATTTCAACGGTAATGGTCGTGAACCAATTTTTAATCGCAACACTTTTATGGCTTTTTATCCTATGATCAGTCAATTTGGCTTGGACTTACAACTAACATTTGAAACATTCTTATTTAAGTTTGAAGGAATTAAAAGAACTGCAGATGTTCAAAGTTTTTACGCTCAAGTTGTCGGCTTAGAATATACACTTAACAATGTAAATGGTAACGGTTTAGATATTGGAATGATTTCAGAATATTCGTATGATGATAGAGGTGCTTTAGCCGTTAACTCTCTTCAAAATGATGTTTTTTTTGGTACGCGTTTTAATTGGAATGATTTTAGTGGGACAAGTTTATTAGTAGGATTATTGTCTGATATTAAATATAATTCACAGTCTTTTAGTTGTGACTTTTCAAGAAGGTTTAAAGAAGTGTATAAGATAAATTTAGAATTCCAATATTTTTTAAATATTGATTCAAGAGAGCTTCTATTGCCATTTTTTATTAATGATCATTTCTTTAAAATTGAATTATCACAATTTTTTTAAATTGTGTTATTTTTGTCTTTTTTCTAATAAGATTTCAGTAAAATAGTTTAGTATTTTTTCAACCTCTGAAACATCTTCCCCCTTTTTTGAAATTTCATTTAAGCTTGGAATGTGTCGGGCAAAATAAACTTGATTGTTGGACATTTCAAATAGGTTTGAGGCTAAAGCATTTGGATATTTGAAAGCAGGATTGATCTCTTTAATAATTTTGGAGACATAATTGACCAATGAAATATAACTGCTAAAAAATCCTTTTGAATTTTCATCATCTACCATCTTTGTGTGGTAGGCCTTACCTCCTTCAGAAATAACAATATTATGTAAAGCACTTTCATTAATAAACTCTGTGGAAGGGTTTTCTTTTTGTGCATGGAGAAAAGAGTGTAATATAATTTTTAATTTTATACTTGGAGCAGAAACATTTTTTGTATTAAATATTATTAGATAATTGACCCACTCCCAATACCAATTAAAAAGGTATAGAAGCAAAATATGTTTATTTTTAAAGTATCTATAGATAGAAGCCTCAGTAGAATGAATTTCTTCAGCAAGTTTTTTAAATGTAAAATCTTCAAAACCATTCTTGTCAATCAAAATAATACTGAGTTTGAGTATTTTTTTTCCTAGGGTTGAGTTTTGTGGCTCTTTTAAATATAACCCTTCGTTAACTGAAATCTTAATAGCAACACTCATTAATATTATTTTTTTAATAATGCGAGAAAGTTACAAAAAATAGTTATACTAAAAAAAAAGATAGTAATACTATCAATAAATATAATTTTAGTATATTTGAAAAAATTAAAATATAATGTTATCAAATTTAAAAACTGATCTTCCAGCAAGTATTGTAGTGTTTTTTGTAGCTCTGCCTTTGTGTTTGGGAATAGCTTTAGCAAGTGGTGCGCCATTATTTTCTGGTTTAATAGCAGGAATAATTGGCGGAATAATTGTTGGCTTTATAAGTGGATCCTCTATTGGTGTAAGTGGCCCTGCAGCAGGTTTAGCCGCAATTGTTTTAACATCAATTGGTTCATTAGGGGGGTATGAAAACTTTTTATTAGCTGTTGTTTTAGCTGGTTTGATACAAATTTGTTCAGGTTTTTTAAAAGCTGGAATTGTTGCATACTATGTTCCTTCTTCCGTAATTAGAGGAATGCTTGCAGGAATAGGTATTATTATCGTAATTAAACAAATTCCACACTTTTTTGGATATATTAGTCCAGTTAATACAGATTTCACATTAGCAAATATTTTCAAATTTATTACTCCAGGTTCATTAATTATTGGAATTGTATCATTGATTTTAATACTATTTTGGGATAATATATTATCAAAAAAAGCTAAAATATTTACAATAGTTCAAGGACCAATTGTTGCGGTAATATTGGGAATTTTATTTTATTTAGTAACTATATCTTCCGACACCTTAAGAATCTCTTCCAAATTATTAGTTTCGATACCTGTTCCAAAAAATATTTCTTCATTTTTAGGTCAATTCACCGCCCCTAATTTTAGTTTAATTTTTAGTTCAGACATATGGATTGTTGCTTTTACAATAGCTCTTGTAGCTAGTTTAGAAACTTTGTTGTGCGTAGAAGCTACTGATAAATTAGATCCAAATAAAAATATCACACCTACAAACAGAGAGTTGGTCGCTCAAGGTGTAGGAAATGTGTTTTCTGGATTGATTGGAGGTCTTCCTATAACGCAAGTAATTGTAAGAAGTTCAGCGAATATACAATCAGGCGGAAAAACTAAACTTTCTAGTATACTTCACGGTTTCTTTTTGTTAATATCAATAATGACAATTCCTGGATTATTAAATTTAATCCCTTTATCAGTTCTTGCATCAGTTTTATTTATTGTTGGTTACAAGCTTGCTAAGCCCCAACTATTTTTAAAAATGTACAATTTAGGTTGGAATCAGTTTTTACCATATATATCAACGGTTTTAGGAATAGTATTTATTGATTTATTGTACGGAGTTGGAATAGGAATGATAATAGGATTAGCTGCTACTTTAGTTAATACTTACAGAAATTCTCATGATTTAAAAATCACAAATCAAAATCAAGCAAATGAAAAAACTGTACTGACTTTGGCTGAAGAGGTTACTTTTTTAAATAAAGGAGCAATATTTAAAGACTTGCAAAATATAAAAGAAAATACCGTTTTAACAATCGATATCACTAAAACAAAGTATTTAGATTATGATTTGGTAGATGTTTTTGAAAACTTTAAGTCTAATTCAAAGGATAAAGGTATTACAATTGAAATAAAAACAAAGGAAAAAACTTTTACAGATCCTAAAAATTTTTCCAATATAATATATAAACAATAATATCAATTAAATTTAAAAATTATGATTACTAAAGACCAAATATTAAAAGCTCAAGAATCTTGGGGGAACGGCGTTGTTAAAATAGGTTCATTAATGGAGGATTTTAATGAATGTGAAATGTTTGCAATTAATTTTTTAGGTGAACATTACTCATTTGAATCAGGGGACATTTTATTTAAACCAACCAAGTGTGAATCACAACAATTTAGACCGACAATATTAGAAGCATTATCTTATTTTATTGCAGGAGAAAATAAAGCATGTGCTGAGGATAAAGGTTTTGCATTGAATCCATGGACTAAAGTTAGATTTGAAAATAGTGGTTTTATAATAGAGGATTCAAGAGCTATAGCAATGGGCAATTATTATTTTACAGATTTAACAGGAGTTGAAACAAAAGTAGAATATACATTTGGGTATAAACTATCAAATGGAGATTTAAAAATAGATTTACATCACTCCTCTTTACCCTTTAAAGCTTAAATTTTAAAAATAGGTTTTATACGAGACAAACTTACTCGAAGATATTACAAATAATTCTATTGGAGTTTTTACCGATATATAAACATCTTTTTCATCGTATATAATTATAAAATCATTTTTTTTAATGGTCATATTATTTAGTTTAAAACTATTATTTAAACAATAAATTGAGTATACAAGAGTTTCAGGTACACGTAAAATCGTATACTTTGAAATTTTTAATTTGAAAATTTGTATATTTTCAGAGTCAAGTTTTATTAGGGAGTTATTCCCAACATAATATTTCCTTTTACCATCAAATTTAAAGTTATTAGATTTGAAGTCTTGGTATTGAGGTGGAATGGTGATTGATTTAGAAATATTTGGATCAAACCAAATTTGAAATATAGAAGAATGTTTATGTAACTTTTCAGAATGGTAAATGCCTGATCCAGATTTAATTAATTGAACATCTCCTTTTTTTAATGTTAGCCATTTATTGATTTTTGTATCATAATGATCAATTGATCCACTTAATACAAAGGACATAATTTCAAACCCTTTATGAGGGTGAAGACCAATGGTACTTTCGTTATTCGCCTCTGCAAACGCCCAATAAAATAAATTAGAGTATGGTTTAACAGGACCATTGTCTTGAGGGAAACCAATGGGTTTATTTTCAATTATTTCTCCATTGTTAAACTCTCCATAGGCTTGGCTCTTCTTGGGATAAATTTTGATCAAAGCAAGTATTTAAATTTTTATATTCTGAGACCGAATTTTAGTTAGATTACTAATAAAACTTTTATGTTTTTTTGAATTTAAAATTTCTAAAGAAATAAGTTCATTTTCAATTTGAATATCAAATTTATTTTTGCTTGACTGGAAGGTAATTTGATTCAACCTTCCAAAAATAGCATATTGATCATTTTTAAATCTAAAAAACATAACTAGGCCTTTTTTTCTAATCTCAAAATTTGCATAAACAATGGAATTGTAATTACTAATTTCACTTAGTGTTGTTTTTGTGAAAATGTTTTTAATTCTATATCTTAGTGACCCAAAAACCCCGTAGCTAAATTTTTCAATTAGATTAAATGATTTCCCGCAAACTTCTTGAATTTCAAAAAATTTAGATTTAGAATCAATACTTGTTTTTAAAATCATTATGAGAGATTTAAATTTTGATGTTGATAAAAAAGTAATTACTTTTGCAAAACTTTATACAAATGTATAACATTAACTAAAAAAAAATATACAAAAATGAAAAAATTATTATTATTATTATTTATACCAACAGTTATTTTTGCTCAAACCTCGCACGAGGTTGAGGTTGGAGGATTTTATTATTCACCACAAGAATTAAATATCAATATTGGTGATACTGTAAATTGGACTAATGTAGGTGGCAACCACAACGTTAATTTTGATGTTAATTCTTTAACCGGAATATCTTTTGGTAACCCTGTTTATTTAGTAGATCAATCACTTCCTGTTTCAGGTGTAGGTTTCATGGGCTCAATTGTATTTAGCGAAGCAGGAACTTTCAACTATGACTGTTCTGTAGGATATCATGCTGCTAATGGACAGACAGGAACAGTAGTTGTGCTTGAAACTTCCAATACAGTAGTGGATATTGTAGTAGGTTCAGAAACACATACAACACTTGAAGCAGCTGTAACAGCTGCTGGGTTAGTTGAAACTTTATCTGGTGAAGGCCCCTTTACAATATTTGCCCCAACGGATGATGCATTTGCTGCATTACCTGAAGGGACGTTAGAAACCTTATTATCTGACCCTACTGGAGATTTAACAAATATTTTATTGAATCATGTATATTCGGGTCAAGCAATGTCTACAGATTTGAGTGATGGAATGATGGTCAGCACTCTTTATGGAGACAGCTTAATGGTTACGATTGACTCAACAGGTGTTTATTTTAATAATGCAATGGTTACAGTCGCAGATCTGAGTGCAGACAACGGAGTTGTTCATGTAATTGATGCAATTTTATTACCATCTCCACCACCTCCATCAAATACAGTTTATGATGTTGTATCTAATTCTGATATTCATTCAACACTTAGTCAAGCAATTTCTTTAGCTGGTTTTGTTGATTTCTTGTCAAGTGACCAGTATACATTTACATTGTTTGCTCCAACAGATGCCGCATTTTCTGTCTTTGGAGAATCAGATTTAGCTGCTATTTTAACCGATTTAGAGTATTTACAATCAGTTTTAAAATACCATTTAGTTGATGGTGTTTTATATTCTTCAGACTTATCTGATCAAATGGTTATTTCTTCATATCAAGGAGACTTAGAAGTTACTTTTGTTGATGATATGGTATATATTAATGAAGCACTAGTTACAGTTGTAGATATTGTTGCAGATAATGGAATTGTCCATGTAATTGATGCTGTGCTAGTTCCTGAAGAAGCACCACTAACTGTAGCAGATATCATTAGTTATTCTGAAAATCACTCCACTTTGAAAACAGCTCTTAACGCCTCTGGTTTGAATGAAACTTTAATGAGTGAAGGGCCATTTACTGTATTTGCCCCAACAGATGACGCTTTTGCACAACTTCCTGATGGCACATTAGACTTGCTATTATCGGATCCTACAGGTCAATTGACAAACATTTTATTAAATCATGTACATTCTGGTAATGTTCTTTCAACAGATTTAAGTGATCAAATGGTGATTCCAACTTTGAACAACTATCAATTGACAGTAAATATTGATGAGGTTATGATGACAGTTATGGTTGATAATGCATTAGTTACAGAGGCGGATTTATTAGGCTCTAATGGAGTTGTTCACGTAGTAAATTCTATTTTACTCCCCCCAGATTTAGATATAAAAGAATCAAACTTTATTAACAAAGATATTTACCTTTACTCTGTAAATATTTTAGGTGAGAAAATTGATAGAAATCTGTCAAATCAAATAGTTTTTGATGTCTATTCATCTGGAAGAGTAATTAAAAGATTTAAAAATTAAAAAAATCAAACCCTCCCTTCTGGGGGGGTTTTTTTATACTTATATTATAACTTAATTTTATTTTATGAAACCATCTACAGCAAGTTTAATTAATTCGATAATATTAATTGTTTTTGGATTTTGGGGATATATATCTTCTATTACTCCATCACCAACAGCATTAATTCCAGTTTTCTTCGGAGCAATTTTATTAATTATTAATCCAAAAGTGAAAAAACAGCAAAAAATTGCCTCTCATTTAGCTGTTATATTTACTATTTTAATATTTTTCGGTTTAATTAAACCACTTTTAGGAGCAATAAATAGATCAAATTATCTTAGCACCCTTAGGGTTCTAACTATGATGATATCGTCATTATTTGCTTTCATATCTTTCGTAAAATCATTTATTGAAGTTAGAAAAACAAGAAATAAAACAGGAAGTTAGAAACTTATCTGTACAAGTGGTACCACCAGGAATCGAACCAGGGACACAAGGATTTTCAGTCCTTTGCTCTACCAACTGAGCTATGGTACCTTTATTAAACCATCAAATATAATTACAATGATTCTTCTATCAAAGAAATCTCCAATTATTTAATTATAATATTGCTTTAAAATTACTATTTTTAACTATGAATATTACATTTGACATTGGAAATACAAGATTTAAGTATGCTGTTTTTGCAGAAGGAAATATGTTACATAATGAAATTTTAGATTTAAATACCAAGAATCAAATCCAAATTATGGAGACTATTGACAAATATATGATAAATACAAATTCCGTGATTGTAAGCAATGTTGGTAAATTTTCAGAACTTAATTATTTGAATATTAAAAATAAAGTCAAAAAATTACTTATTGTTTCTGATAAAATTAAATTGCCATTTAAAAATAAATATAATTCTAATAAGTCTATTGGTTCAGACAGAATTGCATTAGCTTCTGGTGCAATAAAGAAGTTTTCTGGTAATCCAATATTAATAATTGATATAGGAACTTGTATAACTTATGATTATTTAAATGAAAATAATTATTATTTTGGTGGAGCCATTTCCCCTGGGATAAAAATAAGGTTATTATCTTTAAATAGATTTACTAATAACCTTCCAAATATTGATTTTAAAGTCCCCCCAAGCTTAATTGGAGATACTACAGAGGGCTCAATCTTATCTGGTGTTTTCTATGGAATCTTATCTGAAATAGATGGAAAAATAAATATGTATCAAAATGAAAATTCAAAATTAACAGTTTTATTGACAGGAGGAGATTCAAGATACTTTGCTGGGAAATTAAAAAACACCATATTTGTTGAAAAAAATCTTTTACTTGATGGGTTAAATTTTTTAATTGAAATAAATGAATAAGATATACTACATATTTAAATTATATTTTTTTGTATTTTCACCGTTATTGTTTGCACAACAAAATACAATATCGCCTTATTCATATTTGGGTTTAGGTAAATTTCAAGACATTGAATTTGCAATTAATTCAAGTTCTGGTGGAGTAGGAGTAGCCTTAAGATCAGAAAATTATTTAAATCCCAGAAATCCAGCCTCCCTAACAAGTTTAATTAATACAGCTTATGAATTTAGCTTAATTGGAGATTTTGTTAAAATATCGGATAATTTATCAAGTGTAAAATATTTTAATTCTACTTTATCTCATTTAGGAATTGGGTTTCCAATTAGTGAAAAAGTTGCAATAATGGCAGGTTCTGCCCCCTATACATTTTATGGTTATGATATAAGTAATAACAGTGAAGTCGATTTGGATGGAGTTAATGTGCCTTATCAAATAAATCACTATGGAACAGGGGGGTTATCTAGAGCTTTTGGATCAATTGGAGTAGAATTATTTGAAGGATTTTCAATTGGGACTTCAGGTAATATGATTTTTGGTACCTTGAGTCAAAATTCAGATTTAACATTTAACGATTCAGATGAAAATTTATTTAATAGCAGGCAAAGAGTTTTAAGAAGAATTATAAATTTTAATTTTGATTTGGGCCTTCAATTGTATAAAAACTTATATGATAAATTATTTACGGTAGGGGCATTTTACCATAATTCAGCATTATCATCAAATTCTTATACAACTAATGAAAAATTGACATACTCTTATGAAATTATAAATAATATAGAGTTTATTAGAGATACTTTCGATTTGGTCCAAACAAATAATAGTTCATTTAATTTACCTAATTCATTAAATTTAGGTATTTCATTATTAGATTATAATAACTGGTCCATATCTTTAGATTATGATTATGCTATGTGGTCACAATTGGAATTATTTGATTTTAGTAATAATTTCAGCGATGCTTATACAATTAAATTTGGAGGATGGTATATTCCTGATATAGAAGATATTCATAAGTATTGGAAAATAATAGAATATAGGTTTGGATTTTCATATAATTCAGGATATTTTGGAAACAATACTCAAGGAAATATTAATTTAGCAGACCTATTTGAATATACATATACTTTAGGTTTTGGTTTTCCTATTAGAAAGTCAAAAAGCGTTATAAACACTGGGTTTCAATTTGGGAAACTAGCTAACTCTGACATTGAATTACCAAAAGAAAAATATTTAAGAATAAATTTATCATATACATTTAATGATAAATGGTTTAAAAAGAGAAAAATTGATTAAAATTAACTATTATGCTTAAAATTAAATACTCATTATTAAATCTGATTTTTCTATGTAGCTTAAATTTAATGAGTCAAGAAATAGATTCTTTAAAATTTGGAAAAAATAAAGAATTATGTGAAGAAAACTTATCTGTTTACATAGAATTTTATAAGCAAAAGAATTATGAAGATGCTTTTGAGCCATGGAGTTATTTATTCAAAAATGCTCCAAAAAGAACAAAAAATATTTACACTCAGGGGCCTAGGATAATAAGAGGGATATTATCAACTGAAATTTCAATTCAAAGAATGAAAGAATTACAAGAGTTGTTGTTTTCTATTTATGATCAAAGAAATATTTATTATCCTGGCCAAGAACCTTATGTACTCGGATTAAAGGGTGTTGATATGTATAAGTATTTAAAAGGATCAACCTTAGGCCTTAAACAATCTCATGATGTTCTAAAAAATTCATTTGAACTCAGTCAAAATAAAACAAGCGCTTCTGTATTAAATTACTATTTTTTAGCTACAACAAAGCTTGTTCAAGCAAAAGAGTTAAAAGTTCAAGATTTAATTGCATTATTCTCTGACCTCTCTAGTGTTATTTCATATAAACAAGCAAAGTTATCTGAAGATATTTACAATTTTGAAAATCTTCAAGAATCAGAATTATCTTTGAAGGATAAAAAGAAGCTAGCTAATTTTAAAAAAGAACTATCGAAGTTAGGAAATGTTAAAAGTAATCTTGAAAAAACCTTAGCACCACATGCTACTTGTGAAAAATTAATAGAATTGTATTCAAAAAATTATGAATCTCAAAAAAATAACATTGAATGGATGAAAAGAGCGGCAAAGTTGTTGAGTAAAAAAGAATGTACAGATTCTGATATTTTTTTTTCAATTTCAGAAGTTCTGTATAATTTAGAACCATCACCACAGTCTGCTGCTAATATGGGCATTAAATCATTAAAAAGAAAAGATTATGATAAAGCATTGCAATTTTATTTATATGCTTACGAAAATGAATCAGATAAGTTAAATAAGGCTTTATATGCATTCAGGTTAGCCCAAACATATGGATTTATTGATCAAAATATAAATGCAAAATCTTATGCAATCAAAGCATCAAGATTAAGGTCAGGCTGGGGATCCCCTTTCATTTTAATTGGAGATTTATATGCTAAGACTTCAAGAAAATGTGGAGAATATAAAACAGAGTTTTTAAAAAGAGTAGGCTATTGGGCCGCAATTGACAAGTACGAATATGCTAAGAAAATAGACCCAAGTACATCAAAAAAGGTAGAAGAAAAAATTTTAAAGTATTATAATCAAATTCCTAGTAAAACAGATATCTTTCAAGAAGGATTAATAGACGTTAAGTATTACCAAATAGATTGTTGGTATTCGGAAAAAGTAAAAATCAGAGTCCCATAATTTTGAAATTTAACAATTATAATTTAATAACAATATTATTTTTTATATTTTCGTATTCTTGTAAAAATAATTTAACTGAGGTTGAATATTTATTGAAAGATAAAAAAAGTCCGGATATTAGTTCTGAGGGAGTGGTTTACACTTATTCTGAGGAGGGAACTATAGTTTTAAGAATTGAAGCACCAAAGGTAGATAATTTTCAATCTACATCAAAATATATCGAATTTCCTGAAGGGATAAAGGTTACTTCATATAATTTAAGCGGCACGAAAGAATCTTTATGGAGTGCGGATTACGCGATTAAACATTCTGAATCTGGAATTACAGAGGCTAAGGGGAATATTATTCTTGAAAACTTCAAAAATGAAAAATTAGAAACAGACTTTTTAGTTTGGGATCAAAAAAAAGAAAAAATTTATACCGATAAATTTGTAAGAATAATTCAAACTAATGATACAATAACTGGTCAAGGGTTTCAGTCAAACATTAACTTTTCTGAATATAAAATATTAAATACCAAAGGTGAAATTTCAATTTATAATAAATGAATTAGCTGAATAAACTTATTCATTTTTTGTTTCAGGTTATTGATTTAATTTTAATATAATAACAAATTTTTAATAGAAAAACTTCATGGAAAAAGATTTTTAATATGAATTTAAGTTTTAAGTTTTGTATATATAATCTTAAAAAAAAAATATAATTAAATTTTTTATAAATTTGATTATCAAAATAAGCAAAATTAGTGGACCCCGATAGTATAATCATAATTATAATTTCCTTACTTTTTTCTGCCTTTTTTTCAGGAATGGAGATAGCTTACGTTACTTCTAATAAGCTACATTTAGAGCTTTTGAAACAAAAAGGAGGGTTTGGAGCAAAATTTGTTACCCCATTACTTAATAATCCATCAAGATTTATAGCAACAATGCTAGTAGGCAATAATATAGCATTAGTTGTATATGGTATAGAAATGGCTAATCTAATTGAACCAAAAATTAGAGTTTATACAGATTTAAACTTTTTAGTTATTCTTATACAAACAATTATATCATCTATAATGGTTTTAATAACTGCAGAATTCCTTCCTAAAGTATTTTTTGAGGTTAATGCAACCAGATTATTAAAGTTTTTTATTATACCTGTTTGGATTATATATTATTTTTTATATTATCCAACCTCAATCATACTGAATATTTCAAACTTTTTTTTGAAAGTATTTTTCTCTTCTACTAATAAAGATACTAAACCAGTGTTTGCAAGAGTTGATCTTCATAAATTTGTAGAAGAATTAACAAAAGCTAAGTCTAATAGTGAAAATATTGACCCAGAAATTCAAATTTTTCAAAATGCTTTAGATTTTTCTCAGATTAAAGCTAGAGAGTGCATGATTCCTAGAAACGAAATTAAATCTGTTGATATAGAAGATTCTGTTAAAAATTTATCAGAAAAATTTATTAACACGGGACTTTCTAAAATATTAGTTTACAGGGGCAATATGGACAAAATAATAGGATATATTCATTCTTTTGAATTATTTAAAAAACCAAAAGATATAAAGTCTATATTACTTCCAATATTGTTAATCCCTGAAACAAAAACTGTAAACCATATATTAGATTTGTTTATAAAAAAAAGAAAAAGTATTGCCCTTGTAATTGATGAATTTGGGGGAACTGCAGGACTATTAACAATAGAGGATGTTGTTGAACAATTATTTGGTGAAATTGAAGATGAACACGATAAAATTGAATTAATTAATAAAAAAATTTCAGATAATGAGTACATTTTTTCAGGAAGGCATAAAATTGATTTTTTAAACGAAAAGTACAATTTGATATTACCTGATTCTCAAGACTATGAGACTTTAAGTGGCTTAATTGTATATTTTAATGAAAATATTCCAAAAATAAACTCAGTTATTGAGATTAATCAATTTCAATTTGAAGTCTTGGAGGTAAAGATGACTAAGATTCAAAAAGTCAAGCTAACTATTAGAAAATTACATGATGACAATTTATAGAACTTTTGTATATTCGCTATCTTAAATTTAAATAAATTTATATGGTATCATTAAGTAAATTAAGAAAGAGATCTGGCTTAGTAATTGGTGGAATAGGAATTGCAATGTTAGCCTTTTTACTTGGAGATCTCTTAAACTCGGGTAATAGCTTATTTTCTGGGACCTCAACCACAATTGGAAAGGTTAATGGGCAAGTCATTGATTACAGAGATTTTGAGTTAAAAGCTAAAATGCTTGATAGGATTTCAAATTCATCTCAAGATCCAAATTCGTTAAGAGATAATCTATGGGATGAAAAGGTTAGTGAAATTATATATTTTGAACAATACGATAAGCTTGGTATTAATATTTCTTCAGAAGAATTAGCAGGTTTAACTTTTGGCTACAACTCAGAGCTAATGTCGCCTACTGCTAAACAGTTTTTTGGCACATCGGTTAATGATATTTCCTCTCAAGAGTTAGCATCAATAATTAAGCAGATTAATGAAAATGACCCTCAAAGGTGGTTATATTTTGAGTCTATTATCAGAAAAGAAAGACTTTTTAATAAATATTTAAATTTAATAAAGTCAGGATTAAATACTTCAAAATCTGATATAGACATACATTTTTCAGAACAATCAAAAAAAATTACAGGAAAATATATTTATAAACCATTTGATATGTCAATTGAAGTAAGTGAAAGTGAAATTAAAAGTTATTATAATGAAAATAGAGAAACATATAAGCAAGATGAGCAAAGAGAAATTTCAATAGCAATTTTTGATATAATCCCTACTGAATCAGATAAGAATATGATTAAAAATAGGTTAACAGATTTGATTGAAGATAAAAAAGTCTTTAATGTTAATAATAATAATGATATTATTCCAGGGTTTAAAAGCACAAAAAATGTTAAATTATTTGTTGACAAATATTCAGATAAAACTTTTGATTCAACTTATTACGCTAAAGGTCAATTATCTCCACTAATAGAAGAGATAATGAGGTCTGAAAAAATTGGTTTTGTTTATGGCCCTTATGAAGAAAACGGAAGTTACAAACTTGCAAGGTTAAATGATATAAAAAGTGATTCTATTCAAGTTGCAATGATTGAAATGGAAATACAACCAAGTGAGGAGACTTCTAATGAAGTTTATGTAAACGCAAGTGAGGTTGCTTTATCTAAAGACTTTCAAAGTTTTGAATTAAATGCAGAGAAGAAAAATATTGCAATAACTTCAGTTGATGTTAAGAAAAATGATAAGGAGATATCAGTTCTTGGACCTTCAAGAAATTTAGTTTTTTGGGCATTTAATGAAAAAACATCACTTAACAGTATTAAACTTGATGATCAAAATTCTAGAATAGTTGTATCTATGTTAACTAATATTGTCGATAATGAATATAAAACTTTAGATGACGTAAAGCAGGAAATAGAATTAGAAGTAAAAAAGACAAAATCTTCAAGAAAATTGATAGCAGAATTTGAGGATTCCCTTAAAGTTTATTCTGAATTTGAAATATTAGCAGAAAAAATGAATTTATCAATTGAAAACACATCCTTTTTGAATTTTAGTAATAATTCAATTCCAACTGGTTTTGAACCAAAAGTAGTTGGTGCATTTTACGGAGTTGAAAAAAATCTAGCTTCAAATCCTGTAGTTGGAGAAAGTGGTGTATATTTAATTTTTGTTGATTCAGTAGAAATCAATAATATAGAAAAAAACTATAATTCTATAAGAAAGCAATTAGACCCACAATTTCAATTAAGAGCTAATTATGAATTAAATTCTGCTTTATTAGATTTAGCTGATATTAATGATGACAGGTCAAAATTTTATTAAAAAGAACACAATAAGATAGCTTACTAATCTATTTTGTATTTATTTTGATATTTCAAGTACAGTTCTTTTTGCATATTATTCAAGTCTAATGATTTTCCTTCAATAAAAGCAAATAAGATATTATTGCCCATCATATCTAGAGCATCTCCATTTGAAACAAATAGAGTAGCAGCCTTTCCTTTTTCAAGACTTCCAACTTTATCGTCAATACCTAGTATTTTTGCTGTATTTAATGTTATACTCATCAATGCTTCTTCTTTACTTAAGCCAAATGCTACACAGTTTCCAGCTGAAAACGGAAGGTTTCGTGCTCCCATTCTTTCCATGTCTCCCTCGTAGTCTAAACAAAATAATATTCCAGCATCATGAAGAATTTTAGGTGTTTTAAAATGGATATTGATATCTTCATCATATCTGATTGGTAACCTATGAATACGATTTAAAATAACAGGTATATTATTTTCTGCTAAAAAGTCAGTTATTCGCCATGAATCTATTCCCCCAACTAATACAATTTTTTTAATTCCAACATTTTTGCAAAATATTATTGATTCTTTGATTTGCTTGACTCTATTAGCATGAATAAATAGAGTTCTTTCACCACTAAAAAGTTTTTTCATAGCCTCCATTTTAATATCAATCTCATTAGAATTTTTTAGATAATAAACTTTTGCGTTTTCAAAAAAATCTTTTAATATTTTTAGGTTTTTATAATAATTTTT
>MDTB01192185.1_pt1 | contig 39161 bp, 41 predicted proteins | sample 811161 | NCBI WGS metagenome assembly MDTB01 (sample SAMN05326650, study PRJNA326480) | marine metagenome | isolation source: seawater | place: Mediterranean Sea | collected 2009 | reverse complement strand
TTCACAAGGAAAAAAAGAAATAGAAATTACAAATCCAATTTCAAGTGATCTAAATGTATTAAGAAGATCAATATTTTCAAACTTAATCATTTATTTAAAAAAAAATCAGGATAGAGGATATCCAGATATGTCATTATTCGAAATCGGACCAACTTTTTCCGGATATAAACCTGGTGAACAACAAGTTGTTCTAGGTGCTTTAAAATCTGGTGTCGCGAATAGGAAGAGTTGGGATTCGAAAGCAAGAAACATAGACGTCTTTGATGTTAAAGCAGATGTAATAAAAACTTTAGTAGAGTTTGGTATAAATGAAGATGATTTACACATAAGTAACAATACAGAAGACCATTATAATCCTGGAAGATCAGGCTCCGTGAATCTTAAATCACCAAATGGACCTCAGCTAGCTTTTTTCGGAGAAATACATCCAGCTATAGTTTCGAATGTGGATTTAAAAGAAGGAAATGTTTGTGGATTTGAGATTTTTCTAAAAAATATACCAGAACCTCAAAAAAAACATAGACTTGCTAAAAGAAACTATTCTGTCTCTGAATTCCAAAAATCTGAAAGAGACTTTGCCTTTGTTATTGATAAAAATTACAAGGCAGGAGATGTAGAAAAAATGATAAGTGAGGTTGATAAGAATCTAATTAAAAAAGTGTTAATATTTGATGTTTTCGAAGGTGGTAATATGCCTGAAGGGAAAAAATCTATAGCTGTAAACGTCACAATTCAATCCATGGAAAAAACTCTTTCAGAAAAAGATTTAAACGAAGTTAGTCAAAAAATAATAAATATTGTTAAAGCCAAGACTGGCGGAACAATAAGATCCTAATGTCAGATATAAATAAAGTAAGAAATTTTGCGATTATCGCACATATCGACCATGGAAAGTCCACAATTGCTGACAGAATGATTCAAATTTGCGGAGGTCTTTCAGAAAGAGAGATGAAAGAACAAGTTTTGGACTCTATGGATATTGAGAGAGAAAGAGGAATTACTATAAAAGCCCAAACTGTAAAGTTAAATTACAAATCAAAAGATGGAAAAGATTATATATTAAATATTATTGATACACCTGGCCATGTTGATTTTAGTTATGAAGTTAGCCGTTCTTTACTTGCTTGCGAAGGTTCAGTATTAATTGTTGATAGTTCCCAAGGTGTTGAGGCTCAAACTTTAGCCAATGTATATCAGGCACTAGATACAAATCATCACATTGTACCAGTTTTAAATAAAATTGATTTACCTGCCTCTGATACAGAAAAAGTAAAAAAGCAAATAGAGGATGTAATTGGTATAGATACATCAAAGGCTATTTCATGTTCAGGAAAAACAGGCGAAGGTATTCAAGAGATTTTAGAGTCAATAGTAAAAGATCTCCCTGTACCGAAAGGAGATCAAAAATCAAAACTTAAATCATTATTGGTAGACAGTTGGTATGACAGTTATCTAGGGGTAGTAATTTTAGTGAGGGTTTTAGATGGAAAAATAAAAAAAGGAATGAAAGTAAAGCTAATGTCAACTAACAAAGAATATGAAATAGAGAAAGTTGGTGTTTTCACACCCAAAGCTAAAGATATTGAAGAATTAAGCGCAGGCGAGATAGGATTTATAATTACTGGAATTAAAAGTTTATCAGAAACAAAGGTCGGAGATACAATATGTGACTCAAAAGATCCTTTGGTAAAACCTCTGCCAGGTTTTAAACCAAGTAAACCTGTTGTTTTTTGTGGGTTATTTCCAGTTGATAGTTCGGAGTATCAAAAACTCAAAGATGGTTTAGCAAAACTTAAATTAAATGACTCAAGCTTTTCTTATGAGCCAGAGTCATCAAGTGCATTAGGCCTAGGCTTTAGATGTGGATTTTTAGGTTTGCTACATTTAGAAATTATTACTCAAAGATTAGAAAGAGAGTTTGATATTAATTTAATAACTACAACACCAGGGGTGGTTTACAAACTCAATAAAATTAATGGAGAAGTGACAGATCTTCAAAACCCTACTTCTATGCCAGATCCATCCCAAATAAAATTAATTGAGGAGCCGTGGATAAAGGCTACAATTATTACTCCAGATGAATATTTGGGATCGATCATCAAAATATGTCAGGATAAAAGGGGTATTCAAAAGGATTTATCATATTCTGGAAATAGAGCAGTTTTAGTTTATGAACTTCCACTTAATGAGGTCGTATTTGATTTTTATGATAGGTTAAAATCTATAACGAGTGGTTATGCAAGTTTCGATTATGAAATTACAGGCTATAAAGAGGGTAATTTGGTTAAATTAGGAATACTTGTGAATAACGAACCTGTAGATGCTTTGTCAATGATCATTCACAAAGAATTTGCACAAACTCAAGGCAGGCTTGTTTGTGAAAAGCTAAAAGATCTTATTCCAAGACATAACTTTATGATTCCAATTCAGGCCGCAATTGGGGGAAAAATTATTGCAAGAGAGAGCATTAAGGGTTTTAAAAAAGATGTTTTAACAAAAATCCATGGTGGAGGGGCAAGAGATCGTAAAAGGAAATTATTAGAAAAACAAAAAAAAGGGAAGGCAAGAGCTAAACAATTCGGAAGAGTTGAGATACCCCAAGAAGCGTTCATAGGAGTTTTAAAAATAAATAAAGAAAACTAATGCAAAAATTATTCATTATTTCTAATGAAAGTATTTATGAGAATAACAGTAAGTATTTTTGTGATAATTTAGATCTTAAATCGACTCCCGAAGGATTAAACAATACTTTCGAAGTTAATATAATTGCTAGGAAATCTTCAAAAGAGAGATCACACAGCATTAATATTGAAAATATTAGTATATACAGGTCAATTTTAACATTTATTTTAGCTGTAATAAAATCAACTAAAAATAAAGATTGTAAATATCTACTTATTTCAATTTCACCATATACTTTTGTAGCTAGCTTATTTTTAAAACTTTTTGGAAAAAATCCAATATTCTATTTGAGGAGTGATGGACATATGGAGTACAAAGCCATTTTAGGTTTTATAGGTCCAATCATTTATCATATTATGTTTGCAATATCATCTTCTGTTTCTAGATTGATAAGTTGTCGAAGTCACATATTAAAAGGAAAAAAAGGAGAAGTAGTATCACCATCTCAATTAGATACTGAATGGTTAAGTAATATAAAAACCATAGAGTCAAAAAATATTAAATTATTATACGTAGGTAGAATACGAAAAGAAAAAGGAATATTTTCATTACTTAAAATTATTGAGGGTAAAACAGATATTCATTTAACTATTGTTGGTGCGGAAAATAATATGTCAAAACATATTAAACAAAACAATGTAATCCTAAAAAAAATTGAAAATAACAAAAAAAAATTAATAAATATATATGACGATCATAAAATATTTATTTTACCTTCATTCACCGAGGGTCATCCTATGGTTCTTTTAGAAGCGCTGGCAAGAAGAAGACCAGTAATAATTTTTGAAGAGATACAACATGTTATAGGAAGTAAAAAAGGGATTTTTATATCAAAAAGAAATTATGAAAGTTTTTACGGTACAATTAATGAAATCTTAAACAATTACAAAAAAATTCAGGAAGATATGGGACAAAATCAATTAAATACTAAAAAACAGTTTATTAAAGATTTAACATCATATGTTTCTTTGTAAAATTAAATAATCACCAACCTCACGATAGATAATATAATTTTTTTCCAAGTATTCAAAAACAATCTTCATTAATTTACCAGGGGAATTTTTTATATAGCCGTCGTTTTTTTTAATTATTATTTTATCTGAATTAGAATTTTTTAATAAGCCTACATACTCCCTTTGTATTTCTTTGCCTCCCATGGAGTAGGGAAAGTAAAATTTATTGCATGTAGGTTTAGATAATATAAAAGGTAACGCCGCATCATAACTCATATTATTTATACACTTTTCATTTCTTAAAATAGTTTTTAAATTTTTGTAATCCAACTTATTATTTTCGTAATAATAAAAACTATCATTTTTATTGAAATGAGATATCAACACTAATTTTTTTTCATTAAAAACTTTGCCATCAAACAAAATTATTTTTGAAATAAAAATGAAAATAACAGAAACAGCTATTAAATATAAGTATTTGAAATTATCTTTTTTAGCATTATTCTTTTTGAGAAATATTGAGAAATTTATTAAACAAATAAAAGTTAAAGAAAAATAACACCATCCCATTGCACCTTTTAAGTGAGGTCCATCAGATCTACCAAGAGCAGTTTTATAGCTTATAACCGATATAACAAATAAAATAATTAAAATAATTTTATTATTATTGCTAAATTTTTTATTTCTAGAAAGTGAATAAAAAATTGTTAAGAAAGATATTAGTAAAATTAAAATTAAATTTTTCCCTGCCCTTGAAGAATTTTCACCCTGACCAAAAGGAGTTGGATGAATAATTCCGTAAATATATTCAATGTTCGTATAGATCCAAATTGAATTTTTTAAGAAATTTAAAAACTCTTCGTGACCAAATATTATATAAAAGAAAATCCAACCAAAAAATATTGAAATGGCAGTGGTTATAAAATTTTTAAACTCCCCATTGTAAAAAAGGAATAAACAAAAAAATATTAAAGCAAAATTTAAGAAGGCCCCTCTATCTAAACCCCAATATATCGAAATACTTGATAATAATCCTATAAATACAAGATTAATAAAAATTTTATTATTATTTAACACATTCCAAATAGAGATAATAAATAAGATTAGTGGTATTTCACGGTAACTAAACACTGGACTGTAAAAGTTTGTTAAGAATAAAATTACAAATACAAAAATTAAAAAAATAAAATTTTTAATATCTAAATTAAATTTTTGATAATAAATTAATTGGTAAGCGAGTATTAAAAGTAATATTTGGTTTAAAAGTTGATAAAAAATAAAAATAAATCTCGTACCGCCTATAGATAATTCGCCGAATAGAATATTGCTCAGAATTGGAATTAAAAATTCGTGTGCCCAACCGACAGTGATAAAAGAATTATTCCAAAAGCTGTCATAATAAAAAAAATTTTGACCTGCGGTAAGCCACATACCCTCATGAAGAGTATCAAGACTATGTGAGGGAATTTTAAAAAATAAGGTATTTAAAAAAAACAGAAATAAAACAATAAAAAATAAGCTAACATTTGATTTTTTTTTCAATGATTTATTAGAATTTAAAAATTTATGGGAAAAAGGTAAATAAAAATTATTAGATATTTTAAGATATAATAAATATAAAATTGAAGGGAAACTAATAAAAATTATATATCTTAAAGTTTCATTCCAGTGACTATAATTATTTTCTATATAAATTGTCCCTTCAAAATTTTCTATAATATTATTGGAAGGCTTTAAATGAATATTTTCCCAGAAAATAAAAGAAACAATTATTGATAAGAAAATAATAAGAAAAGCTGTAATTTTGGTTTTAGTAGATTGCATAAACATTTATGCTATAATTATTAACATGTTTGCATACAATACTCTAAACCTTCGGTCCTGTTAATCTCTTTAAATTTTTAGGAGAGATGGCTGAGCGGTTTAAAGCGCACGCTTGGAAAGTGTGTATACCCTTTGGGTATCGTGGGTTCGAATCCCACTCTCTCCGCCAGTTTTAAAGATTCGAATTTTTATAAATTATATCTTGGGTATGAAAACTAGGAAAAGTAAACTTTTTAATTGTATAAAAATTATTTTTTTCCAAAAATTGTTTAACAGAGTTGTTCCTTTTATATAAATTGAATATCTGATTTTCAACCATTACGTAAGGTATTTTTTTTAGTTTTTTACCCAGACCTTTAAGAACATAAATTTCATGGCCCTCAACATCAATTTTAATAAAATATTTTTTCAAATTTTTATTTGGCAAAAATGAATTTAAAGTTTTTGTTTTTACTTTAACTTTTTTTTCAACGTGTCCTTGTGATAAAGTTAATATTTTCTTAATTCTAGAATATAAATTTTTTTCGTTTACTCTTTCTAAGGAAGATGTTGATGTCAGTTTATTTATATTCAAAATTTTATTAGCAGACTTATTGCTCAAGGCATAATTAAAAATCTTAACTTTTTTATTATTTTTAAATTTTTCCTTCAGGATCTTAAAAGGCATTATTTGTGGTTCGAATGCATAAAATTTATCAATTTTTTTATTTTTAATAAAATAGCTTAAAAATTCTCCTTTATGACTTCCTACGTCAACAATAATTTTGATGTCAAAATTTTGTGTAAAATTAAAAATTCTTTTTTGATGGAAAAAATCTAAAAAATTAAAAAATTTTTCTAGAATAAACATTAATTAAAATATGTATTTATCTCCAAGGTAGAATACCAGACCTATTGCTATACCAAGTAATATCCAGTGCATTTTATATCCTCCTTATACTTGTTACATTTAAGTTAGCAGTTCTTCTAATTCTTTCAATTGTCTTATTAATATCCATAACAACAACTTTTTTCATTGGGCCGTATGCGTGTATTAGTTTATTTCTAGATAATGCAATTGCTACATGGCCCCTCCAAAATAGCAAATCATTTTTTTGTAAATTAATCATTTTCACTTTTTTCTTAAAATATTTTTCTTGATCCTTGGAGTCTCTAGGGCAGTATTTATTATTTGCATTGAAAAAAATTTGAACTAACGCAGAGCAGTCAATTCCTTTAAAACTCTTACCACCCCATAAATATTTAACATTCTTAAAGAAAGTTATATTTTTAAAAATATTTTTATGCTTAAAATTAATTTTTTTTAAGTCAGAGATTTTTAACCATGCCTCTTCAAACTTTACAAACTTACCTTTTCTCTCTTTTATTTTTACTGTAGATCCATAGGGTAGAAATTTTTTCGTAACTTTTCTTACACTAGGTCCTTTAAAAAGTTTAGCTTTGAGAACACAAACTTTAAAATCTGGTCTAATATAATTAGAAAATTTATTTTTTTTTATATAACCAGTATAACCATCTTTTTTAATTTTAATTTTTCTCCAATTTTTATATTTTTTTATTATTTTAAAATTATCCCCATAAAGCAGTTGGGTATCGACCCCAGATTTTAAACTCTTTTTTTTGTAGAGATTTAAAATAGGTAAATTATTTTTTAAATTATTTCTCACTTAACTTTATATCTTTTTTAATTATATAAAGAAAAATTAAAGACGGTATAACCATAACAGCAGTTAAAATAAAAAATATACCCCAATCTCCATTTAACCAGTCTACCATTGCGCCAGATGAAGCAGCTAAAGTTGTTCTGCCTGCTGTACCAATGGAGGCAAGAAGAGCGTATTGAGTTGCCGTATATGTTCTGTCCACTAACATTGAAATAAAAGCGACAAATGCTACAGTGGCAAATGCAGCTGCCATGTCGTCAAAAATCACTGCAATTGCAAATAGCCATTCAGATTTTCCAGACCAAGCTAGTAAAGAAAATAAGACATTTGTTGAAGCCATTAATATTCCAGAAACAAACATTGCTTTTATCACGCCAGACCTTATTGCGAAAAGTCCCCCTAAAAGAGTAAAAACTACGGTAGTAATCCAACCAAGACCTTTAGAATAAATCGCAATGTCTGTTTTTGAAAAACCTATTTCTTTATAAAATATTATAGACATTCTTCCTAAAAAGGCTTCACCAATCTTAAAAAGAAATACAAAACCTAAAATTCCTAAAGCAATTTTAAAACCATTCTTTTTAAAGAAACTTATTATTGGACCAGCAATTGTTCCACTCATCCACGCAGCTGATTTTGTTAAAAAGTTTGATTGGCCTAACTTTTTTTGAAACATTTTGTCTGTCTTTCTTTGAGCTTTTTGTCGATCCGTGAGCAGCGGCTCATGGACAAACATTAAAGCAATATTACAAGCAATGATTATTATTCCTAGAATTAAAAAAGTAAGTTGCCAATAATTTTCAAATCCTGCATTCTGAAAAAATTCTGCTGAATTGAGAGATATAACTCCGCCAAGTTTATATCCTGTCCACCAACCAACTACCGCCATAGCGGCACCAGCCTGCATAGATTTACCCTCATTTTTTCCTACTTGCTCTATTCTTAAAGCATCAACAGTTATATCTTGCGTAGCTGAAGCGATTGCTATTATCAAACCAATAGTAATCACTAAGCCAAGGTTTGCTGTAGGATCAACAAAATTCCACAACACTAAACTCAACAAAATAATTAATTGCATAACTATGATCCATCCACGACGGTGACCAACCTTATTCGTCAACCATGGTATACGAACCCTATCAATCAGTGGGGCCCATAAATAATTAAAAGCATAAACAGCAAATATCAATCCAGCCCATCCAATTGTACTACGACTTAAACCTTCTTCTTTTAGCCAAAGACTCAAACTACTTCCTATCAAAACCCATGGGAAACCACTTATAATACCCAATAGCAGTATTCGGAGCATTCTTATATCTAGATAAATTTTAATAGAGTCTTTAAAAGTTTGTTTTTGATAAATTTTCATTTTCGAAATTACTATACATTAACTTATGATCTCCAGAAAGACGGTAAAAATAGAACTAAAACGGCAAAAATTTCAAGCCTACCAAGGAGCATTGAAAAAGATAAAATCCACTTAGATATATCCGAAACTTCGCTAAAATTTCCGTTAGGGCCTATCATGTCACCAAGACCTGGACCAACATTAGATATAGAGGTTGCAGCCCCAGAAATTGCTGATAGAAAATCAAGACCAGAAATAGATAGTAACATTGCAATTATTAAAAATAAAAAAAGATAGGAAAATATGAAAATTATTACTGAATTAACAAAACTATCTTCAATTTTCTTATTATTATAATTCACAATAGATATACTGTTTGGATAAATTATCTTTTTTATTTGATTACCAACAAAGAGAAATATTATTTGTAATCTAAATATTTTGATCCCACATGTTGTTGATCCAGCACAACCACCCACAAACATAAGGAAAATAAAAAATATAAGAGGGAATTCTCCCCACAAACTAAAGTCATCTGTTACATATCCCGTTCCTGATAAAATTGAAATCACGTTAAATGCAGAAATTCTTAAATTATCTAAAAAAGTATATTCTGTTTTGGTTAAAAACAGATAAATAAACATTATAAAAATTGTAAATACTGACAAGTAGAAAAAACCTTTTATTTGTATATCTTTAATAAAGATATTTTTATCTCCTTTAACAAATTTTACATATGATATGAAAGGTATGCTTCCTAAAATAATAAATATTATAGATGTAAATTCTATACCTGGGCTATTAAAATATCCTATAGATTGATTGTGAGTTGAAAAACCGCCCGTTGCAAGTGTAGTTAATGAATGGGCAATGCTATCGAAGATATTCATACCTTGAGCCCAATAAACTAGACAACATATAAAAGTTAAGGCTGTATAAATAGAAATTATTGTAAAAGCTACCTCTATTGTTTTTGGAAGTATTTTTTCAGACCCAGAAGAGTCAGTTCTAAACACCTGCATTCCACCTACTTTTAAAAGCGGCATCACTGTAGTTGCCATAACAATTATTCCAATTCCTCCAAGCCATTGCATAATCGATCGCCAAAGTAAGATGCTTTTTGGTGTATTATCTAAATCAGTTATTGTAGTCGATCCAGTGGTAGTGATTCCTGACATACTCTCAAAAAAAGCTTCACTAAAAGATAAATCTATATTTGAGAGCAAAAATGGCAAACTTCCAAACAAAGCAATACTTAACCACGAGAGTGTTGAAAATAAAAAAGCCTGTTGGAGATTTAATTGATCGTCTTTTTTTAAAGTAGCAAGAATAGTTAGTACTCCAATAAAAATGGTTATAATAGAGGAAGAAAAAAAACTATTGCTATTTTCATTGTAAATAAGCTGAACCCCATAAGGTATCATCATGAAGACTCCTAGAACAACCAACAAGATACCAACAATAAAAAAAACAGTTTTATTTGATGTCATAGAATTTGAGACAATATTTAAATAGAAATAAAATTCAACTTATTATAAACCTTATTAATGCTTGAGTCTGACTTAATTCAATCAACGTCATCTTGGCCATTTGTTGAGATCCGCAAACTTATTAAAGACAGAAAAGATATAATTAGTAAAAAAAATAAGATCACTTTTCAAACAGGGTATGGCCCGAGTGGTTTGCCCCATATAGGTACTTTTGGCGAGGTGTCAAGAACATCTATGATGATTAATGCTTTAAAATATATTAGAGAAATTGAATCTGAATTAATAACATTCTCAGATGACATGGATGGTTTAAGAAAAGTTCCAGAGAATATACCTAATGACAAAATCTTACATGAGAATCTTGGAAAACCCCTTACCAGTGTACCCGATCCTTTTAAAAAATATAAAAGTTTTGGTGAACATAATAATAAAATGTTGATTGAATTTTTAAAAAAATTTGAATTTAAATTTACATTTAAAAGCTCAACAGAAAATTATAAAAAGGGAATTTTTAATAATTCTATAGTGAGAACCCTGGAAAAATACGATGATATTATGAATATAATTTTACCAACATTACGAAGTGAAAGAAAAAAAACATACAGTCCATTTCTGCCCATTTGTCCTGATACAGGAAAAGTTTTAGAAATTCCAGTTTTAGAAATTAATAAAAAAAATAATAGAGTAATATTTGATAATAATGGAAAAAAAATTGAATCAAGTGTACTGGATGGAAACTGTAAATTACAATGGAAAGTAGATTGGGCAATGAGATGGTTTGCATTTGATATTGATTTTGAAATGTACGGTAAAGATTTAATTGAAAGCGCTATAATTTCAGGAAAAATATGTAAGGTTTTAGGAAAAAAACCACCGAATGGTTTTGCGTATGAATTATTTTTGGATGAAAAAGGTGAAAAGATATCTAAATCTAAAGGGAATGGGATTACAATAGAAGAATGGTTGAAATATGCTTCTCCTGAGAGTTTATCTTTATATATGTATCAAAACCCTAAAAGAGCAAAAAAACTTTACCCAGAAGTAGTTCCAAAAGCAGTTGATGAATATTTAATTTCAATTGAAAAATTTTTTAATCAAAAAATTAATGAGCAAATTTTAAATCCAGTCTGGCATATCCATAATGGAAAACCGCCAAAAGAAAAAATCGTTATGCCATTTTCTATGCTACTAAATATTGTTGGCTCAAGTAATGCAAAAAATAAAGATATTTTATGGAAATTTATAAAAAAATTTCATAAAGAGCTAGATCCCAAAACTCATAAAATTTTAGATAATTTAACGAACTATGCCATTAACTATTTTACAGATCGTGTCGAGCCAAACAAAAAATATAAAACGCCAAATGTGAATGAAAAAAAGGCATTATTAAATCTTATTAAAATTTTGAAGACTGTGCCACAGAACACAGAAGCAGAAAAAATTCAAACTATGATTTATTCAACTGGCAAAGAAAATGGTTATAGCGAAGATCTTAGAAGTTGGTTTAAGTTAATATATGAAGTTACTTTTGGAGAAGAAAATGGACCAAGAATGGGCTTTTTTATTAGTTTTTTTGGAGTAAAAGAGACAATTGATTTAATGGAAAAAAAGTTGAAAATATAATTTAATGTTTTCTTTTCTAAGACCTTTTATATTCAACTTAGATCCTGAAAAAGCACACGAATTAGCAATAAGATCCTTAAAATATAATTTTCTTCCTGAGAAACTGTTCACGGTTGAGGACGAAGAGATTTTAAATACTAATTTGTTTGGAAAAAAAATTAAGAACCCAATAGGTCTTGCAGCAGGATTTGACAAAAGTGCAGAGGTTTATAATGAAATATTTAAACTTGGTTTTGGCTTTGTAGAAGTTGGAACTATTACGCCAAAACAACAATACGGCAATGAAAAGCCAAGAGTATTTAGACTTGAAAAGGATCATGCGTTAATAAATCGACTTGGATTTAACAACGATGGATCAGAAATTATTAAAAGAAGAATTGAAAATAATTCTCCAAATGGTCTTTTAGGTATTAACATAGGACCAAACAAAGATACCTCAGATATGATAAATGATTTTGTTTTATGTGCAGAAACTTTTTTTCCACTAGGTGATTATGTTACTATAAATATTTCCTCGCCTAATACAAAGGGATTAAGAGATTTTCATAAGCCAGATTCTCTAAAAGAATTGTTATCAAGAATAAATCAAATAAGAAAAAAAAGTAATTTTAGAAAATCTTTTTTAATAAAAATTTCTCCAGATATTGAAGATTCGTTCATAGGTAATATTATTGATTTAGCTCTTCAACATAATATTGATGGCTTTATTTTAACGAATACAACTGATGGTAATAGGGAAACTTTATTAGATACAAAAAAAAAGAATGAAATTGGAGGACTTTCTGGCAAACCTATAAGAAATTTATCAACTGAATTTATTAAAAAATTTTACAAAGAATTAAAGGGAAAAATCCCTATTATTGGGGTCGGAGGTATAGACTCAGGAGAAGCTGCGTTTGAAAAATTATCTTCGGGCGCTTCCGCATTACAGTTATATACCGGTATGATTTATAAAGGACCAACAATAGTAAAGGAAATAAAAAAAGAGCTAATTTTAATAATGAAAGAAAAAGGTTTTAAAAATATAAGAGAAGTCGTAGGTTCTAATACTAATTAGTTTATCCAAAAAATTTGTATTTTTTTTTATTAACATCATATCTTATATGGTGAACTAATTCTCGTGCATAGGAAAATGATATGCCCACCAAAACTACAATTGTAATTGAAAGGAAGCCATATGAGACAGGATGGTTTTGTGAAAAACTTAATACAAATTCTGAAAGTCTATTATTAATTTTTCCCTCTCCATCAAAAGAAAACAAAGATCCTTTTTCCAAAACAAATTGTTCGATACCCATTATCAGACCAACTCCAAGCAAAAGTACGGCCAACAAAGTTTTATATTCCGAGGCATTTAATTTTTCTGCTACTTTTAAACCCAAATGTACACCTAATATTGAACCAGTTAATAAAATTCCAACTAAAATAAAATCTATGGTTTGAAACTGTAACGCATGTCCAATTACGACAAAGGCTGTAATAAAAATAGTTACAAATAATGACGTTCCAGGAACTAGTCTAGTCGGCATACCAATGATATAAATCATTGCTGGTACCATTAAAAAAGCCCCACCTACACCCATAATAGAGGCAAATAAACCTACCGTAAAACCCAACATTATTGGTACTATTGCACTTTCATAAAGTTTTGATTTATGAAATCTAACTCTAAATGGTAAACCATGGATCCAATAGTGATCATGAGCTTTTCTTTTTACTACAATTTTTTTCTTCAAGTCACTTAGTTCTTTCCAACCTTTAGCAAACATCAAAGTTCCTATCATAACTAACATATACACATAGGCTAACGAGATAATTACATTTACTATGCCCTTTGCTTTTAAATAACCAAAGATAATCATTCCTGCAAAAGTACCCACTGTTCCGCCAGAAACAATCACCAAACCCATTTTGTAATCTAATGTTTTTCTAAACCAATGTGTTAATGCACCCGATACCGATGTTCCTAAAATATTATTAGCTTCGTTTGCCACCGCAAAAGCAGGAGGTATGCCTAAAAATATTAAAACTGGGGTCATTAAAAAACCACCACCAATTCCGAATAAACCAGATATAAAACCAACGATAAAACTTAATATTAAGATTGTTAAAATACTAATTTGGACTTGAGCTACTGGTAGAAAAAAATCCATTCAATTTACTATTATTTGGTACAAACATTGTCAATACCCATATAACCTCTTGATTATATACCTTTCAGGAATTATACACCTATTGGATATTATATGAGTAAAAAATGTGAACTTACAGGAAAGAAACCAGCAAAAGGTCATAACGTTAGCCATGCTAATAACAAAACAAAAAGAAGATTTCTTCCAAGTATTAAAAAAGTAAAGTTCAGAAGTGATATATTAAAAAAAAATATTAGACTAAACGTAACTAACTCAGCTCTAAGAACAGTGGATTTCAAGGGAGGAATAGATAAATTTCTCAAGTCTACGAAGTCAATTAATCTTTCAAAAAAAGCAAAAAAATTAAAAATTGCAATAGTTTCAAAAAGCCATTAAATGCCCAAAGTAAATTTTAGGCCTTTTATACTTTTGATTTTTTTAATGGCTTTAGTTGTGGCGGGATCAAATTACCTTGTTCAATTTCCATTTGATTTTTTTGGTTTTGAAGAGTTTTTAACTTATGGTGCATTTAGTTATCCGGTAACTTTTCTCATAACTGACCTTTGTAATAGAAAGTACGGAAAATTACTTGCAAGAAAAATAGTCTATGTTGGTTTTATATCAGGAATTTCTTTAACACTATTTTTTTCTACAAATTTTGATGATATAATTTCGATAAGAATAGCTTTGGGGTCTGGAACTGCATTTCTGGCATCACAATTAATAGATATTCAGATATTTGATAAATTAAGAAAAAAAATTTGGTTTTTAGCGCCTTTTGCTTCTTCCACTATGGGATCTATAGTTGATACACTTTTATTTTTTTCTATTTCTTTTTATGGAACCAGTTTAAATTGGGCAACATTGGCACTAGGAGACTTTAGTGTTAAAATCTTAATAGCTTTATTGATGTTGATACCATTTAGAATTTTGATGAATACATTTCTTGATACTGCACATAAATATTCAACAGGAAAGGTTTCGACTTAATTCTTTTAATGAAAAGTTTTTTCTGAAAAAAGATTAGTTAGCTGATTTATCATAGCGTCCCCTAAATCTTGAACGTCAGTTATTTTTACAGCTTTTTTATAATATCTCGTAACATCATGACCTATTCCAATTGCTAAGAGTTCAATCGGAGATAACTGTTCTATTGCTACAACTGTATTTTTTAAATCATTTTCAAGATAGTCACTTAAATTAGTAGAAAGAGTAGAGTCGTCAACTGGAGCTCCATCTGAAATCACCATAAGTATTTTTCTTTCCTCTTTTCTTTTTCTCATTTTATTAAATGCCCATCTTAAAGCTTCTCCATCTATATTTTCTTTAAGAAGACCTTCTTTCAGCATCAAACCCATATTTTTTTTTGCTTGCCTCCAAGGAGTGTCTGCAGATTTGTAAATAATGTGTCTAAGATCATTCAATCTACCAGGAAATTTTTTTTTGTTATTGATTGTCCACTTTTCTCTGCTTGATCCTCCTTTCCAATGTTTTGTTGTAAATCCTAAGACTTCAACTTTTACCGAACATCGTTCTAATGTTCTTGCAAGTATGTCAGCACAAACTGCTGCTACTGAAATTGGTTTTCCCCTCATTGATCCCGAATTGTCAATTAAAATTGTTACTAGAGTATCTTTAAATTCTGTCTCTTTTTCTTTTTTAAATGAAAGCGAATTTAAAGGGTCAATTATTACTCTAGTTAATTTTGAACTATCCAAAATACCTTCTTCTAAATCAAATTCCCAAGATCTATTTTGTTTTGCCAACAATTTTCTTTGAAGTTTATTAGCCAGCTTTGAAACAAAAGTTTTTAATTGTATAAGTTGTTGATCAAGTGATGATCTAAGTCTTCTTAGTTCTTCCTCATTTTCTAGATCCTCAGCTCTAACAACTTCATCAAATTCATCCGTGTATACTTTGTATTTTCTTTTATTATCAGAAGGAAACTTTTTTGTTCTCTTCCTAACACTTCCATCGTCACTCTCTAACTCTTTAAAAGCCTCTTCCTCATTATTATTTTGTTCTGAAAGTTCTTCTACATTTAAAACATTATTATCTAAAACTTCATTTCCGTCTTGTTTCTCTTGAAGTTGGTTTCTATTTTCGTTTTCTTCATTATTATTTATTGACTCTTTTTCTTTTTTTTTATCTGAAGTGTCTTCATAAATTTCTTTTTCGTCGATATTCATACTAGAAATAATCTTAGAAATAATTTTATTAAATTTAGCTTGGTTTGTTATACTATTTTTTAGTTCTTCTGAATTTTTTTTGATATTTTCACCAAAATTCTTCTTTAATTTTTTTTCTTTAAAGTCAAAGTTTTTTAAATCTTTTGTTTCAAATAAAAAACTTCTAAAATAATTAGAAAAAACCTCTTCAGTCAGGTTAGTTTTATTACCTTTATTTTTGTAAATTTCTGATAAATTTTTTTTGATACCTTTGAATTTATCAGAGCCGATTTTTTCATACCTTATTTTCTCAGCAATTTCATATAGTCTATTTGCAATTTCTCCCCTAGGTTTAAAGCTATTAAAAATTTTACTACTGCTATATTTAAGTCTAAGTGCTTCAGAGTCAGCTTTTGCACGATATTTTAAGTAATCTTGAATTTTTTCTAACTTTGAAATTTCAGGTAAATATGCATTTTTGTCGTCTTTTTTAATTTGTTTTCCAAAATTTATATTGCAATCGCTTGTTTCTGATATTGATTTTATAGTAGATACAAGTGCCTGTTTAAAATCCTGTAAATGCAAATCTTTTTTTTCCATTTTAGGAAATTTTTACATTAATAGAAGACTCCGGCAAATCTTCCCCGAAACATCTCTGATAATATTCTGAAATAATTTTTCTTTCGAGTTCATCGCATTTATTTAGAAAAGTTACCCTGAATGCATATCCAATATCCTTAAATATTTTTGCATTCTCAGCCCAATGAATTACTGTTCTCGGACTCATTACCGTTGAAATATCGCCATTAACAAAACCATTCCTCGTAAGCTCAGCGACTTTAATCATATTTGAAACTTTATCTTTGCCATCTTTATTATTTAAATGTTTATTTTTTGCGATCACAATTTCTAATTCTTTTTCAAATTTTAAATAATTTAGTGTAGTAACTATGTTCCATCTATCCATCTGGCCTTGGTTAATTTGTTGTGTTCCATGGTAAAGGCCGGTGGTATCTCCTAATCCTACAGTATTTGTAGTTGCAAACATCCTAAAAAATTTATTTTGACTGATTATTTTATTTTTGTCTAAAAGAGTAAATTTTCCATCACTTTCTAATATTCTTTGTATTACAAACATGACGTCCGGTCTTCCAGCATCATATTCATCAAAAACTAAAGCAATCGGATTTTGAATTGACCAAGGAAGAATTCCTTCTTTAAATTCTGTTACTTGCTTTCCATCTTTTATTACAATCGAGTCTTTTCCAATCAAATCGATTCGACTAATATGGCTATCAAGATTAACTCTTATACAAGGCCAATTGAGTCTTGCAGCAACTTGCTCTATATGAGTTGACTTTCCAGTACCATGATATCCTTGTACCAGAACTCTCTTGTTGAAAGAAAATCCAGAAAGTATTGCAAGAGTCGTGTCCCTATCAAATTTATAATCACTATCAATCTCTGGCACATATTCATTTTTTTTTGAAAAACCTTCTACTTCCATTTCAGTATCAATATTAAAAGTTTGTTTAACTGATATTTTAATATCCGGTTTTTGATTTTGTAATGCCACGTTCATTTTTGTTTGCTCACACTTAATTTAAGTTGACTATATGCTAAAGTCACTCTTTTTAAAATATCTTCGTATTTCTTACTTCCTTGATTTTTATCAGGATGATACTTCTTTACAAGCCCTTTAAACTTTTTTTGAATATCAGACCAATTTGCCTCACTTTTCAGCCCTAAAACCTCTAAAGCATGTCGGTCCTTTTCTGAAATTTTTGACTCTTTAAAATTTTTAAAGTCCGGGTTTTTAAAAATATTTGTTTCATCTTGAAGGGCATTGCTCCACAGAATCTTGAAAAAATTGTCTGAAGAACCGAAACTTTTTGTTGGTTTGTGCCACGTTAAATCGGATTTGATGAAATATTCAACTTCATCTTGACTCATATTTGAGAAATAATTCCAATTTCGATTAAAAATCTTGATATGTTCAAGACAAAGGTATCTAAACTTTCTGCTATTATCTCTCTCAATTGGAGCTTTATATTTACCTAATTCCTTGCAGTTTTTCCAATCACATATGTTTTTCATAAAAATTTTATAGTAATATAGTAAAATACTTATTTAATGGAAAGCTTTATAAAAGTAATTGAAAAAAAAATAAAAGATAAAATTCAGCTTGAGAAAATAAAGATAATAGATAACTCTTCTAAGCATGAAAAACATAAATCTTTTGTTAAGAATAAACTACATCTTAAAGTAATAATTGACTCTATATATTTGGGCTCACTAAACAAAATTCAGGCGCATAAGGAAGTAATGAAAGTATTAGAAGATGATTTTAAAGATAAAATTCATGCCCTTGAAATACAGATTAATTAATTTTTTTTATCACACTTTTGAGTTGTTGTGCAGACATCTTAATACTCCCAGGCATAGTAGTTTTGCCTATTTTTTTTATAAGTATTAGATTTATTTTATCGTCATCATTTTTTTTATCATTAGACATATAGTCCACAATTTTATTAAAATCCTTTTTTAAAAAATATCTATTCAATGAAGATGGAAAATTATTAATTTTATAAATTTCCTGAATTTGATTAAGTGTATTGTTTGCACAGAGTTTTTTTCTCACAGATAATCTTGTGGCTAATATCATCCCAATTAGAACCGCCTCTCCATGATTTATTTTTCTTGAAAATTTATTTGCCGCTTCAATACCATGCGCGAAGGTATGCCCAAAATTTAAAAGCATCCTTGTGCCAGACTCTTTTTCGTCCTTAGTAACGAAAAAAACTTTATTCCTGCAACTTCTTATTATCGATTTTTTAAGGAACATCACATTTCTTTCTTCTAAAATTTTTTTAGAATTTTTTTTCAAAAAATAAAAAAATTGTTTATCTCTTATTAAAGAATATTTTAATATCTCTGCAAATCCACATACCATTTCTCTTTTGGGCAAACTTTTTAAAAAAGACATATCAGAAATTACAAGTTTTGGCTGGTAGAATGATCCTATTAAATTTTTACCTTCTTTTGAGTTTACCCCTGTTTTACCCCCTATTGAGGAGTCAACTTGAGATAATAATGTAGTTGGAACATTAATAAAATTTATACCTCTTTTTAAAATACTTGAAACAAATCCCACAAAGTCACCAATTATTCCACCTCCAATAGCAATTATGGTATCGCCCCGATTAAATTTTTTTTCAAGTAATTTTTCTACAAGATATCCCGCTTCTTTAAAAGATTTTAAATTTTCTTTTGGTAAGTATTCTTTCAAATAAACATTGTAATTTGATAATGCCTTTTTAATTTTATCTTTATGTTTTCGTGGAACATTCTTGTCTAAAATTAGGGCAATTTTTTTTGTTTTTGGACATTTAATTTTGATCTGTTTTTTAAGCAAACCCAATATTCCATTCCCAATAAAAATTGGATAATCTGTTTCACGATTTATTACATTTATTTTATGTACCTTCATAAACTTTTATTATTTCTTTTACTATTTCATCCTTAGTTTTAAAATCACAATTTATTTTAAAATCAGCTAATGAATATGTTTTTTTTCTTTCATCATAAAGTTTTTTCAAATTTTCTTTGTTAATATTTTTTAACAATGGCCTTTTTTTACTGTTTTCAGTTCTTTTAAAAATTTCATTTATATTGACATCTAACCAAACAGAAAAAGAAGACTTTTTGATGTTTTCTCTTATAGTTTTATTCATAAAGGCACCACCACCTAAAGCTACTAAAAGGTTTGTATTATTAAGAATTTTTAAAGTTTCTTCTTCCTCAGTTTCACGAAAAAAATCTTCTCCTTTTGTCTCAAATATCTGAGATATAGAAAGTGAGTGTTTTTTTTCAATTATTTCATCTATGTCTACAAATTTCAAATTTAGCTGATCAGACAAGGATTTACCTATAGTTGATTTGCCTGAACCCATCATTCCAGTTAATACAAGGTTTCTTTTCAATTTATTCACACAATTTCAATTTGATTTATCACAAATTTGTCTTATTTTTTAAGTTTAAATATATTTTATTTACTATGCAACAGAGATTACAAAGATCAAAAAATAATACATCCTTTGTTAGAGTGATTCTAAAAGCACTTCTAATATTTGTAGTAATATTTTTCTCATTTTTCTTTATAGAAAAAATTGACTTCCCTTCACCACAAAAAGAAATCATAGAAGATGTTACTGATAAAACCATTAAACTTCGTTAGTAAGTTTTTAATTTATCTTGGTCTATTACTTTTTTTGTATGCCAACGCAATCGCTAATGAACCTGTGGATATATGGAAAAAAAAAGAAAATGAAAATCAAAAAAAAGAAATAAAAACAAAATTAACTCCAAATACAGAGTCCAAAATTGATTATAAAAAAAAACAAAAAAGTTTAGCCGAAATAAAAATTAATGTCGAAGATGATAATGCCGATCCAGAAATTGAGCTATTTGGTCTTTATGATCCAGCCAAGAGCGATCTTTCATTAAACATGTGGGTTAATACCGATGGTGCTTTAATAAAAGATGTTTTTAAAAGAATTGAAAAAATTAAACTTTCAAAATTATCAGAAAAAATTTTTATAGACACTATTTTCACTTATTCTTATAGTCCAAATCAAAACTTATCAAATGAAGAATTTTTAAAATTAAAACTTAATTGGTTGATAGAAAATAATAAAATTGAACTTATAGAGGAATTTTTAAGTAACAATTTAAATTTTTCTAATAAATCAAAACTAATTAAATACGTAGTCGACAATCACATTGCCTCTGCGAATCTCGAAGTTGGTTGTGAAAAGATTTCCCACATTAGTAAAGAAATAAAAGACAATTATCTAGACAAGTTCAGAATTTATTGTCTTGTATTAAATAAAAAGAATGAAGAGGCTCAATTAAATTTTGATCTTTTAAGAGAAGAAGGTAGGTCAGATAGTTTTTTTGATAATAAAATTTTATTTTTATTAAATATAAAAGATGAACCTGATAAAAAAATTTCTGATAAAAATCTTTTATATTTATATCTCTCATCAATTACCGTAGAGGATTTCAAATATGAACCCACACAGAAAACAGATAAAAATATATGGAAATATTTGACGGCTTCTAATTTAATATCCACAGAAAAGTTAGAGGATCCAGAATTAATAAATAAATATGAAAATGCCGCACATCAAGGAACCTTCGATAAAAATAAAATTTTCGAAATTTATCTCTCAAGGCAATTCAATATCAATCAGCTTCTTAATGCAAAAACATTATATCAAAGTTTACCAGGATACGAAGCCAGAGCACTTATCTACCAAAAAATACTTTTATCGGATGATACTGAAAATCAAATAAGTTTACTTTTTTTACTTCAAGATTTATTTAAAAAAGATAATTTAGAAAATATTTATTCTGAATATTTAAGCGACACTTTAAAAGCTCAGAACCCCAATGATATCCCTGAAGAATTTAAAAAAAGAGTTGAAAATAATATAATTTTAGAAAAGAATGAAAATCTTGGCAAAATCAAGTTCGACGACAAAATATTGCATAGATCAAAATTAGTTAAAATCTTTACAGAAGAAAATCCCAATAAAGATAAAATTAGTAAAGATTTCGTTGGAATACAAAAAAAAATAAGTAGAAACAAAAAGTATTTTTTTTCAATAAAAGATTTAATCATTCTTGAAGCTTTATCTTCTGAAGGAATTGAAATCCCCAAAGATCTTAACACTGGAAATATTGCAGAAAGTTTGACTGTTCCAAGTAATCTTAAGTCTCTGGTTGATAATGATGAAATTGGAATGTTGATGCTTAAACTTGTTGAAATTGTTGGAAGCGACGATGTAGAAAATTTAGATCCAGAAACACTGTATTTTATTGTTAATTTATTGAACAAAGCTAAGATTAAAAAAGTAAGAAATCAGATTTTAAATCTCACTCTACCTTTGAGAGTGTAATTATAATATAATTTCATAATGGCTATTAAAAAAATTATAACAATACCAGATCCAATTTTAAGAAAAAAATCTATTCCAGTTAAAACCGTTGATAATGAAATAAAAAAGTTGATGGATGATATGTTAGAAACTATGTACAATGCTCCTGGCATTGGATTGGCCGCTGTTCAAATTGGAGTACTTAAAAAAATAGTTGTAATGGATATTTCAAAAGACCCAGATAGAAAGTCTCCAATGTATTTTGTAAATCCTGAGATTATTTGGAAATCTAATGAAAGAGCAACTTATGAAGAAGGATGCCTTTCAATACCAAATCAATTTGCAAATATTGAAAGGTCAGAAAAATGCAAAGTTAAATATTTGGATTATAACGGCAAAACAAACGAAATGGATGCAGAAGGTTTGGTAGCAACATGTATACAACACGAAATAGATCATTTAAATGGAATATTGTTCATTGATTATTTATCTAAACTTAAAAAAGATATGATAGTAAAGAAAATTGTTAAAAATAAAAAAGAATTAGAAAGAATAGTAGTTTAATTTCACAAATTCAATGTCACAAAAAATTGTTTTTATGGGAACACCAGAGTTCTCAGTGCCAACATTAGAATCTTTGGTAAACTCTGATCATAAAGTTTTAGCCGTATATTCACAACCTCCTAGCAAAGCAAATCGCGGCCTAAAATTAAGTCTTTCTAAAGTTGAGCTTTTTGCAAAAGAAAAATCTTTGACGATAAGAACACCTCCAAATTTAGATACAGAGGAAGAATATAATTTTTTAAAAAAACTTAATCCTGATATTGTTGTCGTAATAGCTTATGGAAAAATTATTCCAAAAAGGTTTTTAAATTTACCAAAAAACGGATTTATCAATGTCCACGCATCTCTATTGCCAAAGTGGAGAGGGGCCGCGCCTATCCAGCGATCGATTATGAATTTAGATAAAGAAACAGGGATAAGTATTATGAAAATTGTTGAAGATTTAGATGCAGGACCTGTAATGCAACAAAATAAAATTAAAATAAATGAAAATATAGACACACTTACTCTTTCTAAAGTTCTTTCTCAGCTGGGGGCAAAATCTATTTTAGATGCATTACAAAAAATAGAAATCGGTGAAGCAAAATTTCATGAACAAAATCATATTGAAAAAACGTATGCAAAAAAAATCTTAAAATCAGAAGGACAAATTCAATGGGATGAAAGCGCAAGAAAAATTATAGCAAAAATTAATGCCTTAAATCCTAGTCCAGGAGCTTGGTTTAAATATAAAAACCAAAGATATAAAGTTTGGAAAGCTAAAATACTAAACAAGAATGGTGAGGCTGGAAAGGTACTAGATAATAAACTAATTATTGGGTGCCAAAAACAAGCGATTAAAATTCTTGAAATTCAAAAAGAGGGTAAAAGCAAACAAACCACAGATCAGTTTTTGCTTGGTAACAGTATAAAAGAAGGTGACAAAGTATACTGATGTTTACTTACCAAATTAAGATTGAATATTTAGGGAGTAATTTTGTAGGATGGCAAATTCAAAAAAATGGCCTTTCTGTTCAAGAAGTTTTAGAGAGGGCTTTATCCAAATTTCTAAAAGACAAAATATCTGTAATTGGATCTGGCCGTACAGATGCTGGAGTTCATGCTTGTGAACAGTCAGCTCATTTTAAGACAAAAAAAGATATAATTTATAAAAGTACCTTCATAAGTTCAATTAACTTTTTTTTAAATAAACATCCCATTACAATTCTCAATATAAAAAAAAGATCAAAAGAATTTCACGCGAGACATAGTGCAAAAATCAGAATTTATAAATACTTTATTATTAATAGACCTTCGTCTTTAGTTATAGAAAAAAATAAAGCTTGGCATATAAAAAAGAAACTTGATTTAAAAATTATGAAAAAAGGTGCTAAAATGTTAAAAGGTACACATAATTTTTCAACATTTAGATCATCTTCATGTGAGGCCAAATCTCCAATTAAAACTATGAAAAAAATCAAATTAGCGAAACAAAATAACAAAATCATATTAACTTTTGTATCGAAATCTTTTTTGAAGCAGCAAGTTAGATCAATGGTAGGCTCCTTAAAATATCTGGGTGAAGGAAAGTGGAATTTAAAAGATTTTAGAAAGGCTTTTAAATCAAAAAAAAGATCCATGTGCGCACCTACCGCACCTCCTTGGGGGCTTTATTTATATAAAGTGAAATATTAATAAATGACTTATAACTTACCAAAAAAAATACCAATATTCCCTTTAAGAGGTGTTATTTTTTTTCCTGAAACTAATTTGCCACTAAATATTTTTGAGAACAGATATTTAACAATGGTTAATAAAATTTTAAAAGACAATAAATATTTGGGAATGGTACAATCCAAAAAAATTGGCGGGGAAATATATCAGGTTGGTTGTTTGGGAAAAATAGATGAGTATAGTAGAACAGAGGATGGAAGAATTGTGATAAATCTTAAAGGAATAAACAGATTTCAAATAGATAAAGAAATAAAAAATAATGAACCATACAGAGAATTTTTTGTTAAATATGATCTTTTTAAGGACGACTCAGATATTAAAGAGATTAAAGTAAAGAATGAAAGACTGAATGAACTTATAAACAATTCAAAAGTTTTTTTTAAAAAAAATGGTATTTTAATTAATTGGGCAGAACTGTCTAAATTAAGCATTAAAAAACAAATTTACAATTTAGCTATGATCTCACCTATATCTGTCGAAGAAAAACAAAAGCTAATTGAAATAGTCGAGTTAGATAATGTGGCAAATATTTTAAATGAAATAACAAAAATTAATTTCTACGAAAACCTTAATCAAAATAAAGTTTTGCAATAGTTTATTTCTTTGAACTAAAATAATTTACTAAAATACTCTGATATATTTTGGTTAATTTTTTAAGGTCCGCGATAGAAACATTTTCATCAACTTTATGCATAGTTTTGCCCACCAAACCGAACTCTAGGCAGGGAGCTATATTTTTTATAAATCTTGCATCGGATGTTCCACCAGAGGTAGATAGTTTTGGTTTAACACCTGTAATTTGCTTTATAGTTTTTTGAATCATAAAAGTAGTTTTGTCAGGTTTAGTCAAAAATGATTCACCAGAAACTTCATACTGAATTTTAAATTTACATTTGTTACTTTTAGTTATGAATTTAAATATATTATTTAATTTATTTTTTAGAGATTTTGCTGAATGTTTGTTGTTAAATCTGATATTGAATACTGCATCTGCAGATCCAGGAATTACATTATCAGCATGATTATCTATACTTATCTTTGTTATTTCTAAATTAGAAGGCTGAAAATTTTTTGTTCCTCTATCTAATTTTATCTCCTTAATTCTTTTAAGGATTTTAATCATTGTATTTGAGGGATTATTCGCTCTGTGTGGATAGGCAACATGGCCTTGAGAGCCAATAACCGAAAGTCTTCCAGTTAAACTCCCTCTTCTTCCAATTTTGATCATTTCTCCTAGTTTATTTGGATTTGTAGGTTCACCAACTAGACAGAAATCAATTTTTTCTCTTTTCCTTTTTAAATATTTTATAACTCTCTTTGTCCCGTTTATAGCCATTCCTTCTTCGTCACCTGTAATTAAAAGACTTATTGAACCTTTAAAATATTTATTTTGATTTTTAAAATTACTAACTGCCGCAACAAAACATGCAATCGAAGCTTTCATATCATTAGCGCCTCTACCAAATAACTTTTTATTTTTTACAATTGGCTTAAATGGATTAACACTCCATTCACTTAATTTCCCTGGAGGAACAACATCCGTATGTCCAGCGTAACAAAAATTTGGAGAAGTTTTTCCAAATTTTGCATACAAATTTTTTACATTTTTAAAATTAATTATTTTACAACTGAAACCAATAGACCTTAAATTTTTAGCCAACAAGTTTATTGCACCAGCATCTTTTGGCGTAATACTTGGTTTACGAATCAAATCTTTAGCTAATTTTAATTCATTTATCAGCATGCTTTTTTAATCTCTTAATAAATCGTTTATAGAAGTTTTGCTTCGAGTTTTTTCGTCTACTTTTTTTACTATTACAACACAATATAACGATGGTCCGTTTGGATTATTTTTGCTCGGCATTGAGCCAGGTACAACCACGGAGTACGCAGGAACTTTTCCATAGTGAATTTGCCCCGTTGCACGGTCAATAATTCTTGTAGATGCACCAATGTAAACTCCCATCGATAACACAGAGCCTTTTTCAATTACAACACCTTCAGCTATTTCTGCCCTTGCTCCTAAGAAACAATTATCTTCAACAATTGTTGGATTGGCTTGCATTGGTTCCAAAACACCACCAATACCTGCGCCGCCAGAAATATGACAATTTTTTCCAACCTGTGCACATGAGCCAACAGATGCCCAAGTATCAATCATTGTACCTTCGTCGACATATGCGCCTACATTTATGAAAGATGGCATCAGCACAACATTTTTTGCAATGTGAGCTCCTTTTCTAATAACACCATTAGGAACATATCTGAAACCAGCTTTTTTAATTTGTTCCTCACTCCATCCTTGTGTCTTTCCATCCACTTTATCATACCAAGTAGAATAAGGTCCTTTGGATGCTTTCATTTTATTTACTCGAAAACTCAGAAGGATTGCTTTTTTAATCCACTGATTAACTTGCCATTTATCACCTTTTTTTTCTGCAACTCTAATTTTACCATTATCTAATAAGTTAATAGTTTCACGCACTAATTCATTTAGCGTTTTATCAGAGCTATCTATTTTATCTTTATTTTCAAAAGCGTCGTTTACAGATTTTTCAATTTTTTCTAAGTTCATTTATTTCCTTTAAAAAATTAGTTAAATTTGCAGTTCTATAATTTATAAAATTCTCATTTGAATATTCAGCTGCCCAAGGTTCTTTATTTTCTATCCAAACAGTTTTCATACCTAGTTCATGAGCCGGTTTCAAATTTCTAGCAATATCTTCAATTAATATACAATATTGTGGCTCAATTTTGTATTTATCAATTAATCTTTTGTAAGTTTCGATTGCAGGTTTTGGCACAAAATCAGAGTCAACAATATCAAAAATTCCATCAAAAAGCTTGTTGATACCAATTTTTTTAGTAACATTTATAGCATGAGCACGAGAACCATTAGTAAAAATTATTTTTTTGTCTTTTATTCTACTTAATTCTACCTCTAAGCCTTTATCATTTTTAAGAAATTCCAAATCGACATCATGCACAAAATCTAAAAATTCTTTTGCGTCGATCTCATGATTTTTTATCATCCCATTTAAGGTTGTATTATATTCATGGAAGTAATTTTTTTGTATTTTTCTTGCTTCTTCAATACCCACATTCAGTTTACTAGAAATATATTTAGACATTCGTTTATCAACTTGATCAAAAACTTTTGTGTCACCAGAATAAAGAGTATTATCTAAATCAAATAACCAATATTTTATATCAATAAGATCTTTCATTTTCTTATTAAAGTACCAGCACCTTGATCTGAAAAAATTTCCTTTAATATAGATCTAGGTTTTCTCCCATCAAGAATTACAACACCTCTAACACCGTTCTCTACTGCATCAATACAGTTTTTTATTTTTGGCAACATTCCTCCCTTAACAATTTTAAGATTAACCAAGTTTTCCATATCATATGGTTTTATTTCTTCTATTAATTTTTTTTGGTCATCATAAACTCCCTCAACATTGGTCATTAATAAAAGTCGTCTAGATTTTAATTTTTTTGCAATAGCACTAGCAGCGGTATCTCCATTTATATTATAAGTTTGATTATCATCATCCAAGCCTAGTGGGGCGACAATAGGTATTTGATTTTGACCAATAATATTTTTAATTATATTAATATCGATTTTTTGTGGAATCCCTACAAACCCAAGTTCAGGATTATCCGGAATAACCTTGATAATATTATTAACTTTTGTATTTATCGAAACAGCTTTTGAACCTTTTTTATTTAGCGAGCCCACAATATCGTTATTAAAATCTACGAGAACTTTTTCAACAATATTGATCACATTCTTATCTGTTACCCTTAAACCATTTATAAATTTACTTTGAATATTTCCCTTTTTTAATTCCCTTTCTATTCTTGGACCTCCACCATGTACAACTATAATTGATAGACCTAATTTATTTAATATACTTATATCTTGGATAAAATTATTAAATATATTTCTATCGATTAAAACATTTCCACCGTATTTAATTACTAATAAATCTTTTTTGTATTTTTTTACATATTTAGGAACATTATTTACATCCGGCGCATCTTTTGGCCAAATCTTTTTTATTTTGTCTAAACTGTTTTCTTCAGACATTATTTAGTTTTGACTGTTGTGGTTTTCATAATCACCCACTGTTGGGCGATTGTTAAAATATTGTTGATTGTCCAATAAACTACTAAACCGGCGGGGAATGGTGCTAAAATTATAGTTAAGAATAGTGGAAACAACATAAATATTTTTGCCTGAATAGGGTCAGGTGGTGTTGGGTTTAATTTTTGTTGTAAATACATAGTTGCTCCCATCATTATTGGCCAAGCACCAATAATTAAAAATGAAGGGGGGTCCCAAGGAATTAAACCAAAAAAATTAAAAATTGAAGTCGGATCCTGTGCCGATAAATCTTTAATCCATCCAAAAAATGGTTGATGTCTCATTTCTAATGAAATCAAAAGCATTTTGTAGATTGCAAAAAAGAAAGGTATTTGAATTAAAATTGGCAAACAACCTGATAGTGGATTAACTTTTTCTCTTTTGTATAAAGCCATCATTTCTTGTTGTAGTTTTACCTTGTCATCTTTGTGTAATTCTTTTAATCTTAACAATTCTGGCTGCAAAATTTTCATTTTTGCCATTGATCTAAAAGAATAATTTGCAAGAGGGAAAAATAGTAATCTTACAGCAGCCGTAACCAAAACTATTGCTATTCCAAAGTTTTTTGTAAGTTCAAATAAGTAATTTATAATAAAAAATAACGGTTTTGTTAAAAAATATAGCCAGCCCCAATCAATAGTTAAATCAAATTTATTGATTGCTTCAGTTTCTGCATACCCGTCAATAACTTTAACCTCCTTAGCAGCAACAAAAACTTTTGTTTTTGAGGTTTTAGAAGATGATGGTTGAGCTATTACAGGTTTGTTTAATATATAATTTGCTTTAAAACTTTCAGACTTATAGACAAATTCACCTTTAAACGATTGATTTTTTTCCGGAACCAATGCTGTTATCCAAAACTTATCTGTTATGCCTAACCAGCCGCTATCTGCCGTAAGTTCTTTTTTACTATCTTTAATATCATCGTAATCGTATTCCTTAAGATCTTCATTAAATACACCTATAAATCCATCATGCAGTATCAAAGTTCCAGACATTGATCCTGCTTCAAGAACAGGTTTTTGATTTCTGGTTATTTGAGCATATGGATACAATTCGACTGCTTTAGTAGACTTGTTTTGTATTTCCTGTGTTATCCTAAATAAAAATTTATCATCCAATTCAATTTTTTTTCTAAAAATTAATCCTGATTTATTATCCCATTCAATTATTACAGGACTGTTAGCAGATAATTTATTATTGCCCTTTACTTTCCAAATTGTATCTTTGTTAGGCAAAGGAATACTCCTAATATTACTAGCGGCCCAACCAGTTTCTATAAAATAACCTTCTTTTGTTTTTTCTGGATTTAAGTATGTTACTTTTTTATTAGATCCAAGCTTCTCGTTATATTTTTTAAAAGTGATGTCATCTATTAATGCTCCTTTAAGCGATATTGAACCTTGAACATTTTCATTTTCGAAGCTTATTCTTTTTGCAGATTTAATTGCATCATCTCTTGAAATAACTGGTGTATTTATATTTTCAACATTAACACTAGGTGTATTTGACTCTTGATTTTTATTTCCTTCAGTTTGTTGAGCTATTTTTTGTTTTTCTATTTCTGGAGTTTCAAAAATAACTGACCATCCAAATAAAACAGCAAACGACAAAGCTATTGCAAAAATTACGTTTCTAAGATCCATTTAATATTTTTTTTTTAAATTTTCTTTTTTCGGAACAAAATCTATTCCAGAACCACTTCCTAAAAATTTTACTGGATGACATTTAGATATTCTCTTTATACCCAAAAATAAACCTTTAACTGGACCATGTATCTTTAAAGACTCAATGAAGTAATCGGAGCATGTTGGTAGAAATCTACAGTTTTGCCCCAGTAGCGGTGATATAAAGAATTTATAAAATTTTACTAGGCCTATAAGTAGTAAACTAATGATTTTCATATTTTATTCCGTCCATTCTTTTAAAACCTTTTTTCATTTTTTCAAATAAAGAATTGTAATATTCTTTATATACTTTTTCTTTCCCAAAAATTATATATGTATAGTTTAAATTTATTAAGTTGCTCATTTTGAGTAAATTCTGAACAATTGCTCTCAACCTTCTTTTAATTCTATTTCTTTTTACAGCATTTCCTATTTTTTTTCTCATTACAAAGCTTATATATAATTTCTTACCCTCTTTAGCTTCTCTTATAAAATTTTTTTTTCTGTATATTGAGAAACAATCATTATTTACTACTCTGTTCTTCAATACCATTTCAAAATGTGAGCTTTTTTTTAAACTTTCAAGCTTTGTCATTATTTCTAAGTGGAAAGTATTTTTCGACCTTTTGCTCTTCTTCTAGAAAGAAGTTTTCTGCCAGCTTTTGTTGACATTCTATGTCTAAAACCATGTCTTCTCTTTCTCACAAGCTTGCTTGGTTGATAGGTTCTTTTCATAAGATTTCTTTGGTTCTAGTTAAATTTTTTGATATTTATAGGTAATAAGTTTGTATAAGTACAGTTAAAAGTTTAATTATGAGTGTTAATTCTAAAAACTTAAAACTAATTATTGGCACTATTTATTCGGTAGTACTGTTCGTTGGTTTATTTTTTTTATTTTCCGCAATTGATCTTAAAGATCTTACAAGTTACGATTTTATAAAGTTAAATAAAGATCTAATTTTACAGTATAAAGAAGAAAACTTTTTATTTTTAACATTAACTTTTTTCTTTTTTTGTATCATTTGGGTTCTTTTTTTAGGCTTCGCAAGTCCACTATTGTTATTTGGTGGATTTGTTTTCGGTAAATGGTGGGGAATATCAATAGTTCTTACTTCCACAACTATCGGAGCTACCATCTTATATGTTTTAGCCAATACTTTTGTTAAAGATTTTGTTGAAAGAAAATTAGCTCCAAAATTTTCAAAATTTAAAGAAACTTTTAACAAAAATAATACTCTTTATTTTATGTGTTTTCGTTTTGTTGGTGGGGGAGGTATACCTTATGCAGTACAGAATGTTTTGCCGATTTTATTTAATATGCCAATAAAAAACTATGCAATAGCAACAGCAGTTGGCAGCCTACCTTCAATGTTTATTTCTGTAGCTATAGGGTCCGGTATAGAGAAAGTTATAGACGAAAATACAGAACTCACTTTTATAAAAGTAGTTAGTTCACCAGATATTTATATGCCTCTAATAGGATTTTTTGTAATTTTAATAATAGCTTTTATTTTAAAAAATATTTTTTTTAAAGTTAACAATGAAAAAAATAGAACTATCAAAGATTAGTTGTGTCAGAAGATATTTTTAAATCTGCAGTTGATTATCATAGTAAAAAAAATTTTTCAAAGGCAAAAGAATTATACGAAGATCTTTTAAAAACAAATTCTGAAAATATAGCAATACTTCAAAATTACGCTTCTTTATTATCCCAAATAAAAGAGTATAAAAAAGCAGAGGATATTTTTAAAAAATGTTTAAAAATAAAACCAAATGATTCTTTGGTTTTATATAATTTCGGAAAATTCTTCCAAGAACAAAAAATTTTTAATAGAGCCATAGAATTATATAATAAATCTATAAAAATTGATCCTAAAAACAGTGTAAGCTTATATAATTTAGGAAATATATATTCTTCTCTAAAAGAATTTGGAAAATCTATAGAATATTTTAAAAAAGCAACAGATATAAATCCTAAAAACTATTACGCATACAATAATTTAGGTTTCTCTTATAAATATAAAGGAAATTTTAATTTAGCACAAAAATATTATAAAAAAGCAATCGAAACAAACCCAAATTTTGTTGAAGCACACGTAAATTATTCAACTATACTTCTATCACTTAAAAAATTTGATGATGGTTTTAAAGAGTATGAGTGGAGAAAAAAAAGCAAATTATTTTCGGATTATTTAAATTATAAAAATTTAAAAATAAAATCACCGATTTGGAGAGGAGAGAATTTAGATAACAAGAAAATATTAATTTTTTCAGAGCAAGGCATTGGAGATTTGTTTCAATTTTCAAGATATCTATATGAATTAAAGGAAGAATTTCGATGTGGTGTAATATTCAGAATAAAACATAATCTTTCACACATGTTCGAAAAAAATGGGCAAATTAAAATATTAACTGAAAAAGAGAAAATACCTGAACATCATTTTCACAATCATCTAATGAGTTTGCCAGGGATATATTATAAAAAAAATAAATCTTTTCCTAAAAATAAAAATTTTATAAATTTAGATAAAAAAAACTTAGATAAGTGGACAAAATACTTTAGTTCATTCAAAGGTCTCAAGGTCGGGATAAATGCAGGCTCAACCGTAATTGGGCAATTACAAAGAATGATACCTTTAAATGAATTTAGGATATTAACTGAATTAAAACATATAAATTTTTTTATTATACAAAAAGATTTCAATAAAGAAAAAATGAAATACCTTAATAACAATTCAAATGTTCATCTTTTTGAAAAACTAGATGAAGAGTGCAAGCCCTTTGAAGATACTGTGAGTATTATTAAAAATTTAGATTTAATAATTACAGCAGACACTTCCGTTGCACATGTATCTGCAACTTTGAAAAAGAAAACATGGGTTGCGCTTCCTTTGATTTGTGACTGGAGATGGTTTCATGACGACAAAAAATCTGTTTGGTATAACAATGTAAAATTATTTAGACAAAAAAAAAATGGAAATTGGAACGATATTTTTCAGAAAATTAAACAAGATATAAAAAATAACTTTTAACATTATGCAAAATATAAAAATAATTTTAAATTTTTCTGTGCTATTTTTAATTATATTAATTTGCGCATACTTTTGGAAGTTTATCGAATTACCTTTTGATACTGATAAAGCCTCAGTCGGGGTTTTGTCTAAAAGCAAATATAATCATTTAAATGATACAATAAGATATATTTTTTATGTTGGACTTCCGCTTTTATATTACTTATTTTTTATACTTAAAATTCGATTGAATCAAGAAATCTATAAAAAGTTTTTTTTTAAAAATTTAAAGTTCGATAAAGATAATTTTAGCTTTAAAATCATCTGGCCGATATTTTTATTTTTAATTTTACTTTTAATAATTGAATTTTTGTCTCTAAAGGCTCCAAATACTTTTTTGGATCCTTTGCATCATGGTGATTATTTGGTTCCAATCACAAATTACTTAAGTAACGGTCAATTTTGGCAATCTTCTTTTACTGTCCATGGCGGTTCAAATATTTTTTACCCTTTACTGGCCTGGAAGTTATTTGGAATTGAAACTATTGGGGCATTTAAAGTATTTAAATTAATTTTAGTTTTAATTTTAAAAATTTTATCTATTACCTTAGTTTTTTATGTTTCAAAATTTTCAAAATTAGAAACAAAATATAAAGTTATTCTTTTTACTATTTTAAGTTTAATAATTTTATCTTTTAGCAATTATCATTTAATAGATTATCTGGGAATAAGAGACATATATGCTCTGATCTTTTTCATATTTTTTGCACAATGTTTTTTAAAAGGGAAAAACTTAATCTTTAATTTTCTAATTTCTTTAATTGCTATTTTTACAATATTTCTAAATATAGATGTTGGAGTTTACCTTTGTATAATAATTTTATTTTATAAAATTTATCTTTTATTATCAAAAAGATTTATTGATTTCATTCAGATTTTTTCATCTTTAGCTATATCAATAATTTTAGTTCTATTAACTTTTGGAAGTTCTGAAATCTCATCTTTTATTTTTCAAGCCAAACATATTATTTTAAATATCGATACAATTCATGGTCTTGAGTTTCCTCAACCTTTTTTTTCAATGGGAATTGAGCAACATGGATCTCGGGCAACTAAAGCAATAACTCTGCAATTAATTTGTGGAATGATCATATTTGCAACACTTTTTTCAAAACAAAAATATTTTAGAATTAATGAAAAATTATTTTTTTTATTTTTTTATTTATATTGTTTAATCGCTTTTAAAAATGCTCTTGGAAGGTCAGATGGTTTTCATATTATGCAATCAAGTGATTGGCAATCATTAATAATGTATTTTTTTATTATTCATTTAGTAATTTTTTTATTTAAAAAAAATAACATTTTTAAATTTAATCTTAAATTTTCTTATATCTTTTCAATAATACTTATCTCATCAGTTATGTTTTCAAATATAAAATTTGAAAATATGACCAATTTTAAATTCAGATTTCTTAACTCAATCAATGCCCCAGATAATAAATATATTTCAGATGAAAGAACTAAAATAATCAATTTTTTAAAAAGTGAAACTAATGATACAAAATGTATTCAAAATTTTACTGGAGATCTTGTAATACCTTATTTAATAAAAAAGCCTACTTGTACAAAGTATTTTTCGTCATGGCTTGCAAGCGGAATTAATGTTGAAAAAGATTACATTAAACAACTTAAAAATAATAAAGTTAAATACATACTCTACAGTTCGCCAATGTTTGTAGTAGACGACATCAAAACCCCAGAAAGATTAAAATATGTAAATAAATTTATTTTAGATAATTATGTCAAAGTAACCGAAAGAGATGGATATACTCTTTTAAAATTAAAAGATTAATAAAAAATGGTGCCCACAAGTGGAATCGAACCACTGACCTCTTCCTTACCATGGAAGTGCTCTACCGACTGAGCTATGTGGGCTCTAGTTTTGATAGAAATGTGAGATTTTACATTTTATAAATGCTTGTTTACAACTATTTTCAGGAGAGGCTTGCATATTGATATTCTTCAAAGTAAAACATAATAAAACTATGGTGCAAAAATGGGTATCCACTACGATTATAAATCTACAAGAGGCGAAAAGGCTATGCGTAAAGAGGCCAAAAGAAAAGCACGTTTAGAACAAAAAAAAGCTAGAAGAAATTCAAAGTCAAAAGCTGAAGAGCCAGAAGATAAGATGCATGATATTCAAAAAACCATAACTTTAGACGACTTAACAAATCCTGATAAAAATTAATTTGAATGAAAATTGTTGAGAAGAAAGAGAAATCTTTTTCGCGTAAAGAATTGGCTTTAAAAATAAACTTAAAAAAAAGAAAAAAATTTAAAGAGAAATATAAATTAAAAAAAAAATCATGACTGTTTTATCAGACAAATGGATCAGGAAGATGTCTAAGGATAAAAAAATGATTTCTCCATTTATTTCCAAACAAGTAAGAAAAGGAAAAATTTCATTTGGTCTTTCTTCCTATGGTTATGATGCTAGAGTTTCTAACGATTTTAGAATTTTTACAAATGTAAATTCCGCAATAGTTGATCCTAAAAATTTCAAAAAAGACAGTTTTATATCAAAAAAGTCAAATATTTGTGTTATCCCTCCAAATTCATTTGCATTAGCAAGAACTGTTGAATATTTCAAAATACCTGAAAATGTAATGGTTATTTGTCTTGGAAAATCCACTTATGCTAGATGTGGAATTATTGTAAATGTTACTCCCTTAGAACCAGGGTGGGAAGGATATGTTACACTTGAATTCTCAAATACAACACCTTTACCAGCAAAGATTTATGCAAATGAAGGTGCTGCTCAATTTGTATTTATTAAAGGAAATGAAAAACCTGAAACTTCATATTCAAAAAGAAAAGGCAAATATATGAGACAAAAAGGTGTTACACTTCCTAAAATTTAATTGATGCAGAAATTAATAGTTAAAGGTAAAAGAAATCTATCAGGCGTCGTTAAAATATCGGGTTCAAAAAATGCTACACTTCCAATTTTAGCTGCTTCTATTTTAAGTGATAAAAAAATTGAGATAAAAAATATACCTTTAGTAAAAGATGTTATTACTATGTCTCGATTATTAAAGCATATTGGATCTAATATAAAAATTATTTCTAAGAAGAAAAAAATTATTATACATAATAAAAATAAAAAACTTAAAACTATCGCACCATATAACTTCGTCAAAACTATGAGGGCAGGAGTAATTGTTCTGGGATCTCTATTATCTAAATTTGGCAAGGCAAAAGTGTCTCTACCAGGTGGATGTGCAATCGGGACCAGGCCAGTGGATATTCATCTATTTGGACTCAAAAAATTAGGAGCAAGTATAAAAATTAAAAATGGATATATTTTAGCTAGTGCAAAAAAAGGTCTTTTTGGAAACAAAATAAAATTTCCTTCAATATCTGTTGGAGCAACCGAAAATGTTATTATAGCTGCAAGCTATGCAGAAGGCACATCATATTTAAAAAATTGTGCGTGCGAACCTGAGATAAAAAATTTGATAAGTTTTTTAAAAAAAATGGGTGTTAAAATTACCTGGATAAGCAAGAGAGAACTTAAAATTATTGGAAATAAAAATCTTAATTCTATTAGTCACAATATAATGTTTGATAGAATTGAAGCTGGTACATTCGTCATAGCAGGTGCTTTGGCAAGTAAAAAACTAAAAATTCTTGGGGTAGAGACTAAAATTCTAAAAAAAGAATTAGAAGTTTTAAGAAAAATGGGAGTAAAATTAAAAACAAAAAAAAATGAGATTTTAATTTTAGAGTCCAAAAATATTAAACCAATCTCAATTAAAACTGAGCCTTATCCAGGTTTTCCTACAGATTTGCAAGCCCAAATAATGGTGTTGATGATAAAAGCAAAAGGTAAATCCAAAATAAAAGAAAATATATTTGAAAATAGATTTATGCACGTACCTGAATTAAACAGAATGGGAGCAAAAATAAAAACTGAGGGAAATTCATCTCTAATAATAGGTTCTCAGGATTTAAATGGAGCCGAGGTAATGGCTACCGATCTCAGAGCCTCTGTAAGTTTGGTGTTAGCCGGATTAATTGCAAAAGATAGAACTATTATAAATAGAGTTTACCATTTAGACAGAGGTTATGAGGGGCTAGAAAAAAAATTGAGAAATTGTAATGCAAAAATTTCTCGTATTCATAATTAATGACTAATAAAAATTTGAAACTAAATGCAATCTCAGAGGAAGATTTGAGGGTTGTCTCAGCTCATTTACAAGATTCAATAGTACAAGTTAAAAATATTGCTCATTTAAAAAAAAATAGGATTTTTTTAATCCAATTTAATAGATTTATGTGGGAGGATGTGGAGAGGGGAGTTTTTAGAAAAAACAAAAGAGTACAATCAATTCTCAGGTTTCAAAACATAATGGGGGTTTTTTCTAAAAATTTAAATCAAAAAAAAAAGGATCGTTTTCTAGATTTTTTAGCCATTGAAACTCAAATATTGTCTGATAAAAGTTATGAAATAAAATTAAATTTTGCCGGAGGTATACTAATTAAACTTAATGCTGAAGTAATTGAATGCTTCTTAGAGGATTCGGGAGAACCCTGGGTCACTAAAAATAAACCAAAACATAAATTTTTTGATGATTAAAATATTAAATTCGAACAATAAAAAATTTAATGATGAACTAGATTATTTCTTAAATTCTAGAAGGATCAATTTTACTTCAAAGGCTACTACTGTAAAAAAAATTATAAGAAATGTAAAAAAGAATAAAGATAAGTCTTTAATTCAGTATGAAAAAAAATTTAATAATCTTAAAAAATTAAACAAAAAAAATCTTTTTTTTTCAAAATCTGAAATAAAATATAATTTAAAAAAACTTGATCCAAAAATAAAATATTCTATCGATGTTGCTTATAACCGAATTTTAAAATTTCACAAGAAGCAAAAATTTAATAGTTTTAAAACTCGTGATAAATACAAAAATATTTTTTCATATCGTTCCAAACCACTTGAAAGAGTCGGTGTTTATGTTCCAGGTGGTACTGCAAATTACCCCAGCTCAGTATTAATGAATTGTTTGCCAGCCTTGGTAGCTGGAGTAGAAGAAATATTTATGACCGTCCCTTCGACAAATGGTAAAATTAATCCTGGCGTGATATATGCCGCTAAAAAATGTAAGGTAAAAAAAATTTATAAATTAGGTGGAGCACAAGCAATTGCCGCAATGGCTTTTGGAACCGAAACAGTTTCCAAAGTTGACAAAATAGTAGGTCCAGGAAACGAATATGTAGCTTTAGCAAAAAAAGAAGTTTTTGGAGACGTAGGTATAGATATGTTTGCTGGGCCATCCGAAGTTACGGTAATCGCAGATAGATACTCAAAGCCTGATTGGGTTGCTGCGGATTTAATTGCTCAAGCCGAGCACGATAAAATGTCACAATCAATTTTAGTAACCGATAGAAAAGATGTAATTTTAAAAGTCCAAAAATTTATAAATACCCAACTGAAATTTTTACCTAAGAAAAAAATTGTTTTAAGTAGTTTTAAAAATTTTGGACTTGCTATCCTTACAAAAAATGTCAAAGAAACATCGCAAATAATAAATAAAATTTCACCCGAGCACTTAGAAATTTATACAAAGAAACCAGAAAAATATTTAAAATTAATAAAAAATGCTGGTTCAATTTTTTTAGGAGCCTATTCGCCCGAGGCTATCGGAGATTATATTGCAGGCCCAAATCATGTTTTACCAACCTCTGGAGCTGCCAAATTTTCTTCAGGTTTGTCAGTATACGATTTTTTAAAAAGACAATCTGTAATTAAAATATCAAAATCAGGTATTGAAAGACTTGGTCCATTAGTTATAAATTTGGCTGAGTATGAAAATTTACAAGGACACGCTAACTCTGTAAAAATTAGAATTAAATAAGGATAAGGCATTTGGTTAAACAAGAAAAAATTGAATTTAAAGGGAAAGTCACAGAGCTATTACCAAATGCTATGTTTAGAGTTATGCTTGAAAATAATCACGAAGTTTTAGCTCATACCGCTGGAAAATTAAGAAAGAATAGAATAAGAGTCTTAGCCGGTGATCAAGTTCTGGTAGAAATGACTCCTTATGATTTAACCAGAGGTAGGATTACTTTTAGATTTTAGGGGCCTTGTAGCTCAGTAGTAGAGCAGTACCCTGAAAAGGTATGTGTCGTTTGTGCGATTCAAACCAAGGCCACCA
>MDTB01040098.1_pt1 | contig 39175 bp, 40 predicted proteins | sample 811161 | NCBI WGS metagenome assembly MDTB01 (sample SAMN05326650, study PRJNA326480) | marine metagenome | isolation source: seawater | place: Mediterranean Sea | collected 2009 | reverse complement strand
TTTATATGTCTCTAAAAGTTTTGGATCAAGTTCATCAAGACTTTTTGGCTTATCCTTCATGCTTTTAGGTGCAGAGTAATAATATAAATCTTGATAATCTATCTTTGGATATTTAGGTTTTTGCCAATTAGGTTCTTCTAATTTTTTAAATCTTTCAAAAGCTTTTAATCGAAAATCTAACATCCACTTAGGTTCTTTTTTAATATTAGATATAAATTTTATTACTTTTTCATCTAATCCTTTCGGTGCCCTAATATTTTCTATTTCAGTAGTGAAACCATATTTATAATCTTTTAATTTTTCAATATCTTTTTCTCTAGTATCCATTTTAAATTCTTCTTTCAATATTGTCTTTAACTAAATCCTCTAAACTTTTTTCTTTAAAAAAGTTATTTATATGGTTTTCAAGTTCATCCCAAAGATTATGTGTTACACATTTGATAGATTTGCCATTACATCCTTTTTTTGATTCTTTATTACATTGAACAGTTTTAACTTTTTCATCTACTGCCTCAAAAATATTATTTAGTTTGATCTCTTTGGCTTTTTTATTAAGAACATATCCACCTTGTGTTCCTCTAACACTTTGAACAATCTCTTTTTTTCTTAATTTTGAAAAAATTTGCTCTAAATAATCTAGGGAAATACCTTGTCTTAAAGAAATATCTCTTAGAGAAACTGGATTAATATTGTCAAATCTCGCCAGATCTACTAAAGCCATTACCGCATATCTACCTTTAGAAGTAAGTTTCATAAGTCTTTATTTCATGGGTATATATAAACCTGACTAAAATAGTCAAGTATCTTAATTAAAAAAAAAGCTATTATTTTGTCACGCACATGTGATAAATGTAATTTTTTTTGAGAATAATAATCAATAACAATTATGGATAATAAAATTTTAGAAATTTTCATCCCTGGCCCAGCTGGAAGATTGGAAGCAAAATATTTTAAGAGTAAAAAAAATACGTCACCAATAGCTCTAGTTCTTCAACCACACCCTCAATATGGAGGAACCATGAATAATAAAGTTGTTGTAGAAACTTTTAATACTTTTATGGAGAATGATTTTTCAGTTTGTAGAGTTAATTTTAGAGGTGTAGGTAAAAGTGATGGAGAGTTTGATAATGGCCAAGGTGAATTAGCTGATGCTGCTGCAGCTTTAGATTGGTTAGAAAGAGAAAATTTTGATAACTCACAATGTTGGGTTTCAGGTTTTTCTTTTGGTTCTTTGATAGCAATGCAATTACTAATGAGAAGACCAGAAATTAATAGATTTGTTGCAATATCTCCCCAACCAAATGTTTATGATTTTTCTTTTTTATCACCATGTCCTTCGTCTGGACTTATGGTATATGGAAAAAAAGATGAACTAGTTCCTTTAGAATTTATAAAAGATTTAGATAAAAGACTTAGCGCTCAAAAAGGTATTAAAGTTGAATTTCAATCTATATCTGAAGCTAATCATTTTTTTTCAAAAAATGAGACTGGACTTACTAAATGTTTAAGTAGTTATATCAAAAAAGAAACTGCTCTATACTAAAAATTTTTTACAATAGTTCCACCAGTTGATTCTTTGTTACATCTAGTTGTGCTTGGGAATGATATGGGCATATTCTTTATAGATCTGATAGCTAAAAAGGCAAAAGCTTGTGACTCTACAAAATCTCCATCTACTTGATATTTATCAATTGATTCTAAATGAAGTTGAACAAAATTATTTTGTACTCTTTCTAATAAATAATCATTTTTCCTTCCTCCTCCACATACCAACAATTTATAATTTTTAGATTGTTCATCACGATTAGTATAAATTATTCCATCTGAAATTAGTTTCGCAGTAAATTCAGTTATAGTTGCAGCTCCATTTTCTAATGATAATCCTTTAGCAAAAAAAATATCATAGTCCTTTACATCTAAAGATTTTTTATAAGACGGATTAAAAGAAAAGTTTTCTAAGGCTTGATTTAAAATTAATTTATCTATATTACCTGACCTGGCTATTAATCCGTTGTGATCATATTTTTTTTTAGAATTTTTTCTAATCCAATCGTCTATTAAACAATTACCTGGGCCGATATCGTGAGCATAAATTTTATCTAAATTCCACAAATTATTTTCATTTACTGTTTTAGTAATATTTGAAATTCCCCCAATGTTTAAAATATTTATTGGAAAATTTAAATTATATTCTTTATTTATTTTATTTGCTAAAACATTATGGAAGATTGGTGTAAGTGGTGCTCCCTGACCTCCATTAATCATATCGTTTTGTCTGAAGTTATATACAACTTTTTTTTTTGTTAATTGAGACAATAATTTTCCATCACCCAGCTGTTTAGTAATTTTTTTTGATGGATTGTGATATATTGTTTGCCCATGAAAACCAATTAAATCAATAATTGAGTTCGATTTTTTAAGTATTTCTTCTACTGCGTTAGCATGAAATAATGTAATTGCTCTTTCTAGAATATTAATTTCCTTAGAATATAACTTTAAATCTTGAGTTTTTGATATTTTATTCCTTAATTCCAATAATTTTTGAATTATTTTGCTATCGTATTGAAAATACTTATTTGAAATCGATGAATATTCTGTATTACCATCCGACTCAATTATTGATACATCTACTCCATCCAATGATGTGCCACTCATAAGTCCTAATGCAGTATAAATCTTTCCCATTCTTATTTTTTTTTATAAAATATTGTATATTGTAGAATTATAGACTTATGAATAAATTTTTAAAAGAATTTAAAGATAGAGGTTTTTTATATCAGTGTACAAATGAAAGTGAATTATCTTCTTTGTTAGATAAAAAGAAAGTAAAAGCTTACATCGGTTTTGACTGTACTGCTGAAAGTTTGCATGTAGGTAGTCTTCTTCAAATAATGTGTTTGAGACTGTTTCAACGACATGGTCACCAACCTATTGTATTATTAGGGGGTGGAACAACTCGAATTGGAGATCCTTCAGGAAAAGATAAAACACGTAAAATATTAAAAGAAGATGAAATCGAAAAAAACTCAAAGAATATTGAAAATATTTTGAAAAAATATTTAATAACTAATAATAAAAATACTAAACCAATATTTGTCAATAATTTTAAATGGTTAAAAAATTTGAATTATATTTCTTTCCTTAGAGATATAGGAAAACATTTTACAATTAATAAAATGTTAACTTTTGATAGTGTTAAAATGAGATTAGAAAGAGAACAATCTTTAAGTTACATGGAATTTAATTATATGATTTTACAAGCATATGATTTTTTAGAACTTAATAAAAATCAAGATTGTTCATTACAAATTGGAGGGTCTGACCAATGGGGTAACATTATTAATGGAGTTGATCTCATCAAAAGGTATTCAAATAAAAAAGCTTATGGACTTACAACTCCTTTAATTACTTTAGCTTCAGGCGCAAAGATGGGGAAAACAGAATCTGGAGCAGTATGGTTAGATAAAAAGCTTTTATCACCTTATAATTATTGGCAATTTTGGAGGAACATTGATGATAGAGATGTTTTGAAATTTCTAAATTTTTTTACAGATTTAAGTATTACCGATATTGAAAAAATTAGAGTACAAGATATTAATCAACAGAAAATTACCCTTGCAAATGAAACTACATCAATGCTTCATGGGACAAAAGAAGCTAAATTAAGTGAAGAAACGGCAAAAAAAACTTTTGTAGAACATTCTTTAGGTTCAGCTTTACCCTCTTTTTTTATTAATAAAGATCAATTAGATAAAAATTTTAATATAATCGATTTAGTTATTTTATCTAAATTAGAAAATTCTAAAAGTGAAATTAGAAGATTAATTAAAGCTAATGGAATTAAAATTAATAATCAAACTATAAATAATGAAAAGTTAATAATTGATAAAAAATTATTTATAGAAAATTCTATTAAACTGTCTTTAGGAAAAAAAAGACATATTAAAGTTAAGTTAAATTAATTTTTTTTAATTTTTTCTAAAGTTCTGGTTATAAATCGTGGTGTAAGAGTTTTTACAGGATTAACAGATGTTTTTAAATCTTTTGGGTGTCCTTTGACTTTAAAACTGACTCCAAAAACACCTTCTCCTGTTTTATTCCCTACTAAAATTTTACCAATCAAAGGAATTGAAGAAATTGTTCTATTAATTGTAGTAGCTGGAACTAATGTTCCTCTTAAACTAATCAGCTCATTACTTTCTACATATCCATCCATCATAATCGAAATTGCTGGGCCGATCGCATATAATTCCTCAATTTTCATTAAATTTCCATTATTCAAAAATTTTATTTCGAAGTCACTAAATCGAATTCCCTCTCCAGTTAATAAGTCGGCTATGCCCTGCAAAGATGCAAGTGTAAGTAATTTTGCTAAAGCTGGAACTTCTTGAACTTTAAAATTATCTATTATTAAAGTAGATTTTGAAACACCATTTTTTTTAATAGAATAAAAGTCTAAATTTCCTTCTTCAAAACCTTTTATAAATTCATATCTATTTACAAGGGGTTTAGCAACATCTGTATATAAAGTAGTAATTTTCCCATTCTCGGTTGATTTAATTGTAAGAACGATTTTTTCATTTTTTGAAAAATTTGAGTTTAAAATTGCATCTTTAATCTCATCATCTTTGAAAAGTAAATAACCATTAAGATTGTTTATAATACTGTTTTTATCTAAAAAGGTTTTATTTATATCTATATTTACCTTAAAACTATCTTTAAAAAGATTTTTTTTATCTGATTTAGTCGTTTTAAGTAAATCATTAATTATCTTATTAGCATTAAAACTTTCACCTTTTAAAATATAATTTTGTTTTTGTTTGTTTAAAGTTAGTACATTTTTTAAATTATCTTTATCAACAAAATTAAGTTGAATTTTTTCAACAGATTGAATTTTATACTCTTTATTCAAATATAATTTTTTAAAATTAAAGAAATTATCTTTTTCTGTTAAAGAAATATCTTTAAAAATTATATCATCATCTGTTAACTTTTTATTACCTACAACACTTATTTTGAGGTCTGAATTGGTACCTTTCTGGTAATTCAATAAATCAAGTATTAATGGATTTTTTGACATTTCAATTAAAAAATTAAAGTTAAAATCTTTTGTTGATTTATTAAGTTCATATTGAATCTTATCTATTTCGTTTTGGATTTTTAAATTTCCTTCACCTTTTACTTTGAAAGATTTGTTGATTAATCCTACTGATATTTTATGATTTATAAAGTTAATATTGTTTTGAACATTGGGTAATAGTTTCTTTAAATCAAGACCATTAAGTACATCTAATTTTATTAGATTTAGTTCGGAATTAATTTTTAGATCTTTTATTTTTAAACTATTATTAATTGAAAATGAAAAAACATTTTTTGCCTCAAATTCAATATCTTTTATTGGGATTTTAAGTTGAGTAAAATTTAATAAATCTTTAATTTCATTATCAGCTAAAGATATTTTTTTAATAATATTTTTTCCACTAACGAAAAAATTATTTTTTTTCTTGAAAGCTTTTACATCAGGAAATACGAGTTTCTTGTTATTAAATAAAAAATTAACATCTTTAAATGAGAGTTCATTCTGATTTAAGCTAAAAATAAAATTAATTTTTGAAAATTTAATTTTTTTAATTGATCGTAGACTACCATCATTAACATATCCATTGACTACAAAATTTTTTTTTACATTTCCCTTTTCATCAAATTCTAAATAAATATCTGCCGTTAAATTAGCTGTATCTATGAATTTTTCTGTTATAAAAAATTGTGGTTTATCATGCACTAATCTTACAAAGGAAATTAATTTTTTTATTTCTAATGATTTTGTTGAAATAAATAAATCAGTTAAATAAAATTGACTATCTATTAATGATTTTATTGAGATGTTTGATTTAATGTTCTCTACATTAAGATTTTTACTGCCATTTTTAATTATTGCTCCTGATGTTTTGACCTTAAGTCTAAAATTGAAAGGATCTAATATAATATTTACTTTTTTCAATTTTATTTCTAAATCTTGATGAATATTTTTAATCTTTTCTGATATTTGACTATTTAATTTATTTGTATTAATTCCAATAGTGCTCAAATATACGATAAAGCTAAAAAAAACTAATAAAGTTAATATTAGAACTCTAAAAATTATTTTTCTCATTTAATTCTATATAGTGAGTGCTCCAAAAAATCGTCTAATTCACCATCCAAGACTCTCTCTGGACTGGTGTTTTCATGTTGGGTTCTGTTATCTTTTACTAGTCTATATGGTTGTAAAACATATGATCTAATTTGATGCCCCCACCCAATTTCTGATTTTGAAGCTTCTTTGTTTTGGTTTTGTTGCTCCTTTTTTTTTATTTCAAAATCATATAATCTTGCTTTGAGCATATTCATACAAGTCTCTTTATTTTTATGCTGAGATCTCTCATTTTGGCATTGCACAACAATTTTTGATGGTAAATGTGTTATTCTTACTGCACTATCTGTTGTATTTACGTGCTGTCCTCCTGCTCCACTTGAGCGATAGGTATCAATTCTTAAATCTTTATCTAAAATTTCTAAATTAATATTCTCATCTACAACAGGGTATATCCAAACACTAGCAAAACTAGTATGTCTTCTAGCTCCAGAATCAAAAGGAGATATCCTTACCAGACGATGAATTCCAGATTCTTTTTTTAACCAACCAAACACATAATCCCCTTCAATTTTTATTGTGGATGATTTTATTCCTGCCTCTTCCCCTTTATGCTCACTTATCAAATGACATTTATAATTTTTATTATCTGACCATTTTAAGTACATTCGCCTTAACATGTTGGCCCAATCTTGACTTTCAGTACCTCCAGCCCCTGCATGAATTTCTATGTAACAATCAAAAGAATCGGCCTCATTTGATAGAAAACATCTTACTTCATTTTTTTTTACTGAGACTAATAACTCTTTAAATTCTTTTAAAATTTCAACTTGAATATTTGTATTATTTTCTTCAATTGCAAGATCATACAAGTCATTTAAATCTTTTGATTTTTCCAAAGATTTTTCATAAGATCGTGTTAAATCTTCTAATAACTTTTTTTCTTTTATAATTTTTTGTGAATTTACTTTATCATTCCAAAAATTAGCATCCAACATTTTTTTATTATGATTTTCTAATCTAGAATAAATGTCGTTTTTTTCAAAGATACTCCTTAACTCTTTGATTTATTTTTTCAATTTCTTTCTTATAATCTAAATATTTATCTTCCATTAATAAAACTTTAATATATTATTTAAATCTAATCTATTATTATCTGAATATAATACTTTACCATCAATTACATTTTTACTTTTGTAAGCCTCAATTATAGTATTTTTTGATGTAAATTTTGCTTTTTCACCTGTTAAAGGATCAACAACCATTAAGGTTATCTTCTCAGGCACTTTAAAAGGTCTCGAATCTGATTTTTTGACAGCTTTTTTGATAAATTCCTTGAATATAGGTAATGCAGCTTTTGATCCAGTCTCATATTTTCCTAAGGGTTTAGGGTTGTCCATTCCTACATAAACCCCTATTACAAGATTAGATGTATAACCAATAAACCATGCATCAGTATTTTCGTTAGTTGTGCCAGTCTTACCTGCTAAATTTAGTTTTAAATCTCTTAACTTTTTTCCAGTTCCTCTTTTAATAACACCTTCTAAAAAAGACGTCACTTGGTATGCGGTTTGTTCAGATATTACTCTTTTATAATTATCCTCTATTTCAGGATAATCTTCACCTGTAAATGAAATCTTATCACAATTAATACATTTTCTATTTTCATTATTAATTATAGTATTTCCTTCACTATCTTGAATTCTATCAATAATCACTGGATAAATAAGTTTTCCTCCATTCACAAAAGACGAGTAAGCTGATGTTAAATTTAATAAAGTAGTTTCTGCTGATCCAAGTGAAATTGAAAGTAATTCTTGAGGATCGTTATAAATATTTAATTTCTTTGAAAAACTAGCAACTTTATCTACACCTAAATTCTGAGCTATCCTAACAGTCATTAAGTTACGAGACTTTTCAAGTCCAACTCTAAGAGTAGAAGGTCCATAAAATTTTTTACCGTAGTTTTCAGGTTTCCATTTTTTTAAGTCTATTCCTTGGTCTAATACTAGAGGAGCATCTAATACTAATGAAGATGGTGTGAATTGATTTTCTAGAGCTAATGCATATACAAAAGGTTTAAATGCTGAACCAGGTTGTCTAAGAGCTTGTGAAGCTCTGTTAAATTCACTATTTTTAAAACTAAACCCTCCACTTAAGGCAATAACTCTTCCAGTATATGGGTTCATTACTACAATCCCTCCATTTATTTCTGGAAGTTGTTTTAAACTATATAAGTTATTCTTTAATTTTTTGACATATATTATGTCACCAATTTTAAGTAAATCTTTAAATTCTTTTCTAGTCCAGGATATATCTTTATAATTAATGATTCCTTTTAAATTATTTTCTGTTTCTATAAGTGCATTAAATTGATTTACTTTTTTCACAATTGCAATTTGCCAATTGATAGAATTTTCTAAATCAAACTTTTTATCTAAATTTTCGTTCCAATTGTCTTTATATTTAATATTGGAAATCGGTCCTCTCCAACCTTTTCTTTGGTCATATGCTTCTAATCCATTCCTTAAGGACTCTGTAGCTATTTTTTGTAATTCTAAATTTATTGGAGTATTTATATTGTAACCTTGTTTATAAACCTTTTCATAAGTTAATTTTTCTATAATATTTTTTCTAACATCCTCAATATAGTATTGTGCATCTTCTAAAAAAACTTTTTTAGTTTTTTTTAATTTAATATTCTGTTTTATGTATTCTTTATATTCTTTTAAATTTAAAAAATTATTATCTAAAAGATTCTTTAAAACTAAATTTCTTCTGAATTTTGCTAAATCTAAATTTTTATAAGGATTATATCGACTCGGAGCTTTTGGCAAAGCAGCTAATAGTGCTGATTCAGCATAATCTAACTCTTTAATTGATTTATCAAAATATTCTAAGCTCGCAGCTGCTACTCCGTATGCCCCACTACCCAAGTAAATTTGATTTAAATATAATTCTAATATTCTTTCTTTGTTTAATGCTCTTTCTATCCTAAAAGCTAAAATTGCCTCTTTTAATTTTCTATTCAAACTTATTTCGTTGGTTAATAAAAAGTTTTTAGCTACTTGTTGTGTTATTGTTGAAGCTCCCTCTAGTCTTTTAGAGGTCATTATGTTTTGAATATTATTAATTGTAGCTCTTAAAACTCCTTTTGCGTCTACACCAGGGTGAGTAAAAAAGTTTTTATCTTCTGCTGATAAAAAAGCATTAATTACATTTTGAGGTATAGCTTCATAAGGTACAAATATTCTTTTTTCTTTAGAGAAATCAGCGACTAAATCACCGTTTCCAGAGTACATTTTACTAGAGACAGGAGGTTTATAGTTTTTTAAAAATTTATAATCTGGGATATTGTTTGAAAAAGTCCATAAAACAACCAAAATAGAGATGGATACAATCAATAGTAAACATACAAACGCTATGAAAATATTTTTAAATATATTTGTCATTTTAATTCCATTATATATGGGAATTTGTTAAAGATAAGGCATTATAATTATACAAAATTTTTAATATTTAATAACTAAATGAAACAATCAAACAATAACGTATGGAAAAAAATTTATATATTGATGCCTCGCATCCAAATGAGACTAGAGTTGTGCTTAAATCCAACAATGATATTGAAGATTATGAGTATGAAGGTTTAAAGAATAACCTTATAAAAAATAATATATATCTCGGCAAAGTAAGTAGAATTGAACCCTCACTCCAAGCTGCTTTTATTGATTTTGGAAGAGAAAGACATGGTTTTTTATCTTTTAATGATATTCAGTCGGATTATTATCAAATACCTAAAAGTGATTTAGAAATAATAAAAAAAGAGGAAGAAAAAGCAAGAGAAGAGCTTTCAAAAAAAGTAGAGGCAAAAGAAGAGGAGAATTTAGCAGAGGGTAAGTTAGAGGTTGATGATCCAATTGATGTAAAAAAAAATGAAATAGATGAAAAAGAAAATTTAGAAGATGAAAAGGCGAATGTACTAGAAGAAAAAGAGAAGAAAAATGATAGCAGACTCAAATTTAAGAGATATAAAATTCAGGAAGTAATAAAACCAAATCAAGTAATACTTGTTCAAGTTATTAAAGATGAAAGAGGTCAAAAAGGCGCTGCATTAAGTACCTTTATCTCTATTGCAGGTAAATATATTGTTTTAATGCCAAATACTCCTAAAGGTGGTGGTATTTCAAGAAAAATATTTAATCCTGCAGATAGAAAAAAAATAAGATTAATTTTAAATGAAATTAAAATTCCAAAAGAAATGGGTTTAATTGTTAGAACTGCTGGAAGTAATAAAACAAAAAATGAAATCAATCATGATTTAGAAATTTTGATAAAATCATGGAATCAAATAAAAGATAATGCACTAAATTCTATTGCTCCATCTTTGATCCATCAAGAAAGTGAAATTATTAAAAGAACACTTAGAGATATGTATGATGAAAATACTAAGAATATCATAATAGAAGGTAATGAGGGTTATAAAAAAGCTCAAAACTTTATGAAAATGATGATGCCATCAAATGTCAAGAAAATCAAAAAGTATAGAGGAAAGATTCCTTTGTTTATTGGAGAAGGTATTGAGCAAAAATTAAATCAAATATTTGATTCTGAGATAAAATTAAACTCAGGAGGTTATTTAGTAATTAATCCCACAGAGGCTTTGGTTTCAATAGATATAAATTCAGGAAGTTCAATTAAACAAAAAAATGTTGAAAGTACTGCCCTAGATACAAACTTAGAGGCGGCTGCTGAAATCGCTAGACAAATTAAGATAAGAGATTTGTCAGGTTTAATTATTATCGATTTTATAGATATGTTAAATTATGGGAATAGAAGAACTGTAGAGAGAAGATTGAAAGAGAAATGTAGGTCGGACAGAGCGAGAATTCAAATTGGAAGAATCAGTAATTTTGGTTTGTTGGAAATGTCAAGACAGAGATTAAGAGAGAGTGCCGTAAAATGGAAGGTGGAATTAACAGATGAGTCATTTGCTCAAAAATTACTCAAAATAGTTGAATTAAATGCAGTACTAAACAAAGCAAAATTTGTCGAATTAAAAGTATGTAAAAAAATTTCAGATTTTTTAAAAGAAAACTTTGTTGATGATTTAACTTACTTCGAAAAAAAAAATAAAATGAAAATAGATATTATCACCGATAATTCATTAATTATACCAGAATACATTATCGATGTAAGAAATAAATCTAAGAAGACTATTCAACTTATTGAATATTTTGAAAAACTTAAAAATCTTGAACAACAAATTAAAGAAAAAAAAACAACTGAAATAAAAGGAAAGAAAAAAACATACAGGAAAAAGAAATTTTTTAAAAGATCTAAATAATTCCTTTTATAGGAGACGAGGGATTTCCCATTAATAATTTATCAATTCTACCTGACAAAAATGATTGTCTACCAGCTAAAACAGCATTCTTAAAAGCTAAAGCCATTTGATATGGTTTTTTTGCTTTTGCAATAGCTGTGTTTACTAAAACTCCGTCACAACCTAGTTCCATTGCTATCGTTGCATCTGAAGCTTGTCCTAAGCCTGCATCAATAATTAAAGGTAATTTAGTTTGTTTTCTAATTATTTGAATATTGATTTTATTAAGTATGCCTAATCCAGAGCCAATAGGTGCAGCAAGAGGCATTATAGCTGAAGCTCCGGCATTTTCTAATCTTTTTGCCATCAACGGGTCATCATTACAATAAACCATAACTTTAAAACCTTCATTTGTGAGTATTTCGGTTGATTTTAATGTTTCAATCATTTCAGGAAATAAATTTTTTTTATCCCCTAATACTTCTAATTTTACTAACTTCCATCCTCCAATCTCTCTAGCTAACCTCAATGTTCTAAGTGCATCTTGAGAATTAAAACATCCTGCAGTATTTGGTAGGTAAGTTATTTTTTTAGGGTCGATATAATCCATTAAAAGAGGTTTTTTTTTATCAGAAATATTAACTCTTCTAACTGCTACTGTTACAATGTCCGCTCCAGATATTTTTATTGCCTTGGCACATTCATTCATATTTTTATACTTTCCAGTACCTACAATTAATCTCGAATTAAACTTTTTTTTTGCAACAATAAATTTATCTTGTATCAATTTTAACCTCCACCAATAAAATGAACAATTTCAATTTGATCATTTTTTTTTAAAACAATTTTATTCAATTTTTTTTTATCTACTATTTCTCTATTCAATTCAATTGCAACTTTTTTTAAAGGTACCTTTAAATCTAAAATAACATCTGATAATTTAGTTTTTTCATCAATTGTATTTGATTTACCGTTAATTTCTATTTTTATTTTTTTTTTCATCGTATATAAAAGCTAAATGAATAATAAAATAATTATTATCAATGGTCCAAATATTAATCTATTAGGTGAAAGAGAACAATCACAATATGGATCAACAACATTTGATAAATTAAAAGAGAACTGTATAGAGAAATCTAAAGAATTAGGTTTGGAGGCTGAATTTTTTCAATCTAATATAGAAGGTGAAATAGTAAATTTAATTCAAGATTGTAGAAAGAAATTTAATGGAATAATAATTAATGGTGCGGCTTTCACCCATACATCAGTTGCTATAAGAGATGCTTTAAGTGTCTTTAAAAAACCAATAATTGAATTGCATATTTCGAATATTTACAAAAGAGAAGAATTTAGACATAAGTCACTTATAAGTGATATAGCTACAGGTGGAATTTTTGGTTTAGGCACAGAAGGATATATTTTAGCCATAATTTCAATGCAAAAACTTTTGATAGATGAAAATTGATAAAAAAATTATAAAAGAATTAAGTAGTTATTTAGATGAATTTAATCTCACTGAAATAGAGTATGCCGAGAAAGATACCAAAATTAAAGTTTCTAAGAATAACAGTTCATTAATAAATGAAAGTACTACAAATGGTAAAAATATTGACCACACTATTACTTCATCATTCAAAAATGAAAAAAATAAATCTGGAATAGAAGTCACCTCACCGATAATTGGAACTGCTTATCACGCTCCTGAACCAGGAGCAAAAAAATTTGTTGAAATAGGAAAAAAAATTAAAAAAGGTGATACAGTGATGATTGTGGAAGCGATGAAAACAATGAATCATGTGCCGTCTTCAGCTAGTGGAATAGTTAAAGAAGTTTGTGTGGAAGATGGTCAGCCAGTAGAATTTGGTCAAACAATTATCATACTTGAGTAATGTTTAAAAAAATCTTAATTGCAAACCGTGGAGAAATTGCGGTCAGAGTTATCAGAGCATGTAAAGAATGGGGAATTTCTACTGTGGCGGTTCATTCAGATGTAGATAGAGATAGTATGCATGTAAAATTAGCTGATGAAAGTATTTGTATAGGTTCTCACCTTCCAGCAAATAGTTATTTAAATATACCAGCTTTGATGTCAGCTATAGAGCTAACAAATTCTGAGGCAGTACATCCTGGATACGGTTTTTTATCTGAGAATGCAAATTTCGCAAAAGTGCTTGAGGAGAATAATATTAAATTTATAGGTGCATCTTCTAAACATATTCAAATGATGGGAGATAAAATTCAAGCAAAAAAAATTGCTAAAGAAAATGGTTTACCGGTAATTGAGGGATCTGAAGGTGGAGTAAAGAATATTCTTGAGGCAAAAAATCTATGTAAAAAAATTGGCTTTCCAGTTCTTATTAAAGCATCGGGAGGAGGAGGTGGAAAAGGAATGAAGATTGTTGAGAAAGAAGAAGATTTTGAAACATTTTTTTCTATAGCAAAATCTGAAGCTCAAAAATATTTTGGTAATGATGAAGTTTATATAGAAAAATTTTTTCAAAACCCTAGGCATATCGAAGTACAAATTTTAGCGGGGAAAAATAGAGTTGTTCATTTGCATGAAAGAGATTGTTCAGTTCAAAGAAGGCACCAAAAATTAATTGAGGAAACTCCTAGTCCAGTTTTGAATGATGATATCAGGAATGATCTATTCGAAAAAACTTTAAATATGGTTAGAAATATTGGATATCAAGGAGCTGGAACCGTCGAATATATATATGAAGATGGAAAATTTTATTTTTTAGAAATGAATACTAGAGTCCAAGTTGAACATCCTGTTACTGAGATGGTTACAGGAATTGATATTATTAAAGAACAAATTTGGATAGCTTTTTCAGGAGAGACCGCTCTAAATCAATCTGACATAAAACCAAGAGGTCATGCGATTGAATGTAGAATTAATGCTGAAGATCCAAATAAGAATTTTCAGCCTTCTCCAGGAACAATTGGTATGTGCCACCAACCATCAGGTTTTAGAACAAGAGTTGATGGTGCTATTTTTCAAGGTTATAAAGTGACACCATATTACGATAGTATGATATGTAAATTAATTTGTCATGGCAGAAACAGAGTTGAAGCAATTCAGAGAATGAATAGATCGTTAGATGAATTTGTAATTGAAGGTATAAATACTACTATACCTTTACATAAAAAATTATTAAACCACCATAAGTTTTTAAACTCAGATTTTAATGTAAGTTGGCTTGATAAAGAAAAAATTAACTAATAGCAACTTACAAGCCAAATATCATATACAGGATGATCAAAAGGTGTTATCGAAGGGCTTGAGGAAAACATCCATCCATTAAAAACAAAAACATTATTTTTGTCCTTTTTAGTCAGATCCTTAACTTGAATATAAGCCTTTATTTCAGGATTATCGTCAAATTCTGAATTTGTACATTTGATACTTTTTATTGATAAATCCTTATATATATAATCTTTACCATTACTTAATCTGATCAACTCATTTTTAGAACTTATTTTATCTAATATCTTTAAGTTTGTTTTTTTTCCCTCTAAAATATCATTTGATTTTAAATCAATTGAAAAAACCATAGCTATTGAGAAAATAAATAAAAATAAGAAAAACTTTTTATTTCCAACTTTTATATTTTTTTTGAATACCATTTTTTTTATCTTTATTGGGATGATAGGCCCCTTCGGTGCCAGTTAAATTAGATTGATGCGGTTTCTGCCAATCATATTTTTTTAACTCGTGTTTTTTTTCAATTTTGTTTGGCATAAAGTGGATCCAAGAAAACCATTCAACTGGAATTTTGGATGCGTCTATTTCTCCTGAATAGATTACCCATCTTTTTCCACTTTTACTCTCATAATATTTGTTACCAAAAGTATCTTGTCCAACAAGTTTACCAAATAATATAGTCTCTAAATGAGTTCCTAAAGTATCGCGATTCCACCAAGTGAATATTTTTTTAAAAAGTGTCAACATTAAAATTTTTTAATTTTCAATTTTAAATTGTATAAAATAAATTAGACTAAAATATGTAAAAGTATATAAATAAAATGATTCATTATTCAATTTAAATTTTATAAAGAGGTAATATGGCAAAATTTTTAGTAGAAACTTATTATACTTGTACATTCAAAGTAAATCATTATCTAGACAAAATAGACGAAGCAGAGCTTAAGAATTTAGAAAAAAGAGATGACGGTAAATTTGAAGTTATTGATGTCAAATTAGATAATCGTAAAACTAAAAGCCTAGATCCTAACAACAACAAAGTAATAGAAAGTATTAAGATAGATAAAACTAAAAAAGAAACAAATACAAATTCACCCAAAATTGAGAGTATTTTAACACAAAGTTTTCCTAAAACTGAAAAAACAGGTAAGAGATTTGGTATGCCAGATAGAAGAAAAGGTTATATTCAAAAAGCAACTATTGGCGATCATAAAGTTTACCTCCATACTGGCGAATATGAAGATGGTAAGATAGGAGAGATATTTATTGATACCAGTAAAGAGGGAGAACTAGTGAAGGCCTTAATGAATAATTTTGCAATAGCTGTATCCTTAGGATTGCAATATGGAGTTCCTTTAGATGAATATATAAGCGCATTTGTGGATACAAAATTTGAGCCATCAGGAAAGGTTTATGGTAATGATAGGATTTTAAGTGCTACTTCAATTCTTGATTATATATTTAGAGAACTAGCTATTTCCTACCAAAATAGAGAAGATTTAGCCCATACACCTACAATTGGTAATTCAGAAGGAATAAATATTGATGATGGTGATGATGTGTCAGAGGATCAAAATCAATTCCTAAAGATTGTTAAAGATATTACAAGTAAAGGTTTTGTAAGAAACAATTATAAAAAGAACCTGGTTGATCTTTCTGATGTCAAAATAAATCTTAAAGGAAAAAAATAACTATTTTTTAACTTTTAACGATAAATTTAACTCTTTTAATTGATTTTCGTTAACATTTGAAGGTGCATTCATCATTAGATCCTGGGCATTTTGGTTCATTGGAAACATGGTGACTTCTCTAATATTTTTTTCATTTGCTAAAAGCATGACTATTCTATCAATTCCAGGCGCTATACCCCCGTGTGGTGGGGCTCCATAACTTAAAGCATTGATCATCCCACTAAATTTTTCATCAACATCCATTTTAGAATAACCAGCAATAGAAAAAAGTTTATACATCAATTCAGGTATATGATTTCTAATTGCTCCAGAAGATAACTCGATACCATTACAAACGATATCATATTGATAAGCATAAATTTCTAAAGGTTTTTCATAATCAATTTTTTCCAAATCTCCTTGAGGCATAGAAAAAGGATTGTGACTAAATTTAATTTTATTAGTTATTTCATCTTTTTCAAACATGGGATAATCAACAATCCAACAAAAAGCAAAAATATTTTCATCAATTAGATCTAATTCCTTTGCTATTTTCTCTCTTGCTAATGAAGTAATCTTTTCTAACTCATTTTGTTTTCCACATGCTAGGAAAATGCTATCGCCTAATTTAGCGTTTGTTATTTGCATTAATTCCTCTAAAGCGTATTTTGAAAAAAATTTTCCTATAGGGCCTTTGCCATAAATTTCTTTGTCTTTTTCTATTGTAAAATATGCTAAACCAGAAGCTCCTTGTTCCTTTGCCCATTTATCAATATTATCAAAAAAACTTCTTGGCTTATTATTTGTTTTTTTTGTAACTATGCATCTTACTTTTGATCCTGATTTAACTAATTTTTTAAAAATTTCGAATGACACGTCGTCTCTTAAAAAAATCTTGGTTATATCATTTATTATTAAAGGATTTCTCAAATCAGGTTTATCTGTACCATATTTTAACATTGAGTCAGCGTATGAAATTTTTGGAAAATTAGTATTTAACAATTTTTTAGAAGAAAATTCTTTAAAAGTATTAATTAATAATTTCTCAACAACTTGAAATATATCTTCCTGTTCAACGAATGACATTTCTAAATCTAATTGATAAAATTCACCTGGGCTTCTATCAGCTCTAGCATCTTCATCCCTAAAACATGGAGCAATTTGAAAATATTTATCAAATCCAGATACCATAATAAGTTGCTTAAATTGTTGAGGTGCTTGAGGTAAAGCATAAAATTTTCCAGGATTTAATCTACTAGGAACTAAAAAATCTCTTGCTCCCTCTGGACTCGAAGAGGTTAAAATAGGAGTCTGAAATTCTAAAAATCCGAGTTTATTCATTTCATTTCTAATAAATGAAATAACCTTTGATCTAAGAATTATATTTTCATGTATTTTTTTTCTACGTAAATCTAAAAAACGATATTTTAATCTTATTTCTTCAGAATATTCTTGATCACTAAAAACAGGTAAAGGTAATTCTTTACATGTTCCAAGAACTACAAAATTTTGAATTACTATTTCAATTTCTCCCGTTTCAATTTCTTTGTTTATTGTATCCTTGGACCTATTAACTACTTTTCCATCAACTTTTATTACTGTTTCTAATTGAATTTTCTCTAATTCTTGAAACTTTACATTTTCTTTATCTATAATGCATTGCGTTATTCCATAATTATCTCTTAAATCTATAAAGAGAAGGTTTCCATGATCTCTTTTTTTATTAATCCATCCTGAGATTGTGACACTTTTATTAACCATGTCTTTTCTTAATTCGTTACAATTATGACTTCTGTATTTATTCAATTATTCTCCAAGAGCTTCTTTAATTATTTTTAAATCAATTGATTTTTTCTTTTTTAAACTTAATTCATCGATCTTATATATGAAATCAAATATTTTACTATACGATCTATTAATTCTTTTAATAATATAATTTATTAATTTTTTATCTAAAGATATTTGTCTGTCAGATAAATTTTTCAATATTATTGCAAAAATTAATTCATCATCTGGTTTTTCTATATTTAGTAATAAAAAATTCTTTGTTCTTGATTTTAAATCCTCTAAAGTAAAATCGATATTTACTATGGGTTCTAGAGATGTAACAATTATATACTTGTTGTCTTGATCAATAAAATTAAAAAGAGTGTATAAAAGTTTTTCATCTATATCCGATGTAAGATCTTCCAGAACCACATTCTCGTAAATTTTAATATTTTCTAATTTTTTTTCATTAAGGGATTTAGAGTCAATTTTAATTCCTTTATTTTTTTTTAAAAAAATATTCATCAAATGAGATTTACCCGAAAATTTTTCCCCAGCAATATTCAAAAAATTTTTTTCCCAGGTAGGCCACTTATTCAACAAATTAAAAGCATGTTCATTACTTTTAGAAATATAAAAATCATCATCTTTGAAATTTTGATCGTAGTCAAATTTGATTATTAATTGATTTAAATCTCTCATTTCAAAACCCAAACTTTTTTTTGAGTATTCAATTTATAGTTTCTATTTTCCATAATATTAATAAATTTTTTTGTAGTCCCGTTAAATATTACTTCATAAAATATAAAATCTTTATTAAATTTTTGCACAGAAAAATGATTAACCAAATCAATTTTATCAAGAGTTGTCTCGAATTCTTTAGACAAACCTAAGTTATTATTATCTATCTTAATTATAAGAGATAATTTAATTGAAGTATTTATTTCATTATTTTTTTTCCATGTGTCTTCGTACATTTTTTTCAAATCATTTATAAAAAGTTTGACTTGTTTTGAATTGTCGAAATCAAAACTTTTAAATGTATTATTTCTAATAACATTTTTTTGAATTGTTGATATTTTCGATAAAACTCTTATTTCTTGATCATTTTTAAAAATTAAAGCTATTATAGAATTTTGTACAAAATATTTTTCCGTAATTTCTTTAAAATCATAGTCTTCAATAAATTCGTATTTACTTTTAATCAAATTATAATCTTCTAAATCTTCAGTAGGAAGAAGATATTTAATTAAATGATATTTTTTAATTTCATTATTCCAATTTTCATAAATCTCATTATTTGAAAAAATAACAAGATCATTTACATTTTCATCTACGATAATTGGTATAAATAAAAAAGATTCTTCGATTATTTGTGATGGAAATATATTTTTTTTTGCTAAATATTTAAAAATTTTTTTTTTATTGAATGAGACACCAAGGTTAACGTAGTATATCTGATCAATAAACTTTTCTTCTTTAATTGAAAAAGACTCAATCATTCCTTTTATTTCACTTAACTTTATTTGTTCTATTTTTTTTACATCTTCAGATTTTATTAGTGAATAAATTAATTCAAAAAAAGCATTTCTAAACCCATTATCAATTACCAAATTTTTATCAAAATTATTCTCAAATGGCTTCGAAATTTCAATATCTCTTATTTCAAAAGATTTGGCGTTAACTTTAGTTGTGGAAAAAAAAAATAAAGTTAAAGATAGAATTGTAAAAAAAATATATAAAGATCTGATAAAATGCATTCTAAAATAAAATCATATATTAATGAATAAAGGTCTCTTTACCTATAAAAAAAGTGGGGTTAATATAGACGCTGCAGATAAATTTGTTAATTTCATAGCTAATATTTCATCAAAAAAAAGTGTTAAAAAAAAGTTTAATAATATTGGGGGGTTTGGGTCTATTTCAGGCATACCTAAATATATTAAGAATCCAAAAATTGTTGCCTGTACAGACGGTGTTGGAACCAAAATTGAAATTGCCAATATATTAAAAAAATATGACACAATAGGAATAGATTTAGTTGCTATGAGTGTAAATGATTTAATTGTTCAGGGTGCAAAACCATTGTTTTTTTTAGATTATATTTCAATAAATAAAATTAACTTAAATAAACTTAAGTCAATAATACGTGGAATAGTTAAAGGTTGTAAGATTTCTAATTGTAACCTTGTAGGAGGTGAAACTGCTGAGATGCCAGGTACATATGAAAAAGGCAAATTTGATATTGCTGGTTTTGCTGTCGGTATAGTAGATCAAAATAAGATACTAAATAAAAAAAGGATTAAAAAAAATGATCTTATCTTAGCTATCCCTTCAAGTGGATTACATTCTAATGGTTATTCTTTAGTCAGACGTTTATTAGAATTAAAAAAAATTAATATAAATAGAAATATTTTTTTAAAGCGAGAATTAATCAAGCCTACTAAAATTTATGTAAACGAAATATTAAATTTAATTGATAAAAAACTTTTAAATGGTTGTGCTAACATTACTGGAGGGGGCATTGCTGATAATATAAAACGAATCATACCAGATAAACTTTGTGCAGATATAGATTTAAGTAAAATTCAAACTTTAGAGATTTTTAGATGGTTAAAAAAAAATGATATTAGTGATCAAGAAATGCTTAAAACTTTTAATTGTGGAGTTGGATTTTGTTTAATAATTAATCCTAAAAACCTTGGTAAGGTCACAAAATTTTTTAAAAATGAATTTAAGCCCTACGTTATAGGTAAAATTGAGACTGGTAATAATAAGGTTAAACTAAATGAAAAAATCAAATGGTCGAAATAAGATCAACATAGCAGTATTTATATCTGGAAAAGGAAGCAATTTAAAAAATTTAATTAAATATTCTTTAAAAAAAAACTCAAAGTATACGATAAGCTTAATTATTTCAAATAATTTTAAAGCAAAAGGTCTTGAGTATTCAAGGAAATTTAAAATAGAAAAAAAAATTTTTAATTATAAAAGCGTTAAAAGTTCAGAAAAGATTATAATTAAAAAATTAAAATCAAGAAATATAAAGATAATTTGTTTAGCGGGTTTTATGAAAATTTTATCAAGAAGTTTTATAAAAAAATTTAATAATAAGATTATCAATATTCATCCCTCTTTGTTACCTAAATACAAAGGATTAAATACACATGAAAAAGCAATAAGAAATAAAGACAAATATTCTGGATGTACAGTTCATTACGTTAATTCCCAATTAGATTCTGGTAAGATAATTATGCAGAAAAAAGTTAAAATTTTGAAAAGTGATAACTCTCACACATTGTCAAAAAGAATACTAAAACAAGAACACATTATATATCCAAAAGCTTTAGCTAGTGTTCTATCTAGTCTTTAAAGAAAAAATTTATTTCTAACTTTGCGTTATCAATACTATCAGAACCATGAACTGAATTTTTATCTATTGAGATACCATATTTTTTTCTCAATGTTCCCTCTGCTGCAGCTTTTGGGTCGGTTGCTCCCATAAGTAATCTATTGTCTGAGACAGCATTTTTTTTTTCTAAGACCATAACTACTATCGGCCCTGATGATAAATAAGCACATAAATCGTTATAAAATGGCTTAGTTTCGTGGACTTTATAAAAGTTTTCCGCTTCTGTTTTTTCAATCTGAATTTTTTTTTCTTTGATTATTGAGAAACCATTATTTTTAAATATCTCTTTTATTTCGTTATCTAAGTTTCTTTCTACTGCATCGGGTTTTATAATTGAAAGTGTCTGTTCAATATTACTCATAATTGTCCTCTATTAGTTGATTTAACAGTCTAATTCCATAACCAGTGGCACCACCTGAGTTTAAAGCACCTCCATATTTTGAAAATGCCATACCAGCAATATCTAAATGCGCCCATGGGGTATTATTTAATATAAATCTTTGTAAAAATTGTGCTGCTGTAGTTGAACCAGCACCTCCAACATAATTTATATTTTGCATATCAGCATTTTTTGAATTAATAAGTTTATCATAATTCTTATGTAAAGGCATTCTCCATAGTTTCTCCTCAACTTTTTCTCCAGCTTCAAGTAGTTGCTTGGATAATCTATCATTATTTGAAAAAAGTCCTGCATATTCAGAACCTAGAGAAACTATAATTGCACCAGTTAAAGTTGCTAGATCAACCATGAATTTTGGTTTGAATTTTTTTTCTGTAAAAGTTAATGCGTCTGCTAAAACTAATCTTCCTTCAGCATCAGTATTTAATACTTCAATTGTTTTTCCACTATAAGATTTAACAATATCACCAGGTCTTTGAGCGTTTCCACTTACCATATTCTCTACAAGACCAACTACACCAACTGCATTGATCTTTGCATTTCTTAATGCAAGACTAATCATTAATCCAACCACTGTGGCAGAGCCAGCCATATCGTAAGTCATATCCTCCATGAACTTTGCTGGTTTTAACGAGTATCCCCCAGTATCAAAGCATACTCCCTTACCAACAAATGCCAAAGGTTTGGAATTGTTTCTTAAACCATTCCATTCCATTGTTACTAAATATGAGCCCCTAACACTCCCCTGACCTACACCAAGTAAAGCATTCATGCCTAATTTTTTTAATTTTTTTGTATCGTAAATATTTATTTTTAAACCATATTTTTTTAAATACTTTAATCTTTTAGCATATTCGTCAGGATGTAAAATATTTCCAGGTTCAGAAACAAGATCCCTAGCATAAAAAGTTCCCTCCTCTAATGACTTAAATTTTAATTTACTTTGTGAGGAGGGTTGATTTTTTCCAAATATATTTAACTTAATGACTTTAGTTTTTTTTTTTGTTTTATACTTATTGAATTCATAAGATTTAAGCTTTAAGCCATGTAAAAAATAAGCTATAAAATTATTATGTATTACGTTAATATTATCTGAATTGATAAAATATTCGTCATTCTTTCCATGATTTATTTGCTTGTATAATTCTGCTCCCAAGCTTTCTATATCAGAATTTTTAATATTTTTTTTTATTGAAATTAAAATTATTTTTTTGCTCGAGGTAAGTTCAAAAACTATTAGGTTTTTTTTTAAATCACTATTTTTGAGTAAGTCAGAAATATATGATAGTTCAGAGCTCGAAATTTGTCTTTTTAAACCTTTAGTATCGTATTTTTCGTTTACAAATAGAACAAGGTTATTTGATTTGTTACTTTGAGCGCTATTTTTATAATTAATTTGAACAGTCATAAATTTTAAATACAATCTACACGAGATGAGTGCTATATAAGAATAAAATTATTATATTTCAATGGAAAAATTGTTATTTAGAAAATTAATCACAGATATAACTCTAAGAGCTCTAATTATCACCTTTTCAATTGGTTTAATTGTGTGGATAATTCAAGCAGTCAATTATTTGGACTTTGTTATTGACGATGGCCATAATTTTAAAATTTATTTTCTTTTCAATTTATACAATTTTCCAAAGATTGTTCATCGAATTCTACCCTTTGTTTTTGCAATTTCTTTATTTTTTGAACTTATAAAATACGAAAAAAATAATGAACTATTAATATTTTGGACAAATGGAATAAGTAAAAAGAGATTTATAAATAATATTATCAAGTTTACTTTTTTAGTTACAGTTATACAAATTCTATGGGGAAGTTATTTTGCTCCTTCTAGTCAATTTAAAGCAAGATTATTTCTTAAAACTTCAAATATGGATTTTTTACCTAACCTTATTAAACAAGGAAAATTTATAGATACTGTCTCAGGGTTAACAATTTTCATTAATCAAAAAACAGACACAAATACTTTTAAAAATATATATATACAAGAAGGTGAATTTAAAAATTTATCAGAGACAAATAACCAAATCATATTCGCAAAAGAGGGTTATCTTATTGATAATAACAAAAAATTATTTAGATTAATAGACGGTAAGATAATAAGTACAAATAATAATAAATTAATTAGTTTTCAATTTGATAAAATTGATTATGACTTGTCTAAATTTTCTTCCAGATCAATAAAAAAACCAAAAATTCAAGAATTATCAAGTTCAAAGTTAATCAAATGCTCTTTGAGTTTAATGACAGGTGGAAATTATATTGGTGATATTTTTAGATGTGAAATAAAAAGATTAAAAAATATTAATCAAGAGCTTTATAAAAGATTTATTAAACCAATTTTTATACCTTTATTAACATTACTATGCTGTTTTTTACTTACAATATCAAAGGAACAAAATAATTATACTTTCAATATTATTAAGATCTTCATTTTTTTATTTCTGATTCTTGTGATGTCTGAAGTGATATTAAGATACATCGAAACCTCTAAAGTTTACTTGTTGATATTTTCTCTTGCTCCAATATTATTTTTTTCAGTAATTTATAATATATTAATTAATAAGGTAAAAGTATGATTAAAACTTTTGATAAATATTTTATTAAACTATTTTTTAAAAAAATACTTTTATTGTCGTTAATATTTTTTTCTTTAATTTTCATTTTGACAATTCTTGAAGAAATAACTTTTTTTTCCGATACGAATTCTAAATTTTACTTACCTTTTCTAATTGCTTTTTTTGATGCGCCCACTTCATTGATGGAAATTTTTCCATTTATATTATTAATTTCTGCACAACTTTTTTTCTTAGAGATTATAAAAAAAAAGGAAAATGAATTAATAAAAGTTAATGGTCTAGATAATCTATATTTTGTAAAAATTTTATCGAGTTGTGCTTTTGTTTTTGGTATATTAATTATTACCTTATATTATCCTTTTTCATCTAAGCTTAAATTTCTATATTTTGATATTAAGAACTTTCATTCCAAAGATGGCAAATATCTTAAATACTACAGTAGTAATGGTTTGTGGATAAAAGATGAAATCAATGAACATATATATATTATTAACGGAGCCACTAAAAATAATGAATATCTCGAAAATGTTTTTATATCAAAATTCAATGAAAATTTTGATTTAATTGAAAATATTTCTTCAAAAAAGATTAATGTTACCTCAAATAAATGGGTATTAGAAAATCCGATTATTTTTAAAAATAATAAACAAATTCAATCTAAAGAAAATATGACATTGGATAGTCATTTTAATATTAATAAAATAAATAACACTTTTAGAAATTTAAACTCGTTGAATATGATTGAATTATTAGAATTAAAGAAAGAAAATGAATTACTTGGCTATTCAACTGAGGAGATTGACATGCACATCTTAAAAATTATATCATATCCTGTTTTTTTTAGTATTATGGTTATTATTTCTTCTATTATAATGCTTAATATAAAACATAATAAACCATATATATTTCACGTTCTTTTAGGTATTCTGCTTTCGGTTACTATTTATTATATAAATAATATTTTTAGTATTTTGGGGTTAACAGACAAAATTCCTATATATTTATCTATATTTTTTCCAATAATTTTTTTAAGTGTCGTCTCTTTAATAGGTTTAATTAGAATAAATGAAAAATAAAATTATTTTAATTGTCGTTTTATTGTATCAATTTTTATTTATTAATTACACATTTTCAAATGAAGTTGAGTTTAAAGCTAAAGATATTGAAATAGTAAAAGAAGAAAACTTAACAGTTGCGAACGATGCATTTGCTTTAATAAAAAAAGATAATATTTCTGTAAAAGGTAAAAAGATAAAATATTTTAATGAAAAGTCTTTATTATTAGTGGAAAACGGAAATATTTTTTTAGAGGATAAAAATATTTCAATAAGTTCAAAAAACATAGAATATCAGATCGATAAATCTATTATAAATTTTAAATCAGATGTAACTATTGAAGACCAAGAGAATAATTTACTAATCATTTCTAACGAAATTAATTTTAATAATAATGACCGAATAATAAAATCTCAAAAAGATTCAGAAATCACAGATAATTTTGGAAACATTTATAAAGTTAAAGAGTTTGAATATTCTTTAAAAAAAAAAATAATCAAACTAAGTGATTTAAAGATAAGAGATATTGATAAAAATACTTTCATATCAAAACTAGCATATTTAAATTTAGGTGATAAAGAATTAATTGCAAAAGATATAAACTTAAATTTTAAAACTCCAGAAGGGTCTGAAAATGAACCAAGATTGAAAGGTCTTAGTTTAATTTCAGATCAGAATACTACGATCGTAAAAAAAGGTACTTTTACATTGTGTAAAAGAAGAGAAAATTGTCCTCCATGGGAAATGAGTGCTGAAGAAATAAAGCATGATAAAAATAAAAAAATTATTTATTATAAAAATGCTAGTCTTAAACTATATGATAAAAAAGTTTTTTACTTCCCAAAATTTTTTCATCCTGATCCAACAGTTCAAAGACAAACTGGTTTTTTAATACCAAAGTTACAAGACAATGAAACGAGTGGATTGTCACTAAATTTACCATATTTCCTAGCAATTGCAGAAAACAAAGATATGACTTTCAATCCAAGATTTTTTGCAAATGATAGATTTTTGTTACAATCAGAATTTAGACAAAAGAACAAAAAATCTGATCACATTATTGATTTAAGCCAATATTTATCAAGTGATAAAACTTTAAAAGGTCATTTCTTTTATAATCACTCGAAAAAATTAAATAGTAGATTTTATGATGATGTCGAAATGGATATGATATTAGAGCAAGTTTCAGATGAAACTTATTTAAAAGCCTATAAACTTCAAAGTCCAATAATTAAAAATACATCTAATTTAACAAACTCTATTAGATTTGGATTTTATGAGGAAAATACTTCAATCAATACTAATCTTGATGTTTATGAAGATTTGAATAAAGGTGATACTGATAGATATGAAATTGTTCCTAACTTTAGTTTCTCGAAAATTTTAGACAATAATTATTCATTTACCTCTGAGGGATATGTTAAGAATTATAATACTAATATAACTGAAAAAGTTTTCATAAATAATCTTAGTTATGCTTCTAATTCAAAATATTTCAAAAATGGGATTATAAATGAAAATAATTTAATTATAAAAAATATTAATTCTGATGCAGAGAATTCTGCAAATTTTAAAAATAAAAGTTCAAGTAATTTAGTTCCAACTTTACAAGCAAATTATTTATACCCTCTTAAAAAAGAAACTAAAAAATTTATAAATACCTTGACACCACGAATGTCACTGAAATTAAGCCCAAATCATACTAAAAACTCCAGAAAAAAAGATAGAAAAATCGATTATAATAATATTTATGATTTAAACAGACTGGGTATTTCAGATGTTACTGAGGGAGGGATCTCAGCAACTTATGGATATGAATATTTAAAAACGAATAAATTTAGTTTAGATCAAAAAATGAAATTTGGATTTGCTAATAATCTTAGAATAAACGAAAATGTTGATTTGCCAGCAAATTCAAATTTAGGTAAAAAAACTTCTGATTTTGTAGGTGTCTTTGAATACAATCCTTCGAATAACATTAAATTAAATTATGATTTTTCTTTAAAAAATAACTTGGTTGATAAAAATTATGAGCTTTATGGGTTTGAATTTTTCCTAAATAATTTTAGTTCTAAGTTAGAGTATGTTAACGAGAATAATACATCTCTAAATAATTCTTACTTATCTAGTGAAACAAGTTATAATTTTAATGATAAAAATAGTTTTACTTTTGAAACAAGACAAAATAAAGAGCAGAGCTTTACTGAGTTTTATAATCTAATTTATCAATATCAAAATGATTGTCTAATAGCCGGTATTGAATACAGTAAAGACTATTACAGTGATCAAGATCTAAAACCAACCGAAAATCTTATCTTTAAAATTTCCATAATACCTGTTGGTGGAATAAATACTCCCAATCTTAAAAAATGATCAAAACAAAAATTTTTTTATCTATAATTTTGTTTTTTTTTTCTATCATTAATAGTGGTAATACAAAAATTAACTTACAAATTGTTATGAAAATTAATAATCAAATTGTAACTAGCTACGATATTGAACAAGAGATAAATTATTTATTAGCTCTAAATAGTCAGCTTTCAGATATAAATGATAATCAATTAAAACAAATAGCTAAAAGATCGATCACTAAGGAAATAATAAGAAAAAATGAAATTCTTAAATATAAAGAATTAGACTATAAAAGTTCAGATACAGAGCCAGTAATTAGGGCTCTTGTTCAAAGTTTAAGACTTTCTGATCAAAATGATCTAGAGCTATATTTGAAAAAATTCAATATTTCTATTGAAGATTTAAAAAAAAAAATTGTTATAGAGAATGAATGGAAATCTTTAATATATTCAAGATATATAAAAAGTGTAAGAATAAATGAAAAAGAATTAAATGATAAATTAGATGCAATAATTCAAAACGAATTTCAATTGGAGTATGATTTATCTGAAATTGTTTTTGAAAAAAAAATAATATTACTTTAGATAAACTATCAAATAACATTAAAGAGAGTATAGATAAAATTGGATTCCAGAATACGGCTAATGTTTATAGCATTTCTGATAGTTCTAAAATGGGAGGAAGAATTGGATGGATAAAAAGTAATAATTTAGCCAAACCAATACTTGATGAAATTATAAATTTAAATGAAAATGAATATAGTGATCCTATATTAATTGGAAATAATTTATTAATCTTAAAGATTAATGGTGTTAAGAAATCTTCATTAAAAATAGATAAAGACAAAGAATTGGAACGGATGATTGTAACTGAAACTACTAAACAATTAAATAAATATTCAAATATTTTTTATAATAAAATAAAACTTAATTCAAAAATCAATGAGTATTAAACCTATCATAATAGTTCCTGGTGAATCTAAAAGTGTTTTTTTTGAAATTTTTTTTAAAACATTAAAATCTAAAAGTTTTAGAAGTCCACTTTTGCTAATTTGTAATTTCAAAGAATTTAAAAACCAAATGAAAATATTTAAATTTAAAAAAAATTATGAAATTTTAGATTTTAAAATTTTGAAAAATAAAGAATTAAATAATAAGACAATCTATATAATTGATGTTAATCCCGATAACCCAAGAATGTATATCCATAATTGTTTTGAAACTGCTTTTAAATTAATAAAGAGCAAATTTAGCAACAAATTTCTTAATGGACCTATTAATAAAAAAAAATCTCTTAATAAAAAATATTTGGGAGTTACAGAATATATTGCAGCAAAATTTAATAAGAAAAAAATTGGAATGTTGATATACAATAAAGATTTATCTGTGTCACCTATTACAACTCATTTACCATTAAAACTAGTTGCTAAAAAAATTTCACAAAAATTAATTAAAGAGAAAGTGGTAACTATAAATTCTTTTTATAAAAAGAACTTTGGATTCAAACCAAATATAGGGGTAACTGGTTTAAACCCCCACTGTGAAAGTATACTGAAAATAAACGAGGATGATAGAATTATAAAACCAGCAATAAATAATCTTAAAAAGAAAAAAATTAATATAGTTGGCCCTTTAGCAGCAGACACAATTTTTTTAAAACAAAATAGAGTTAAATATGACGTTATATTAGGGATGTACCATGATCAAGTACTTACACCGGTAAAAACTTTATTTGAATATAATGCAACTAATATAACTATGGGTCTACCCTTTCTTAGAGTGTCTCCAGATCACGGACCAAATGAGAAAATGTTTAAAAAAAATAAATCAAATCCACAAAGCCTTATAAATTCTCTTAATTTTTTAGATAGAAAGTGATTAAAGCTAAAAAAAGTCTTGGGCAAAATTTTTTAATTGATAAAAATATAATAGAAAAGATATCAAGTATCATTGAAATTGAAAACAAAAATGTTCTCGAGATTGGCCCTGGCACTGGCAATTTAACATCTGCATTATTAAAAAATAAACCAAAAAATATTATAGTAATTGAAAAAGATAGCAGACTTAGTGAGTTTCTTAATAATGAATTTGATAATAAAATAAAAATTATAAATCAAGATGTTCTTAAAGTTAATGAAAATTTGATTAGTAAAGAACCTTTAATTGTCTTTGGCAATTTGCCATACAATATCTCTACAGAAATTTTATGTAAATGGATTTTAAACTTAAAACGTCATAAGATCTGGTTCTCTTACCTTATTCTTATGTTCCAAAAAGAAGTAGCAAATAGAATAGTTTCAAAGTTTAATTCGAAAGACTATGGAAGAATATCAATACTTGCAAATTGGAGACTAAGTATTGAAAAAATTTGTGATATTAAAGCCTCGAGTTTTTCTCCAAAACCAAAGGTTGATAGCAGTTTATTGGTATTTAAACCAAAAAAAAAATTTTTTGAGTTAAAAGAAGCAAAAAATTTAGAAAAAATTACCAGAATATTTTTTATGCATAGAAGAAAGATGATAAAAAAACCCTATAATCAAATATTCAATGGTAAAATTGATATATTAAAAAACCTAAATATTGATTTAAATTTAAGACCTCAGAATTTAGACTTTGAAACATATTATGAATTAACAAAGAAATATGAAGATCTAAAAAGTTAATTTTTCTACATGATTTCTTATAAACTCTGGATCATAATCTTTTGATCCATTATTAATTTCAGCAGTAATTAGATTTTTAATTTTTGAATAACAATTATCCAGGTCATCATTTATTACTACATAATCATAATTAATCCAATGAAGAACATCTCGCTCAAATTGTTGCATTCTTTCCTCAACTATTAGCTTATCTTTCATATCTCTACTAGATAATCTTTCAAATAAAATTTTTTTACTTGGAGGTAAAATAAAAAAAGTGATTAATTTATAATCCAGATTTTTGTTCTTTATTTGATCTGCACCTTGCCAATCAATATCAAATAAAACATCATTACCTTTATTTAAATTATCAATAACTGGGGTTCGTGTAGTGCCATAAAAATTGTTAAAAACTTTTGCGTATTCTAGCAACTCTTCATTTTTTATAAGTCTTTTAAATTCTTCATCATTTACAAAATAATAATCTTTATTAGGAATTTCGTTTGGTCTAGGTTTTCTTGTGGTGTGGGAGATAGAAACTTTGAAATTATCTTGTTTTGATAATAAATTTACTAACGTAGTTTTACCCGCTCCAGAAGGAGAGGATAATATAACCATATTCCCATCATTATCTGAGGGCATTTAAACTTTACTAGTTGGCTTTGCCTTCAATAAATTTAACTGCGTCACCGACAGTCAAAATTTTTTCAGCTTCACTATCTGATATTTCTGAACCAAACTCCTCTTCAAAAGCCATTACCAACTCTACAGTATCTAAACTATCTGCACCTAGATCATCTATAAAACTTGATTCCTCTGTAACTTTTGCTTCATCAATTCCTAAATGATCAGCAACTATTTTTTTTACTTTACTTGAAACATCTTCTGACATATTGATCCTTTTTTGTTATAAAATCGTTATTAGTTCAATTACTTAGATTGTCAAGCCATATACATGCCTCCATTAACATGCAAAGTCTCTCCATTTATGTAATTAGATTGGTCAGAAGCTAAAAAAAGAACCGCATTAGCTATATCTTCTGGTTCTCCTAATCTGGCAGAAGGAATTTTCGATATAATCGTTTCCTTAAATTTATCATCTATTTTATCCGTCATTGCTGTTTTTATAAATCCTGGAGAAATACAATTAATATTTATATTTTTTTTAGCATATTCAATTGCAAGACTTTTTGACATTGCAACTATGCCTGCTTTAGAAGATGAATAATTTACTTGTCCTAAATTTCCAGTATGACCTACCACGGATGTAATATTGATAATTTTACCTTTTTTATTTTTGAGCATCTTTTTGATTGCAAATTTACTCATCAAAAACGTAGATGTTAAATTTATATCTATTACTTTTTTCCATTCTTCTAAATCCATTCTAATAGCTAAATTATCTTGAGTAATTCCAGCATTATTTACAATACAATCAAGGTTACCACCTAATAATTTACATGCATCTTCAATAAAATTTTCTATCTCATGACTATTAGAAATATCAAATTTTAGTATCTTAATTTTATTAAATTGTTTTTTTAATTGATCAAGTTTCTCCGTTTTTGTTCCTGATGCTAATATATTCACTCCACATTCATTTAATTTTTTTATTATAGAGCTACCTATTCCTCCTGTTGCTCCTGTAATTATCATATTTCTATTTATTAAATCTTTCATATTTTTAAACTTTCTATATCTATTTGAGTATTAATTGTATCAATTTTTACATCTTTATTAATTCTTTTAATAAGACCAGACAAGACTTTGCCAGGACCAATTTCTATAAAATGATTAACTCCATTAGTAACCATATTAATAACACTTTCTCTCCATCGAACTCTGTTTTCAATTTGTTTAATAAGTAAATCCTTAATATTCTTTGAATCAAGCATTTCATCTGCTGTAACATTTGAAATTAATATTTTATTAGAATTTTTTAAATTTATTTCTTGTAATTCATTTCTCATAATTTCTGTAGCTTTTTTCATTAAACTACAATGAAATGGTGCACTTACTGGAAGTTTAATATTTTTTATTTTTTCTTTCTTCAGTATCTGAGTTAATTTTTCTAAATCTTTAATTCTACCACTTAAAACTATTTGCCCATCAGTATTGTCATTTGCAATTTGAACAATAAAATTAGTTTCATTTTCTTTTAAAATTTTATCAATATTTTCAACTTTTGTGCCTAGGACTGCTAACATGCCACCTTCCCCTTTTGGAATAGAATTTTGCATTGCATTTCCTCTAACCCTCAAAATTTTAATTGTATCCTTGAAATCTAGATAACCTGCACAAGATAAAGCTGAATATTCACCTAATGAATGACCAGCAAAATATTTCGCTTTATCCAAATCGATATTAAATTCATTTTTGACAACTTGAAATATTGAATAACTTATTAAATAGATTGCTGGTTGAGTATTTGCAGTTAAATCTAAATCTTCTTTCGGTCCATTTAAAATTATTTGAGACAAATTAAAATCAAGTACATCATCAGCCTCATTAAATAATTTCTTGACTAGATCAAATTTATTATAAAACTCTTTACCCATTCCTACTATTTGAGATCCTTGACCTGGAAAAATTACTGAAAACATTTAAAAACTAATTATTTATTGTCCATTTTAGTGTTGTAATTGATAATTTATAATAGTATATCCTCACTTTTTATTAAAGTAATTATATGAATTTATACGAGCATACAATCATAGCGAGACAAGACACATCTCCAAGCGAATTAAAACAACTTACAGATAAATATTCAAGAATTATTGAAAAAAATGAGGGAGAAGTAGTTAAAACAGAAAACTGGGGATTGTTAAATCTTTCTTATCTTATTAAAAAAAATAAGAAAGGTAGCTATATTCATTTTAAGATTAAAGGCAGTGGTAGTGTAATCGAAGAGTTAGAAAAAAATGAAGCCATAGATAAAAAATTATTAAGACATCTCACAGTCAGAGTAAAAGATTTTGATTTAAATACTAATTATTTTGAAAAAAAAGAAGATGGAGAGAAATTCACAAAGAAAGATAATCCTAGAAATTAATTATGCCAAAAAGACAAAGTGGAAATAAAAAAAGCAAACAAAGTAACTTTGCTAAACTAAGTATTTTCCAACCCAATAAATATAAATTTAAGAAAAGTTGTCCTTTATCAATAAAAGGAGCACCTAAAATAGATTATAAAAATATTAGATTACTTAAAAAGTACATGTCAGATAATGGTAAAATTCTACCTTCAAGAATAACTAATGTCTCACAAAAAAAACAAAGAGAATTATCTTTATCAATTAAGAGAGCCAGAAATTTAGCTTTATTATAAATGAAAGTAATATTATTAGAAAACGTTAGAAGTATTGGTTCAATTGGTGAAGTAATTGACGTTAAAAGAGGTTTTGCTAGGAACTTTCTAATTGCTAATAAAAAAGCATTATATGCCTCAAAAGAAAATATTAAAGAAGTTGAAAAAATAAAATCCGATCTTGCAAAAAAAGATAACGACAAAAAACAAGAGGCCAAAAAAATTTCTGAAAAAATAAACAAAAAAAATTATGTTGTTAAAAAATTAAGTACTGAGAATAACGAATTATATGGTTCTGTTAAACCAACTGAAATATCTAAATTAATTCATGTTGAAAACAAAATAGATATCAAACCATCTATGATTCAACCGATTAATGAAATTAAAGCTATAGGAAAGTTTAAAGTAAAAATTTCATTACACTCTGAAGTTGATGCTGAAATTACAATAGACGTTCAATCAGCTGAAACAATTCAATAATTATACAATTTCATCCACAGCTTTTTTTTTAATTTCAATTATGAATAATTTCTATAAATTTAATTTATGGAAAATAACCTTAGCATTGTAAAAGAAAATTTTAAAGAACTGCCAAACAATATAGAAGCTGAACAATCAGTAATTGGATCAATATTAGTCACTAATGAAATTTTCGATGACCTAAATACAATAGTTTCCAGTATAAATTTTTATGATCCAATGCATCAAAAAATATTTAATGCTATAGAAAGTTTAATTTACAAAGGCATGTTAGCAAATCCAATTACATTAAAAAATTATTTTGAAAACGAAAAAGATGATATGGATATTCCTGAATATTTAGTAAAAATTACTAAATTTTCTACATCAGTGAGACAGGCATTAGAGTATTCAAAAATAATTTATGACATGTTTGTGCGAAGGGAATTAATAAAAATATCTGAACAAACTATCGATAATGCAAAAATAAATGATCTTGATATTAGTGGTCAAAATATAATAGAAGACTCTGAAAGATTATTATTTGATTTAGCTGAGAAAGGTTCATTTAATTCTTCATTGGTTAAGTTTGATGATGCTATGAAGCAAACTATAGAAATGGCTTCTGCAGCTTATAAAAATGAAGGTGGAATTGTTGGTGTTCCAACTGGTCTCAGAGATCTAGATGATAAATTAGGTGGACTACATCAGTCTGACTTAATTATAATAGCTGGTCGTCCGTCAATGGGAAAAACTTCTCTTGCAACTAATCTTGCATTTAATGCTGCCCAAAATATTCAAGATAATGGTAAAAAATCATCTGTTGCATTTTTTTCTTTGGAAATGTCATCTGAACAATTATCAACTAGAATATTATCTGAGCAAGCTAGAATAGCATCTAACGATATTAGAAGAGGAAGAATTTCAGACGAACAATTTGATCAATTTTTAGAAACCTCAAAAAACATTTCTGAACTACCTCTATTTATAGATGAAACTCCAGCAATAAGTATTGCGGCTATGAGTAATAGAGCAAGAAGAATTAAAAGGTTGCATGGTCTTGATTTAATTGTAGTTGATTATATTCAATTAATGAAAGGAACATTCAATAATAAAGATGGACGAGTTCAAGAAATCTCTCAGATTACTCAAGGGCTTAAAGCCATAGCAAAAGAATTAGGAGTCCCCGTATTAGCATTGTCCCAGTTGTCAAGACAAGTAGAGCAAAGAGATGACCATAAGCCTCAATTATCTGATTTAAGAGAATCTGGGTCAATTGAGCAAGATGCTGATGTAGTGATGTTTGTTTATAGGGAAGGCTATTATTTACAAAGAAAAGAACCAAGAGAAGCAACTGTAGAACATGCTGAATGGCAAGCAAAAATGAACGAGGTAGCACATTTAGCAGAAATTATAATCGGAAAACAAAGACATGGACCGATTGGTAAAGTAACACTTGAATTTGAGGAAAGATTCACAAAATTTAAAGATACTCAAAATAATTAATTTACAATATAAAAGAGTAAATGATTGCTCATTTATATCAAAATTTAATTCTAAAGAGTCCTAAATTAGTTTTTATATTTTTAATAATTTCCTTATTCACTTTTGGTTACTATTCTAAAGATTTCAGACTTGATGCTTCTTCTGAGACTTTATTAATTGATGGAGATCCTGATCTTAAATACTTAAAAGAAGTTACAGAAAGATATGGATCTAAAGAATTTTTAGTTTTAACTTATACACCTAATGAGGATATGGTAAATGAATCCTCTATCAATAACCTTTTAAGCTTAAAATATAAGATTCAAAGTCTAGAGTGGGTTCATAGTGTAATTACTCTTCTAGATATTCCTCTACTTAATAACTCGGACTCATCCCTTCAAGAGAGATTACAGAATTTTAAAACCCTTAAAGATGATGATGTAAATCGTGAAAGAGGTTTTAATGAGATATTAAGCAGTCCTGTTTTTAGAAACTTTGTAATAAGTGAAGATGGTCAAACTAGTGGGATAATTGTTAATATAAAAAAAAGTCCTGAATTAAAAAATATTGATAAAAAAAGTAGAGAAGAAATTGAACAATATCGAGATCAGATAAAAAAACAAAATCATAGAAATATTTTAGAAATAAGAAATGTTATTAAGAGCTATAGTGATATTGGAAAAATTTATCTTGGGGGAATTCCAATGATTGCGGATGATATGATGACTTTCATAAAAAGTGACATAATAACATTTGGTTTAGCAGTTTTAATTTTTATTATCTTTACTTTATGGTTTGTGTTTAGAAAGTTGATATGGATCATTGTTCCAATTAGCAGTTGTTTTTTTTCTGTAGTCATTATGATGGGATTACTTGGCTTACTTGGTTGGAAAGTTACAGTTATTTCCTCTAACTTTATTGCTCTTATGTTGATTTTAACTATGGCAATGAATATTCATATAAGTACAAGATTTATTCAGCTACGAAAAACTCATTCATCAAAAACTAACTTTGAAATTTTATCTCTAACTACAACTAAAATGTTTTGGCCTATTCTTTATACTGTTTTAACAACAATTATTGCTTTCTTATCTTTAATCTTTAGCGAAATCAAACCAATTATTGATTTTGGTTGGATGATGACTTTAGGTTTAATTACTTCTTTTATTATAACTTTTACACTTCTCCCCACTCTTTTAAATTTTACTCAGACTAAAAATATCTCAACTACAGATGAAAGTAATTCGAAAATTACTTTTTTTCTCGGCGAGATGTCTATTAATCATAAGAAATTAATTATTATATTAAGTGTTATTGTTATTGGCATAAGCGCTTTTGGAATTAGCAAATTAGAAGTGGAAAATAGTTTCATAAATTATTTTAGTAAAAAAACTGAAATTTATAAAGGAATGAAATTGATCGATAATAAGCTTGGGGGGACTACTCCGCTTGAAGTTATTCTTAAATTTCCCAAAATTGAAAAAGAAAAAACTGATGACGATGATGAGTTTGAGGATTGGGATGAAGAAGATCAACAAGATGATAAAAAATATTGGTTCACAAAAGATAAAATTGATAAAATAACTAAAGTTCATAATTACTTAGACTCTCTTCCTCAAATAGGAAAAGTATTATCTTTTTCTTCTATAATTGATGTTGCAACTCAACTAAATAACAATAAGCCCCTAGGAACTTTAGAAATGGGTGTTTTATATACTAAAATCCCTGAAAGTATTAAAACTGAAATAATTGATCCATATATCTCCATTAAAGATAACGAGGCCAGAATTAGTTTAAGAATTATAGACTCACAAGAAAATTTAAGACGAAATGATTTAATTAATAAGATTAATTATGATCTACAAAATAAGCTGGGAATAAAAAAAGATGAATATAAACTTTCTGGAGTTTTAATCTTGTTTAATAATCTTCTACAAAGTTTATTTAAATCTCAAATACTTACTTTAGGTTTGGTAATCGTAGGGATTTTTACTATGTTCTTAATATTATTTAAAAATGTTAAATTATCTTTGATAGGAGTTATTCCAAATTTTATTGCTGCTTTTTTTATATTGGGAATTATTGGAATGCTTAACATTCCTTTAGATATGATGACAATAACTATAGCTGCAATTACTATTGGTATAGCAGTAGATAATAGTATTCATTATATCTATCGTTTTAAGGAAGAATATGAAAAACTTCATGACTATAAAAAAACTTTAAAAATTTGTCACTCGACTGTCGGAAAAGCAATTCTAAATACTTCAATAACAATTATATTTGGTTTTTCAATTTTAGTTCTATCTAAATTCATACCTACAATTTATTTCGGGTTATTTACTGGACTTGCTATGATGTTAGCGATGATTTCTGTTCTAACCCTGCTTCCATCTTTAATATTAGTTCTTAAACCTTTTGAAAATTAATCAATGTTTGAGATAATATTGGATATTTACAGATCAATTTCTTTTATAGATTTAATATATCTTATTATCACAATCCTATCTTTAATAAAGTGTTATAAAAAAGGTTTTATCTTAAGTATTTTATCTATGGCTAAATGGCTTTTAGCTTATATATTAACTCTGTTAATATTTCCGAAAGTAAAACCCTACTTTAAAAATATAATTGATAATGAATATGTTCTAGATGTTGGTCTTGGAATAATTATTTTTGTTATTGTAGTTTTTCTAGTATTGATGATTAACAAAGGATTAAGTAAAGCAATTAGATACACAGGAATTGGAAGTTTAGACACAGTGTTTGGATTCTTTTTTGGTTTTATTAGAGCATATATCATCTCTATATTCATCTTTTCAGGGGTACATATAGTGTATAATTATGATAAATGGCCAATTAATTCTGACAAATCATACGTCTTTCCATATTTAGAAAAAGGTAGTAATTATTTACTGAAAGAATTTCCTAATGAAAAAAATTATCAAGAATCTAAAGAAAAAATTAAGGAGCTTTAATCCTAAACTGAAAGAGGAATGTGGAGTATTTGGTATTAGTAATGCAAAAGATGCTTCTGCATTAACTGCATTAGGACTTCATGCTCTTCAGCATAGGGGCCAAGAGGGATGTGGCATTGTTACTTTTAATGGAAAACAATATTTTTCTGAAAAAAGATTTGGATTAGTTGGAGATAATTTTAATAAAGAAAAAGTGCTCAAAAATCTTCAAGGAGATTATGCTATTGGACATAATAGATACAGTACCACAGGGGAGAACACTTTAAGAAATATTCAGCCCTTTTTTGCTGATACAAATGCAGGGGGGATCGGTGTAGCTCATAATGGAAACTTAACAAATTCGATTTCACTTAGAAATAAGTTAGTTGACGATGGAGCTATTTTTTACACT
>MDTB01130473.1_pt1 | contig 39178 bp, 22 predicted proteins | sample 811161 | NCBI WGS metagenome assembly MDTB01 (sample SAMN05326650, study PRJNA326480) | marine metagenome | isolation source: seawater | place: Mediterranean Sea | collected 2009 | reverse complement strand
TGATAATAAAGTATTTTTAGAAAAGACTGCTTCCATCTTCATTAATAAATATTTTCTAACACCTTTTTGCACTCTATTATTCTCTATTGTTCTAAGTTTGCTAATACTAATTTCTTGTTCATAAATTCCCGGTAGGTGAACTGAAAGTTTTGCTGAATATTCGTCAATCATACTTTGCTGCCCTGTGGCACTTGGAGTTAAGTTAAAAGATTTTCCTTTATATTTATCTTCATATATTTTTTTTTGTGATGATGAATTAATATTTTTTTCTCCCACTTTAAAAGCTGTAGAAAAACCTTCGTAAATTGACCCTAATTTAGACCTAATATTGTGCATATTTTTGTATTCTTTTTCCACTTCTTTTAAAGTTAAATCTTTATCTTCCGTTTTTTTACTAACATCAAAAATTGATTTTTGAACTGCAGATGATAATACGGGAGCTGTTATTTTTTCACCTGAGTCTGTATTTTTTTTACTGGAGGATGCAAGATCGATTCCGTTTATTTTTAGTTTCACTCCTTTTCCAATTTGCTGTACAGCATGAGAATAAAATAAATCTCCTTTGTTTAATAGTGATTTTTTTGCTGCGTCGGGCTGTTCTAAAACCGCGACTTGGAACTTCTTATTAGATCCCTCAATGCTAGAATTTGGGCCCAATTGTCTAGAAGATGCGATTACTTTTGCAGAAAATTGTGTAAGAGTTTTTTCATTATTTGGTTTACTACTAAAAGTATCTATTGTTTTATATTTTTGTCCTTGTATTGTTTTCAAATCCCTTGGAATATAAGAGTTGTTATATTTGTTTGATTTAACTTTTTGTAAAGTTTGCATCAAATTAGTCATAGTTACTACCGGAGCTTTAGAGTTGGCTAATGAAAAATCTGCAATAAGCTTTGAGGAAGGGAACGCTTCTGCCCTTATACCTGTTTTGAAAGTTTCAGTTATCATCCCGGGAAAAGTTCCAGTTAAGTTAGAAGAAGATTTTTTACCTACCTGATTGTGATCTCTTATTTTTAACATTTCTGCAAATGAAGATTCTATTACATCTAGACTATTTGCAAATTTATTTATTGTATTTATATCAATATTTTTTGGAGAAACAGAGTTTTGTAATGCTTTTTTTCTTTCCTTTGTTGCCCTGTCTCCATCAATGAGTCTTAATGTTTCGAAATATACGAGAACAGCTCGGTTTGCGATTGAAATGTTATCAGGATCCTGTATAAAGGATCTCATTTCTTCAGAACCGCGGGGCCTTCTTCTTCCTCTTCTTCTGGATCTTTGCATTAGATTAGCGCGTTGAACAAATTTTTGAAAAAGTAAATTAATTTTCTTAAGGTTATTATATTTGCTCTTAAGCATCGCTTTCATTCCGTCTATTAGTTCTAAAGTTACCTCATAAGTATAGAATCCATCTTCAATATTATGAAACAAATCAAAATCTTTAAACATAAAGTGCCTTATATACCGGCAGTCCGGATGGTCAAATACTTGCCCAGTTGGTGAAATTGCTGCAAGTTGTATTTCATATACTTCACCATTCAGTGATCTATATTTTTTTAGGGCACTTTTTGAGGAGGAGCTTTTGTTATCTCTACTGCATACTATTTTCTTTTCTTCTTTATTGAATTCAGAGCGTTGGAATGTCCCTTTTGAACTTTTTGAGTTTGCGTAGTTAGAAATTCTTTTTCTTTTAATTTGTAATTTATGGATATGGCTGTAATTTAACATTTGTTGTATAATATCCATATTACTTTTGTTATAGTGATGCGCGATTAGTGGACCAAATTCTGATCTGTATTTAATCATTGATAAAATATCGATACCAAAAACAGAACCATGATAATTATTATGCTTAATATCTGAATTTGACATTGGGACATTTGATTCTTGTGAAATTGATGCTAGGTGTAAAGTTTTATTTCCAAATCCAAGAAAAAATGATTTACCTTCCTTTTCAAGAGACGACTTTGCAGCTATCGAAATTTGTTTTTTAATTTCCTGTTTTGTAATTACTCTAGAAAAATTCATTTCTTTTTTTATGTGTTTAATTAGTCCTGATCCTTGGGTTGCTTGAGAAAAGGTTTTCGGAATTTCTGGTTTTTCAATTTTAGCCTTATAAGAAAAAAAATCGTCTTCTATTGTTATCTTGTAATTTGAAACCTCTCTAACTTCAAGAGGGGGGCCCATTTGCTGCTTAGGATGGCCGGCCATCCAACCAATATAACCATTAGGTCCAGGATTACTTTGATCATGGTAATGTGCTGGACCGACATAAGGTTTTTGGATTTTCGGATCTATAGTACTTTTAATAAAAAAAGCTTTTCTAAGGGTTGCAGGTACCAAAAGGTTTTCAGTTGTCCTTGTCAGTACAAGTTCATATTCTAAATTAGATCCTTTTGTGTACACATACTTAGATGGAGGCCTCTCTGTTTCTTGTGTTATTAAAAATGACAATAGATGCACATTATTTATATTATTTTCTACCCTAGGCGAAAGTGCTTCCGTTTCAATAATCTCTGTTCCTGTAAATTCTTGAATTTGATGTGTTGTGCTGCCGGCAGTATTTAGTGTGTTGGAATCTGATTTCTGTATAAAGTCTGTAAACGATATTTCCTTTACAAAGCTGCTGTGATCTCTTTTAAATTCCATTAAAGCTTTGTGTCTTAGAGCGTCAGATTGAAAGCCAGCTAAATATCTTTCTGTTTCAGAATGCAGGACTACGAAAACAATCTTAAGCTTATCAGTAATATTTTTAATTTGATTTTTAAAATCTTCAGAAGTTTCTTGAGAAAATCTAGATAAAGAGAAATCAACTCCATATGAAAATTTATTATTTTTAAACACGCTTACTTTTTTAATTGTAACCAAAGGTAGTAACTGTTTATTGTAAAGCATTATTATTCTCCTGACCTATACCAATTTCTCTTTTCGCCAAATGATGTTCTAACTTCAGCTACATGCTCGTCCGATCTTATATCAAAAAGACTGTTTATAGCGTCTATATTTTTTATTCTTTTCAATTCAGGGCCGGATTCGTTACCGAGTGTTGCATTTTCAGTTGTTTCATCTATTTCATATATCTCTAATTCAAAATTTGATAAATTATAATGGGTGTTTGCCTCTTCTAGAGACAATATTATTTTACTACCTGTGACGTGTAAGGCGGATTTATCTAAAAATTCTATTTTTTCTGATGTTAAATCTATAAAATTATTTGAATTATTAGATCTTGTTGTATCAATATTGTCTAGCCCCTGGTACTTTATTATTGTGTAATCAGAATCCATGTTTAATTGTGGTATTTTTTTATATATGCCATGTTTTGCTAAATATTGATATTGAACATTGTAAACTATAGTGGGCCCTGTCCAAGGTGAAGTGTGTTTACCATTGATAAATCCAGTTTGAATATCATTTTTATTAATAACTTCCATTTCTGAAAGCAGTGAATTCCAGGCCACAGTGACAGTAGTATCAGTAGGTTTTAAGTCTGCCTTAAATGTAAAAGCTACTTTTTTTCCATTAACATTTTTAAAAATTATTACTGAGTCTTCTTTAGCTGTAAATCCTGAAACGGAGGAAAAATTTAAACTTACTGTTTCTTGTCCTAATGTTGTGTTTTGTATATCAGAGACAGAGAAATTTACTGGAAGTAGAGGATATTCCGAGCTGTATTTATCCACATTAAAATTAATATCGTAAGAAGATAGTGAGAAAAAAGGTGCTTCTTTTGTATTGCTTTCTGAGTTCGAAAGAGGATAAATTAAAACCTTTTCAGAACCTTGGGTAGGGGCGTAACGCATTTGGTACTCTTTCATATATTCTGGCATTTGCCACCACTCATAATCAGATAATAATAGTGGCTCTGAGTTTACACCGGTCACTGCAATATTCTTCTTTAATCTTGGAGTGTCTTCAAGTATTCTTTTTTCAGAATCATTTTGCTTTTCTGTAAAGCCGGCGAAATCTGAATTATAAATTATATCATCATCAAAAAATTGATAATATTTAGGTTGAAATTTTCCCTGAGCTAATTTATATTTTCCAAATCGTGTTAACTGTATATTTATTACTTCTTCTTTTTTATTAAAAAATGACACTATTTTATTCCCTTATATACGTTACATAAATAGAGTCAGTATCTTGTATATCATATGAAAATGTCACTGTGTTTCCAGACAATACATAATCCATGGAAGATCCAGCTACCTGTAAATTACCGTTTACATAAATAGACTCTGAATTAATTTTTATTTGGTATCCTGGAGCTATAGTAATTGAAAACACATTTGCTGGCGTTGGAGCTGGTGTGGTATCATTTTTTATTTCTTGTCTTATTACAAGGTTTGATAATGGGTTTATGACTTCTGTTTCTTGAGATAAGATAACCTGAGCTGCGGCTTGAGCTGCTAGCTCTGTAGATTCTTCAACGCGTGATGTAATAGGTTGTTCCGGTTCTTGAGGTTCTATGTCTGAAGCGGCTAGGGGCGAATAAAAAGAAACTTTACTTTCTAGTTTTATATTTTCCACTAAAGAAAAATAGTCATAAGGCCAATTGTATGAATATTTTGAAAACAATTCATCATCGCTCTTCTCGACTACAGTTGTCGCTAGGGGTTGTTCTAGTAGTATACCATTTACAGACTCTAAGTCATCTTCAAATTTTGGTATTGAATTATTTTTAACTTTTGATAAGCTTTGTGCTGCTCGATATTTTACCTTGAAAACTAACCACCTGACGTTATTTTCTACAAATAATTCATAATTTTCATAATTTGAAACTATATCCATTTCTCTTGGAAAGATTGATGTATCTAAAAACCCTGTTACAAATTGAGTGTCTGTATCTTTCTTGTTTTTTGATATTTTGCTTTTCTTCAGGCTTCCAACCCCAGACACGCTTTTAGGGTATATATTTTGCCAAATTTTAGATAAATCTTCTTCAGTTAATTTTCCTTTAAATTGAAAAAAGTATGCAACGTGAGGATTTACATTTTCATTTTTTGTAAAGTCAAAATGAGGAGGAAGAATATATTTATCCATCATTCTTAGTTGATATGCTATACTACTTACTGAATCGTGGCCTACAGATTCAGACCAATCTTTATAATCTTTCTCTATTTCTGCTAGTTCTTCTTTTGATTTTGCTTTTTGCAGGTTAAAAGAAAAACTATTTTTTATTTTATTGTTATAAGATCTGGCTTTTGCAAATTCATTTTGATTTAAATCGAATAATCTGATTTTGTCAAATTCATTTAAATAATAAGGTATAGCCACAATTGATTCAGAAATTTCTTTTTCTTTCGAAAAAAGGCCTAGTTTTTTAGAATTAAGAGGTCGAGCCGTCGAGCTATCATTAGTCCTAAGTGCATTGTTGACAAATCCTAACTCAGTTGCAAGGTCTCCCTTATTTGAAGAAGAATCTTCTTCTCCTGATTCTATTGTTAAATAATAACCCTTAAGGTCTCCTGTGTTTATTATTGTCCCGGATTGATGCCATATTCCAGTCGATGCTGTCAGGTAAGATGTGACAGGCTTATTTAAAGACTCATAATAATTACTTAAATTTCGCAGCTTCCATGGAGAATTTGAAACTTTTTCAATGTTGCCATTTGCTAAGTTTAATGCACTGGGTTGTATTGACGTGAAATCCATTATTGGAGTTTCCCATTTTGGCTGCACTATCCATCTATATTTTTTATTCTCCTTCTTAGCTGTCTTGGATCCATCTTCTTCATAGTTAAAGTTGTCACTGTAAAGCGATATATACCTTTTAAGATCGATGCTTGCTGCTAAATCCATGGCGTGTAAATAGTTTGTATTGTTTTGAGCGTCAGTTGGTGCACTAATGTTATAGTAAGAAACAATGGAGTTTTCAACAATGTCCGGTATTGAATAATTCCTAGAGTCTGACGGAGTAAAAGAAATTTCAGCATACGGCCGAGTGCCGGGATCTAAATAAGGTGGCACAAACGGTAAGAACCCATGTGAACCTGACTTAATTTCTGTAGAGCCAGTTAAAAATGATATGCCAGAAGAGTCCGTGCCGCCAGAAAAACCAGAGATGGCGCCTCCAGTCATTTGTCCTGTCCCCGTGATAGTCCGGTTTCCTAGTGTCCCTGGTATGGTTTGTTGAAGCCTAAGCAAGTTTCCATCTACATAAGAGGATATCGACCCAGAATGGCCATTATAGGAAGATACCGCGGTATTCAAAGATTGAGCAAGCGCAGGGACAGTATTAGATGCCTGAACCTGTACTACAACATGAGATGACCCGCTGATCTGACCTGTACTAAATATTGCTCCGGAGGTACCTCCAGAAAACCCAGATATTCTTCCCGATGATTGTGAAAATTTACCAGATCCAACCATTGTTCTGTTTCCGGTTTTACCAGCGGTTGTTTGCGTTAGAGTTGTAACACCACTACTTGAGTTGTGGCTTGCAGATATTTTAGAACCATGACCATTTGAAGATGCTAGGGCAGTTGCAAATTCTGCAGCGCAGGCTGCTGCGTTCATCGAAGAGGTTAAAAATACAACAGTCGTGCCTTTATAGGTTTGTCCGGTTGATTTCCCGAGGCCAGAATCAGTAGTAAAAAAGTATGTTATAGAATATTTATCGACGGCACTTTGGATTGTAATCGTGGATTGATTTAATGACGAAGCCGCTAGATTAAATGTAATCTGTGCGGTAGCGGCGATGGGCGACTGGGAATATCCATTTACAAATTTGTAATCTCTTATCTTGTTATTGTAATCTATGAGTCTGAGAGTACTATCATTTATAGAGGTTTTTGATAATCCTGTAAAATTAACCTGTCCTGTAGATGGTACTCCAAGATTTAAACTAGATTGTGTTACAAATGTGGTTATTGATACATGCCCATCATCTACTGGTGGCCCGAATGCTGAGTGTCTATCGTACATTACAACATCTTGATTGTTTACGTATACTCTCATCTTATATTCAACACCACTAGATAAATATGGTTCTACCGCGTCTGAGATGTGTGTTTGTAATTTTTCATCTTTTAGAAAAAATTTTACTGTTTCTGCCGTAAAATTGTTTATGGCACTTTTGTATGGCCTAAGTGAATTTACAAAGCTTTCTTTTGTTATACTAAAATCAATTGCGTTTTTTTCTTTCACTTCTTTACTGTTTAGCTGTCCAAAAATAGCCGGGCGAGGGAGAACCCTAATCCACTCTGCAGATCCATAAAGTAAACTGGCGCTTGGGTGAGGCTCATTGTCATAAACTATCTCTCCGACCAATCTTTCAGGTTCTAAGAGGTCCTCAAAAGAGACCCTTCTAGAGACTTGTCCTTTAATTCTTGGTATACCATCGTCAACAGTAGAGTTAATTTCAGAACCAGTAAAACAAGTTGTTGATGATAGCCCCAAACTACTAAAACTTGTGATTGAACTGTTTACATTATTAGCTAATATATGCTCAATAGCTGGATCTATAGATGAGCTGAAGATTGTGTAATCGACAGCTAAACCGGATTTAATTGAATTAAAAAGCACACCGGGCGAGAATAGTGGCTTTGCAGCTTGAGCTTTTGCATTATCTAGTCTTAATTTAAGATACTTGTTTGCTTGATCATTATTTATAGCATCGTTTTCAACATAATTTGCTAAGTAACTATTTTCATGAAAGTAGTTTCTATTAAAAATTTCGCTTATTTGTACCGCTCTTTCTGCCGGATAGAAGCCTCTATATGGTAAAAGTTTTAAATTTGCTTCACACCTAAGAGTAAGTCTTCCAGGTTTAAGCCCAATATTTTCTTGAGATAAAGTCTCATATAATGGATTAAAATATTTCATAAATTCTGAGTTTGAAAAAGTTTTGAAAAAACTTTCATTCTTCGAAGGATCTTGAGATGTTTCAAAAAGAGTCCCTGTAAGTTCTAAAAAGTTTTCTGGTGTTGATGCCTTATCAAAATCTTGGGATGAATATATATCTTCTATGAAATTACTCATCCTAAACTCTGGGACTAAAGAGTGACCTCTGGATAAATACTTCACATCTTTTGAAAAACTTTTATATTCATCATAAAAAGGCCCTATGTCATCAGGACTGGGGGCTTCCCACAAGGCCTCACCTGCTAAGTAAATTTTGTCGTTATATTTTTGAGGAATTCTTCTATTATAAACCGGTGAAAATGGTGGTGCACCTCTCAGACCATTATAACCCAAAGGAAAAATACTAAAATCATTTTGCAAAATTCCTTCACCTCTTGAACCCTGATCTCTATTTTGTAAAAACGTATTTTGCTGAGTGAAGTAAGATGAGGCTATATCTATGGGAGTACTTGCAAAACTGGCCCTAGAGTCTAAGACCCAAGTACTTGTGTTTATAACAGAACTGGAAAGTATATTTGCCTGTGTTCCCGTCGCATTAAGATCTACAACATCATAAGAATCAAAAAATGATTTTTTAAAATTAATTTCTTTCTCCTTGGGAGAAGAAGTTATAAAAACTTTTTGAGCTTCGTTGTTTATAATTGGTTCAGAATAATTTAAATTACCTCCCATGTTTATAACTCTTTTTTCACGTATTGAATTCCATCCAAAAAATTTATATTGAGGCCTAGAGATAGAAATATCCAGATGTTGGTTTTTTTCTTTTGGATATATGACCTCAGTGTATGTTAGTTGCTTTATAACATTTGGAGCATTTGCTGATTCTGGATCTGCAAAAAAAGAATTAATTTTTATCAAATTTTCATCTTGAAAAAACTCTTGTTCGTTATATCGTAAATCTATAGTCAGTTCTTCATTCGCGAATGAAGACAAATTCGATTGCACTGATGCTGCCATTGATACAGTTGTTGCGTCAATATTATAGTTGTCTGCTGTCCCTTGTATAGCTATAGTGTGAAAGGGAATCTCTTCTTCCCATAGGTCTTCTAAAGTCGTTTGGGGAATTATATCCGGGATCTTTTTATCTAATATTATTCCACTAGGTGATACATTTTCAAAAAAATGTAAACTTGCCCTTAAAGGGTAATATCTTTGCGTAACTGCAGGTTCTTTATAAAAGGCTATAGTTCTTTCACTAGTTTGCAAAGAGGTTTGCTCTTCGGTATTTTGATAATCATAATTTACCCCTGGTAAAGGGCGGGCATTTGGAAAGGATGATCTAAAAACAATAGAAATATTATTAGTCATTCTTTGTTTTCTTACTATTGGGTTTTGGTAATTTCTTATTTGCTTCCAACTAGGCCAACCGTAAGGGCCATTGGCATTAATAAGTTGCTGGTGCAAAGTTCCTGATGTGTAAAACTTTAAATTTTCCAAATCAGTAATTTCGTTTCTTGTTACAAAATTTAAATTAGAAAAAGTCAAACGCGCGTTGTCAGGGCCGGTGCCGATGCCGTCTGCTAATGATTTTGACAAAAAATTTATTGTTTGGTCCGAATTTACATTAGAATCTGAATAATTTTTACTTAAATGTTGATATCCAAAGTTGGAATTTTTTCGTAAAAAATCGTATACTCCGTCTTCTGCAGATTTACTTACCCACAAATATCCGTAATCGTTTGATGGAATACTATGGTTTACAAAAAGATTATCCCCTCTTGATTCATTACCTGAATCTCCAATAAATCTATAAGTATTTCGATGCGTTTTGTGATATGAGCCTACGTCTGATGTTCCAGGGTGTATCCCAAATTTTTTAGTGACTCGGGATGATAACCAGTCTAAAGCATCCCTGACAGTTCTATTGCGATAATTCATGGAATTGTACACTGAATACTCTTCTGCTAAATGGTCAAGAGTTAACGACCCGACTGATTCAAAGGATCCTGGAGATGAGAATTTCTGTGCTATAATATGTGTATTTGGGGATCTTTTAACTTTTGCAAAGTTTACAAACCCAGAAACATAATTTGAAGTTACTGCTACCCTATCAAACAATGCCGAGCCGCTAACGACAAGTTCCCTATTGTTATGAAGTCGGCCGGTGGTTAATACTATTTCATAATCAAAATTATAGTTCCCTATAGGGTTAAAAGTTTTTATGTTTTTAAAATTATAACACGGAGAGCCCGCAGATCTTCTATAATTTTGAGGCATATTATTAGTTGGCCCAACTAATAAACCACTGGAATTTTCTTCTATCTTGTATGCTTCTATACGTTTGGATGAATTATTAAATTTGTTTCTTCTATGTAAAAAACCTCCAACATATTCTTTCACGAATGGGCCTTGCATTGACTCATCATCTGCGTGATTGTTTACAATAGTCATCTGAACTCTTGTGTTTTGAAAATCTACACCAGATGAGTCTTTTATCAGTTCAAAAGGTAGCTCTTTTCGATATTCTGCCTTCAAACTTTGTTGGTCTGTTCCTACAATAAAGGATTCTGCAGACAAACCAGTTTTTTTGTTTTCTGCTCCAGTTGGTGTTTTATCAAATTCAACAAAAGTTGCTTTATCAATTTGTATGCTTTTCCCACTTTTAATTCTGGAATCTGCAATGGATAAAAGCTTTATATCTTTTTTTTCTTTTTCCAGGTCCACTTGACCCTGTTGTTTAATTTTTAGTCTTCTTAATTTGACAGTATTACTCATCGTATTTATCCTTTACTTTTAGACCTATTGTCTACGAGTTCCACCAGCCGCGGCGGCCCTCTTCATTGCTATCGTCAGCGTCTTCACAAGTACCAGGCATGTTAAATCTTTCACACATTATGCGACGCTCTTCATCTGTGGGGGTCCAAGATTCCCCATTTGAAGAATTTCTCATTTGAACTTCAAATTCTCTCTGGTAACTCTTAAGTATTGGCATTTTATGGTGATACTTGTTTCTCTCAAGAATATGACTCTCTATAACGTTTTGCAATTTTGCGTTTACTTGTGCGGAAGCTGGCACTATTTGCTCTAACATATTTCCTAGACTAAAGTCTATCCATCTGTAATATTCTACAAATCTTTCAAATTGTGAATCACTTTCTACATTTTTAAAAAAAACTTGTCTAAAGTGATTCATTAATTTATAATCTTGTCTATATTTATTAACTGGTTCACCTATCAAGTTGTTAAGTGATTCGATACCTGATAGGAAATCAATCATCTCTTTAGAAATTTGTTTATATAGGCTTTTCTCAAAAGACAAAATCCTGCTTTCATCTTTAGTATTTATATCAAATTTTTCTAATTCTGTTTTCTTTATTTTAACTTCTTCATTAGTGCTTATTAATTCCGGCTCTTGGGCGCCCATTACAGTAATAAATTCTGTTTTTAGCACTTCTTCTCTTACTGATGAGTCGATTATTGTCGAAGAAAAAGGGTATTTAGCACCAAGAGTCTTACCATAAGTTGACTTTATATCGTTCATAGACCCAGATGTAAAATCTCTTATATTTAAAACGCCAGTTGTTGGCACTGAATTGTGTTCTGACATATTTATTTTGAAAATCAAATCTTTATTTTTTGGGGTATTGTCTCTAATTCCTGAGTTGAACATAGTCGATAAAGAGCGACCCCAGTATGATACATTTTGTGATAAGTTTTGTATTTCGTCATCACTGAGGGAGGAGTTCCACAATTTAAAATTTATAAATTTAAAATTTGATTTCCTAACAACAGTGGATCCTTTTATATTTTCCCTCTCTGCTCCAATGAAAACATGACGATTAGAACGGATAAAATTTTCATACTGGTCTTGTGTTATGGTCCTTGAAACTGAAAATGAGTTTTGCAGGCTGTCTAGTGTGTAATTATAACCTGAAAATGCAATTTCCCAAGAATTATTCTGAGGACTTGAAGAAGCTGATAAAAACCTGCTTTCCTCATCACCTACTCTATGAACTCTCAAATTAAGATTCCATCTTGTATTGTCATAGATATCATTTACAAAAGGTGATTCTAGTGTGTCAGACCCAAAAATTGGAGATCTTAAGACAAATTTAGCAGACGCACTAGAGGCGTCTAATTTCACAGTGTTAACTTGTAACCAGGCTTTATTTGAAGCTTCAACAACTGGTGTTAAACTAGTTTGAGTTGTGTCTATTTCCCTAATCCCAAACACGCTTGTTTCTAAGCCATAATTTAAATCCGTGGGCGCTGGGGGAAATATAAAGTTACCTTGAAAAGTTATATTTGATTCTTTAACACCTGTTGAGCTTCCAGGAATATACCTTAAAGACTCCTGACTCTTAGAATCATCCTCAGGGCTTGGTATTGCTGGAGCGCTCATGAAAAAGGTAGTATTAGGAGTCAAAGAGAAATCAAAAGATTTTATTTTTTTCAAAGTAGAATTTTTAAAAGATTTGTCTAAATCAATTTCTGAATTTTGCCCATATACATTTAAAGATATTAAATCTTTACCAATTCCCCAACAAGAAAGCATCTCTTCGAGGGCTCTTTCGGTACCTTTTTTCTTAATTATTGAAGTTGCTGCAATGAGTACATTATCAAGTATTAGTCTTTTTGTTGTTGTGGGATCCATCGAAAGCCTTAAGTCTCCGATTATACTTTCAAAATCATCTTCAGGGTTAGTATTTAATTCTAATGGCTTAGCTATTATTTTAAATCCTAATTTTTCTAAATTTCTTTCAGGAAAATCAATTCTATTTCCTGGATAGATATCCAGTTCTGTTTGTGCGTCTTGGCATTCTATAAAATCAATTTTTCCAGGATTTTCAATGCCTGAAATTTCTTTCCCCGACTCTCCTAATGACACATAGTTTGTATCAAAATTTCTATTTGTAATCATCCTAATTGAGTCAATATTTAATTTAATTTCATCAAATTCTTCAGCTATCATATTCAATAAAATATAAAAATCACTTTTTTCGTTTAAAGCAGATGAGCCATATGGATCGTTAGCCCAATTTGGTATCATTTTTAAAATAGAATTATGATTATTTTTGTCATATGAGTTTGATATTTTTATAAGATCATCTTTTAAAGAAATAATGGAAGGGTCAGACGCCAATAAATTAAGGTCTGGTATCTCGGTATTTTTACTTATTTCCGATAAGTTTATTGCTGAAGTGTCGACTCTGGTTGTTCCTGCATTATATTTTCCAATTTTTCCTAACATCTCATTACCGGAATAATCTAGCACGATTGAATCTGGCTCTAGAATATTTGCCTTCTTTTTATTAAACTTATAATAAACCCCTAGACGACTTTTATATTCATCAGCCTCCCCTTCCAAATCTACAGTACTAGCATATATTTTTTTATCATAATATCTACTTATTTCTCTATTTGTTCTTTTCCCTTTCCAAAACCTAAAGTCGTCGATACTTCCAAGTAACTTACCCTCTGTTTTATTTAAGAGATTCCCAATGCAGCCAGCCATATAAGAATCTTTAGAACCCATAAAATCAGGATCCGGAAGAACATTGTGTCTCTGTGTATCTATCTTTTTGCCATCCATAAACATTTCTGCGTATATTGTTTGCTGCGTAGGGTGATTTTCTCTAGGTGCCTGATATACTTTAAAAGTGTAGTGGTGCCACTTATCATCTATGTAAGCATCATGGTTTCGACCGTGGGTAGCGTATGTTAAAGCCGTGCCTCCGATGTTGGTGGCATCGAAACCAACAGATCCGGATTTGTATGTAATAAAAAATGGCGAACCGGTGTTTCCAGCCTCATTGGCGTCTTGTCTCGCGAGGCGGATATTGAATTGAAATTGATCAGCTGTGGCGGTGACATGCAAAGGATGAGTTCCTATAGTAAATATATGCTCCGACTGGCCAGCGCCGGAGCTGAGCCAGGAACCCTTCTTTAGCCAAAATTCTACTGTGTTTCCTTTGGATGGATCTAATCTAAGTGCAGATTCACCTCTTTGAAGTTTTCCTGTATATTCTGATCCTGCAATTTTTTGAGGGCCGGCAAAAAAATTAATTAACTCTCCATTCGTAAAATTGATGTGCCCTACAGACGATGGCCAATGCTTTTGTACTAAAGCTATATCTAATGTAGAAGATGAAGATAGCCAATTTATAGTCTCCTGTTGCGTTCCGTCAAAAGGATAGTAATTTAATATATTATATATACTGTTTTCGTATCTAGATTTTGCAGACCCAAAAAAACAAAAAGTTGAAGGATCTTTTGGAATTATTTTTGGCCTGAATTTATTTTTATAATCTGTATATAATTTTAAAGTTTCATCTTTATCAAAATTCTTTGAAACTAAAGAATTTTTTTCATTTTGACGATAAAAAATATTCTCTTTTTCTATATTTAGTCTCTCTAGATTATCATAATATTCTTGAGCCCTTCTGTTATATATTGTCATGGGTCGACCCTAAATCTAAATTTATCTGCGAGTTCAATAAACTTTGCTCCGTCTTTTCTCAAAAAATTAATCTGATACATATAATTTTCTTCAAAAATTGACATATCTAAATCAAAATAAGATCCCGATGAGTTATACGATAGTTTTGAATAGTTTGGTACGCTTGAAGTTGAGTACCCAATAATCTCTAGATTGTCTGAAACTCTAGTGATTTTAAAGTACAAATTTGATATTAAATCTACTGAGGATGATTCCGTTGCTTTGGTGTATACATTCGGACTCCAATTTTGCTTTCGAGTGTGAACTTTCAAAGTTGTGGACTCATATTTTTTGTATGACGTTTTTAGGTTGGTGATGTTTGATACGTAGCTGTCTGCCTGAACATATGGATCTGGCAGTAAGCTACCTGTGGCCGAGGATCCGTCCCACCTTGCTTCAATTACTGGCTTTTTAAGATAAAATTCACTTCCTCTGGCAAAAAACCTTTTTGTATAATAACTTCTTTCTTGACTGCCATCTTCCAATGAAGGATCTAGTCTAACTAAAAAGCCATAATTATTTAAATTAGTTGAAGAATCTAACCAGGCCTCAACCACATTTGTTACGTCAACTAATAAATCTTCAGTTCCGGATTCAAATGTATATGTCTTTTCATAGCTAGAGGCAGAATTGTATGCTGCGCCAGGAGATGACCAAGCGGTACCAAAACTAGAACTAGTCCAGTTACTAGCATCTTTGTCGGTATAGGTTTCCATATCAAGACCAATGCCCTCATTCCAATCGGATGATATGGGATTAATTTTAACTGAAAAATTTGATGGAGTTGTACTTGAGTGTTCTGCATTAAACAATCTTAAATAAAAATTTACAGAGTCTTTTGCAGGTATTTGATTGGATGTCCTAGCAGATGTAATTTTTGATGTAGGGAACTGTATAAGGATTCGCGCATTTTCTGGAGCGGATCCTTTTCCTCCAGTGAAGTCACTAACTACTATTCCTGCATCCATGTCTGTGTTTTTTTGATTCCCATTTAACCCTTTTAGACTCTGTGTTATGGTAACCTTGTTGATTCCATCAGATATTGCAGAATAGCCCCTATTTATTGTTGTATTGATAGCCAATGCTATAGCGTTAGCGAGAGCAGCTTGGCCTGCTTCGCCGCCTCCGATATCTTTAACCCCAACCGTCACTGAGGCTCCAGCGGTCCCTGAACTACTCGCAGGGACGACTCCTGCGTTAAAGATATAGGTTGTTTCAAGACCAGATGAATCGATTAATTTGAATGCATCACCTGCCGATATTCCTCCGCCTCCTGCCGAATTAGTAATTATCGCAGTGGCTGCTTTAAATTCAGCGTCGGGACCTTGGCCATATAGAGAAAATACCTCTAGTATGTCTGATGCTCCCATGTTTGCTTTTGTCCCTCTAATTGTTTTCGAGACGTCAAAAGCATTGGTTATTGTGTTATCTTTGTTTGCAACAAACCTTTTAATAGACATTAGTTAATTTTTCCTATTATATCTTCTTTGTTTTTTACTTCCCAAATAACATTTTCCGGTATCAATATCGAGCCACCATCTAGAGATGTATAATTTTTAATGTCAATTCTGGTATCAGAATAATTATTACCTGTTTTTAATATTACTTTTATTTTACTTACTCTAGAAATAATCGGAATAGAGTTTAATATTTCTTCTACAAATCCTATTGAAAAATTTTGTCCAATTTCTGGCGGTACTAAATTAATTTCTTCAAAAAGCTTATCTCTAATTTCAGATGCCGCGGTGGAAGGATTTATATTATTTTTTAAAGACATATCTAGTTCTAATCCTAAATTTAATATTTGGGCATCGAATATATCAATTGAATCAGAAATCATTCTGTAATTGTTTATCCAGGTTTTTAAATTCTTTTTTAAAGATTCACTACACTTTTCAAATTTTTTGGAAGAATTTTCAGTTATTACGTACATATTTAAATTTCTTGTTAACTCATTCCTATCTTTTGAAACGGATACTCTTTTTACTGATCCGAAAGAACTAGGCATTAAATATGCTATGGTTTCATAGTCTTTTATTGTTACTGCTCTAGACTGAGCCTTTCTTGCTGACATAATTGCCTGTGCTAACTCTTGAGTTGTTTCGAACTGCAATGAACCATTTATTGGTTCAACATTTTTGCAGGATATATTTTGCCTTATAAAGTTTATTTTTTCATCGTCCAAAGCGGCCTCATTATTAAAACTTGTTTTTAAAGTAGATATTTTATTTATACTGTTTGCAGAAGCATTTGAGTTTTCAATTGTATTGGCCCTATAAGTTATTTCTAATACGGTGTTCTGAGGAGAGACTCCAAACTTATCTGTCGTTAAAAGTTTGGCAGGGTCAAAATCGGTATCATATATGTGATCTTGACCCGGCCTCAAAAGAGCTATTTGAGAAGGGTCTGCTACTTGCCTTACTTTTAAGGTACTTTCTGAGCCGTATCCAAAAACCAAATACAGTTTATCCCCTTCAAACTCCACCATGTACCTTCTTGGAACTGGGAATGGTACTAACCTAGAGGATACTTGAGAATTATTAAAGTCTACATCTGGGATTCCTTTGAAAATAACATTTTGAGATAAATTCTCAACTCTGTAATATTCATTATTTGCCGAATCTACAACTTTCAATACATCAGTTACATTAATATCTTTAACTTCTATTTTCAAAAACTTTTGGTATTCTGGTACTGAGACCGAAAAGGTCCTCTCCTCTCCTGACAATACTGGCACATCTACCTCAAAAGTATAATATGTTATGCTTGAACCATCTTCAGAAAATATTGTTCCTGTACTTTTTTCTTCACTAAAGTCAAAAGAAACATCTTCTGTACTGGTAAAAACTCCTCCAGCGGTGCCACTAAATTTTGTACCTTTAAGTATTGTATGACCGTACTCAGTATTGGGGCTTGTGCCATCTGATGGTAAATAGGTGATTACTTTAATTGTACCAGTAGAACTGTATGTATTAAATATTGGCTTTCCCGAAGACAGAGCGTGGTTATTTAATGATTGTGCAGATCTAGCTGTTTGTGGATAATTTTCATTTGCTACGAATTGTGCATAAAAATTTAATTGTTCTGAGACCATAGAAACTAGGTCGACCATCATCGAACCAAAACTCGATTTGTTAAAATCTGAATATGCATTTGGATATTGAGACTTCATTCGTCTTATGAGTTTTTTCTTTATTTCATCAAAGACAACATTCGTAAAATTTGTATCTGCACTTCTTCTATCATTAGAGCTCATTTGTTTATTTCCTAAATCACAACCTGGCGGCTGACTAAGTCAGTATCCAACGCTGGTATCAATTTGTTTTTTGTTTGCAAAAATTGCTTAACCTTTTTATATTCTATTTTAATATTTGCTAATTTATCCATATATGCTAATAGACTAGCATAAGTATTATTTCTAATAACATAGTTAATTTTTATTTTCATGGTATTATTGTCTATATCTTGAGCATTATCTATTACCTCCACAGAATGTAACTTTATATGTGGTAAATATTTATTTAACTGATTGGCAATTTTTGGTTTTAAATTTTGAATTGATGTGGACCCAAACTGTTCAAATAGATAATTTCTAAGCCCTACTCCAAGTTCTGGATTCATAGGCCATTCTCCGGGACTGGTTAATAATAAATTTACAAAATTCCTACTTAATGACTCGTCTTTTTCAGTTATTGCAGAATAAGGACCATACAAAGTATCATATTCCAATGGGAATCTTGGCTGATATTGCTTTGTTGTTTGTATGTTCTTAAAATTATTTCTTATTCCTTGATTCATTATAGTTTCTCCACTATTTAAGTAGTTTCATTCTCAATATCTTCACAAGGAATTGAAGGGTCCCCTAGTTTACATTTACCTCTTTTCATCTTTTTATCCATTTCTAGCTCGGGTGTCATTAAGGCAAAAAGCCCAAAAGGACTGAAAGGATGGCCATATCTACCGAACTGGCCTAGGTCATACTTTTCATCTTCAAGAAAATTATGATCAATATCAGCGCACGGAATTTTAAAAACAGAGTTTAAATCTATAAATGGCGCGCCGCCACTATAAACATAAGAAATTGTTTTTAAGACTGTTTTGTATAGTCTGTGATGTATTAAAAATGGATTCGAAAGAGAATACAAGATATCTATTGGCAAACTAAACATAATAGATGCATATTCACCATTATTTTGCTGAGGGTTTCCTCTAAGCCTAAGTCCATTAATAAGTTTTTCATCGGCAGTTTGACCGGCTAGGTAATTTAACCTTAAGTGTTTTATGTCACAATTTAAAAAGTGCGATCTCATTTCTTTATATCCTGGGTCCATTTGAAATGCTATCCCTCTTAGTAAAATAGAGGGGAGGGATTTAAAAAGTTTCCACAAATCACTAAAAAACTTCTCAAAAAATTCCTTGCCTATACCAGGCAATTCAAAACAAGACGGATCACTTGGGTCGCTTGGAAAATTCTTTTGCAAGAAATCTTGAAAATTAGATTGATTCATCGAGAATAATTCATCTTGAAAACGGCGTGGGGTGTTAGATATTATAGCTATAGCAGAAATTACTTCCTTACTTGCTTTCATAACATCAGGGATATTTGAATACCCTGATAATAAGCTTGTAGTATATATACTCGCCATGGACATAAATCTTCTTATGGGAAAAACAGTTTCCATAACAAATTTAAAGTCTGAATTTTTAGATAGTAGTTGCCTCATATAACGTCTAGAATCTCTACTTTGTAAACTCTCGATTATCTTTGGTGGTAAGCCTTGCATGCCCGAGACATTATCAAATATATTCTGCCATAAACCTGCGCAGTTTCTTGGACTTATGTCGTTTACAACTCTCGCCAAATCTACTGTCATTGCTCTTTGGCGTGTATTGTCTTGAAGTCTAACATCTACATACCCCTTTCGAGCGTTGCGGCTCTCACCATCAAGGTCTTCCCTTACTCCAAAGTGTTCCTTAGTTTCCCAGTGAACAGGATTGGCTGGTCGAAGGGGTGATCCGTAATCATATCTTCCATAAAGCGGTTGCCCGGCTTTCCAAGCGGGCACTTCCAAAAACATTAATCTGGCCTTGTGATGAACGGTTAAGCCCGCATAAACTCTATCTACCAGAGATCGAGCATCTTCAAAAATCGAATCGCCGCGGGCGGATTCACCCTGAAAGTGTCCGTCTATTTCACTGAACCACCCATCAAGCCATTTGATAAAAGCAGGGATTGTCGCGACGCCGCGCCAGAAATTAATATTTCTTCCCGTATCGTTAGAAAACTGTTCAAGGTCTGCCTTCACAGAATCCTCCAATGATATTGCTAAATATTCTTCGATATGAAATGACTTTTGACCCTTAAAACAATATTCTAAGGTGCGGCGGCCGGATGAATTAGAAAATCCATAAGTAGTTGAATCATCTTCATTTTTCCGCGCGTCGGATGGCGGATCGATCATTGGTAATAATTCTCCAATATTCCACTCGTAGAAATCTCTTTTTGGTTGATCTGGATTAAATATTTGTTTTGAATACTGAGGCAGTTTTTGTAGTTCTGATCTGACAAATATTTTTAGTGCTTCTTTTGGATTGGAATTTGATTCGCTTTTTTCCAAAACGGGAGCCCAGATATCTTTAAGATTTACATTGTTTTCTAAATCGGATTCAACCTTTTTTAAAACATAATCAATAAATAATTGTTCAGTAATAATTGGTTCTATATCCCAAGAGGAATATGCGATACCTCCTTTCAAAAGAGTTTCTATTAAAATTGTCCTTATAAAGGCTTTAACTGCTATTGTTTTTAATGCTTTTTCAAAAGGGCCCGGAGTATCAAAATCTCTGTTATAAGGTGAGTTTTCTGGTCTTGCAGACTCTAAGGCGATTTCAGCGGCAGGGTCTCCTAAAATTACTTTATCAAAAGATAAAATAGAAGCATCTGAAAATCCAAATCTATTAGATACACAATTACTAGTATATATTGGATTTCCAGATATTCTATCGTCTAAATCATCTGTGTACCCTACATCGAAAAATCTGGAATTGTGTAGAGAAAAAATTACCTGCTCAACTGTCTTAACAGTCGTAGTCTCATATAGCCATCGGCCGAAAGAAGATGCAACCGAATGTTTGTCTTCTACGCTGAGAGAATTTGCTCTTTTTTCTGAATTGAATTGAGTTGCTATTTTATCAAATAAAAAGCTTGCCCATGCTTCTCTTTTTCTGAAGTTGTTATTAGGATTCACTTCAAAAACAAGCCTACCGTCTGTCTCTTCTTGTTCAACTACTTCGCAATATTTAAATCTATGCTCTTCGTCAGGGCCTTGGTTGGTAAAGAAGTCTCCTTTTGTTGTTATGTCATATCTATCTAAATTACCATCTTTACGATACTCGGTCATTTTAATAGAAGGTGAATATGTACCAGCTTGAAAATTTAATGTAACAGTGTTGTAATTATAGTTAGCGTTAACAAAACCGGTGGAGCGTTGCTTGGCTCTCGCGATCTCGTCTGACCAAAGAAAGGCCTTTCTTAGTGCTGGCAAGTGTTGCTCTGATGTGTTATTCGTTAATCTAGTAATTGCTTCTTGTACCTGATTCGACAGGTGTTGTATTCTATTTGCTACTAGTTGGTTTATTTTTGGGCTTCCTGCCTCTTCAGACAAATATTCATCATAAAAAGCTTTTGTTTCGCTCTTTGCTCTTTCTCTTTTTCCTTTATCAGCAGGACCAGGAGTTCCTTCTGGCCAGCCCCAGTACCAACCGTTTTCATCATATTTCCAGTCTAGTATGTCACTGGTCGATAACCAAATTTTTCTATTTTGCGTTCTACCGACTACGCGTTTAATTTTCCGAGACCCAGAGTCATAAATAGCGTACACCTGTTGACCCGGCGTCAATAACATATCCAGCCTATCTATAATGGGTATAATTTCATTATAATTTGCATCGGACAAACCTTTGGCGCGGCCGCCTTGGTAAAAATTATCGGTTTCTACAGGTTCTCTAGGACCGTGGCCGAGACCAACAAGAAGAATACTTTCTACTATATCATAAAATTCTTCAGTTGGTAATAATGAAGATGCGTCCTCTGAAGCTGTATATAAGCTAGTGTCCATTGGATCTGGAATATAATCGTTTGTATTTTCTAATATATCTTGCACATCTTCAACAATACTAGAATCTTGCAAGACAAGCTGTACTGCTCCGTCAAGATCAAAATTCCCATCTGAATCAACAGGCAAGCCTAGTGTACGCTCTCCAAAAGCCCTACCGATGAATCCAGTCTGCGAGTTGGGGTTTTCAATGATTTGGAAACCGCGTCTGTCAGCCAGCCTGTCATCAGTTCCAGCGTAGCGAAAAGTGCTCGCTGGCATTCCGGGAATGTTAGTTTTGGTGGGTTGGCCCATCGCGCTGATTTCTGCATCACTTAATGATGAATATGTTTCCAAAATTGATTCTATAAAATTCTGTGGAGTCTGGAAGATGCCAAAACGTGTGCTTTTAAGCAAGATCTCTGCGTAAGATTCGTAATTAGGATCCTCTGTTGGATTATCAAAAAAGCTTCTTATTTTTAAAGAGTATGCAACAGGGTCCGCACCTTGTTCTGGAGTCCTAACATTTTTTAAATATGTAAAATAATTTTCTTTTTGATTATCTCTGTCAAAAAATCCTTGAAAATGTTTACCATCACCCAAAAAAACCGGTGGCTGGTCAGTTGCGCTAAGCTCTCCTGTTTCAGATTCTATGGGTTCAGACTCTTTATAATGCTTAAGGACGCGGTCATTCTTAACAGTCTCAGTAGCGTACAACGCAAACAATAGAGCAGCCATCTCAGGAGTGGTTGCAGAAGGCTCAATATAACTTTGCAAAGTTATAGCTCGATTTATTTCTTGGTTTAAGCGACTGCCATCAGTATCTGCGCTAGTTTTTTCAGCATATTCGTTTATAAGATTAATCATATCATCCCAGTGCTCTTCTTTCAAATCCAGCTGGCCTGTGTTAATAAAGTAGAATGCAGCATTCCTAACACTTTCCGGGGTTGTGTAAAGTAAAGATGCATTGTAACGCGTCCTTAGAGCTGCAGCCTCAGCAGTTGATAAATCATCGACGCGTGAAGAGAGCAGATTTTCTGGGTTTGATGATAATGCGTAGGGTTCTGAAAAGAGGTTAAGATCCTTAAATGCATCACCAATTCCAAACTCATACTGAACTCCTAGGGCGGCCATGTCGGCAAACCAAAAATTGAATTCATCACTTACTCGTTGTAAATCAGCAATATGTTCTCTTATGGCTGGAACATAATAATTTTCAAGGTAATCGTGTGCAGCTGATTCAGGAGATATTCTTACACGATCTGGGATAGTTGATCTATCCCATGGTCCCTCTACAAGATTATAAAAATATGGTTGTAAGTCTCTTGCGATTTCAGCATTGGTTTTATCGTGTTGAAAAACTGTTTTGGCAGATGCGATACTTTCTTTACTTCCCCCGTAAGATGAAAAGCATATATTTCGGTTACCAACCCAGAAAAAAGGCATTGATATTAATGAGTCATCCTTCCGTATTTTTTTGAGCCATGGAGACATAAATGAATCCACTAACGTGCGCTTTGATGTCGATTCGGGGTCTGGAGTTGAAAGCTTTGATGAATAATTACCTTGTCGGGCCCGTTCATTGCGTCCGGAACCGCGGGCGTCAGGATAAAGATCAGTTATCTCATGGAGGTCCCATGGTCGATACGGCCCTACGGCTTGATGACCACTGTTCGCGGAAAAGTAATTATTATTATTACTTCCCCGCATCAGCATGCTGAACTCTGCTTTCCAATCTTTGCCGTTGTTGACAATGTCGTTAGCCCTGTGGGAGTCCCAGGATATGGGCCCATAATTCATTACAAAACTTGATTCCCGATGAGTAGGTAAAAATTGCTGATATTTATAAACGTGATCTGTACGCAAATTTGGACGGCTTGGATTCGAGGTGGACCGAGCTTCTTCAATTTTGATGTAATCTATACGCCTTTCATCTGTCCCCCATTTAGATGGGGTGACGCGTTGCGCCGCGTGTGGTCCGGTGTATCGTCTGCCGCCATATGACCCAAGTTCTAAATATCTTTCGTAAAGTGTATAATAATATGAACCTGGCTCTTCGTCTGTCCATTTTACAGATGGATGCGCAAAGCCAATTCTTCTTGCAAGCCGTTCGCAATTTTGTTTTAAATGCCTAATACTTTCAACTAGCGTACGTGCACGTTGAGTCATTGCCTCCTGTCTTGTTCTTATGGCATCAATCTGAGACATTTTGCCTTCGAGTTCCCTATTTAAGAATTCCATTCCGCCTTTGCGGGCCCACTTCATCTCACTGGCTAAATTAGAATAATATGTAAAAGAAGACATCTGATATAATGCTGATTCCAACTTCATTACAGTTAGCGCATCGTAATCGCTATCTCCTGCTTTTGGAGAATTAGGCATGTTTATCCTCATCGATGGAATAAAACTTGAAAGAGAAGAAATATAAGAAGATCTTGCAGGTTCAAATATTGTACTTATCGCATCATTCATTTGATTTTTAAGGTAAGGAGGATAATCTGATATCATAGAAGATGGGTTACCCATTTCCAAGAAGCTGGGTGCCATTGATCCTAGATTTGAATTTGAAAAAGACTTAAGTTGGTTTGCTATATCGTCCCTGTTCTTCTTTGCAATCTCCAAAGCTTGGTTCAAATCTTCTTCTGATATATTTGGATCGCCTGCTAACAGCTGTCTTCTTATGTTGCTTAAAACATCTATTGGATCTTCACAATCTGCAGGCGCCAATTCAGGACTCTCTAGCGCTTGGCATAGATCTGGAGGTAAATAAGAGCCAAGAACTCCAAAGAAATTTGACAAATCTTCTGGGGTTTCTAGCTGTGCTTCAAGGCCGCGGTTCTGAGCTAATTTTATTACAGCTCTAGTAGTGGCACTATCTAAGCGCTCACCCCTTAGGAGCCTACAGAGTTCATCACCCGTCAAAATCGCGACACTATCCTCAAAAAGGTTTTTAGCTTGTTCTGCATTTTCTGAAGTTATTCCTGTTAATAATAAAGCGTCTGCTAAAGCCTCGTTCCATAGTGGCCCAGCAGAAGAGCCGGCCGCGATGAAATCTCTTAACTGTTCTTCACAAAACGGTATTGCCAATTTGTCAATTAATAATTTCGCAGCTGTACATAACAGTCTATTTATGATTTGTTTAAAATTTTCAATTAAAAATTTATAAACTTCACCCATCCAGCCAATAATTGGAACTTTCGGTAAAGGAGGAAGTTTAAATGAGGGTAATTTAAAATTAAAGCCGGGTAATTTAATGCATTTAATATAATCACATAGCAGTGAAGCTAAATCAAGTTTATCAAAAAGTGCTTTATAAACATCTTCCCATTCGCACATTTCTCCCATCATAGCTAGAGCTTCGGATTCATTAAAAAAATCATTCTCAGGATTAGATGGATCCGAAGCTCTCATATTGTTAGCCGAAGTATTTACCCAGTCATTATAAGGGTCTGCGACTTGATCTTTTGCCCATTCCTTAATAGCCTCAAAAGATTTTTGCTCTTTTTCTGGTGTTATTTGTAACCCTGATGTATACTTTCCTATATATGAAATACCTAAGGTTTTTTTAATATCTATCCCCAAATCTTTACAAGACCCTCTCGCATCCTCCATAAAAGATTTCATTATTCCACCTTCGGGCAAATACCTTGTAGTCATATCAAAAATTCTACTAATATAATTTACAGTTCTTGGTCTCGTTAAATTTTTGTATGTGCTTTCTGGTGCTTTAAAATGCTTTAATTTTTCTGCATCATATGCATAACTTCTTACAGTTACGTTTGGTTTCTTTTCGGATGATTCTGTTTCTGATTCATCGTCGGTTTCTGGTGTTGCTAAGGATAAATATATGATACTTTTTCCTACCTTAGGTCCGACCTTAGCATCATTAATTGCTCGATCAAATTCAAAAGTGAAATCCATTTGGTCGCTTATATTATATTCAAATTCTTTTAAAGATGCCTCCAATTCTACCAAGAACTGGTTTAGATAACTAGCTTCCCTGTCTGCGTTAAAATTACTTCCGGGAGCAAACTTTATTCCACCTTTTTTAAGTTCTTTTCCTGCTTCCTTTATATCCTTAGTCATTATTTTTAACCTAGCTTTCAGGTCTCCTAGAGATATTTTTATTTTACCAGTTTGGTCTAATTCTTCTTCAGCAGGACTTGCGCCTTCTGGCATATTGTTGTTACCCACTTTAAAAGGGTCTTCATTTTTTATCAATGACTCCATTTGAGCTGCGTCTGTATCCCACACTCCTAATGCTGATAGTACTGATGATTCTTCTCCCACTAGCTTTGCGAATACTTTTTCTGTGTAGCTCATGCCTGAAACAACTCCTCCTCCAAAAGGATTAAATGCGTCGTCCAGACTAAAAGGACCTTGGTCTCCAAGGTCTATGCTCATGTTTTGATATTCATCTTGATATTTTGCCTTTTTTGCCTCTTCTCTGAATTTTTTTACTATCTCGTTTCTGGTTCTTATCGCATGATTTTTATATTCCTGATATCTTCTTATATTTTCATTCGTACTTGTATCCCCGCAATAATCTTCTGTAATTTCTTGTGAAGTTCTGGGTGTTTGTGTTTCAGCTGTTTCGTCAAAAATCTCGTCTGTTATGAGATCTAACTTTTCTTTATTTATATAAAATAAAGCTCTATATTTCTGATTTGGTCTTAAGGAAGGGGTCCTATACTCTACAAATTTTATTAAAGGTTCTGTGTATCCAATTCCGTCTATTTCTCTCCAGTGTTGAGAAAATTTTTGATTTACTAAATTATTATTTTTTAGAGAAACAACCCAAAAAAGATTTTGCTGTTCGTCCGGTTCTGGCCAGACTGACAATTTTTCTTCTATTTCGTTTATTACTCTTTTATATAGAGTTTCTTCATCGTCTTGACTTTTACTGAAAGGTACTTCTTTTACCTCTCCAGTCACCTCATAGTACAAATTTGGACGAATTTCATAATCATCGTCGAAAAGACCTGCGACAAATCGACCTGCCTGAGCAGACAATTCCCAGCGCTGAAGTCTGTTTTTAAATTGTTTTTCATTGAATTCTAGTCTTTGAAGAAGATCTGTGTAAGTATGATATTGTTCAAAAACCTCATCTGTAGAGAAACCGCCTTTTGAATTTTTTAATTCCTGAGGGAATGGATAATATCCAACATGATCTGGTATTGGCTGTTGTGACCCTCCAAAAAACACAACCTGCACCTGGTCCTTTTGATTGTTCTGTTCAGGCTCTGAAGGGCGTGCGTTGCGGTTAAGATACCATGTTTCTGGTTTTCTGTAATGCTTAAAGACTTTTTCTAATGCCTGTTGCTCCAGGCTGCGTATTATATCGTCCTCCGATGAAGGTAACATTCCTGATTTTAATTCATATTCAGTTTCTAGAAAGAACCCTATCCTCTCTTCATCAATTTCAAATGGAGAGGGATCAGTAAACGGGTCAGGATAGTACATTCTTTTTAAATTTTCTATTCTTTCCTCTGAAGTGGCAGCATACTTTGTATCCTCCTCTTCGGTTAAATCTTGAAGTAACCCTTCAATAACTTGAATAGTTGCAGAATATAAGAGACTTTGGGCTTCTTCTGGATTTTTTGTTTTAAACTCTACTACTCCAAATAATTTATCTTTTCCTTTTAGTTTGGTCCAGTTACTGTCACTTGATACATATTGGAGGTATGTATCAAGTTTTTCCTGGTTATTTTTATCGAGGCCGCCGGCTACACAAATACCTTGATTTACCATATCTTGATAAGTTTGACCAAAAGAGCTGTTTTGTAAATCGTTGTGGAGAGCTATGTGAATAATATCATAAACTGTGTCGAGTACAACACTAAAGTGAGCATATCCGGTATTAGAAATTCTAGTATGCGGTAGCCAGCCATGAAGTACAGCTAGTGTTGCTTCTCCTAGCAATCCTAACTCAGAGTCAAATAAAATCACTGAAGATTCTATTTGTTGTAGTAGTGCTCTGCTGTATTCTTCCGGTATATTTCCTTCTGTAGATTTAAATGAAACATCTGTTGATACCTGCCCCAACAAATCTTTTATTGCGAACTTCTCTATTAAATACAAAACAATTAAAAACTGATTTTGTATTTGAAAGTTAACCAATGCATTCTTCATCTTAGAGTCGTATGTTGAAGCCTGTGTTAAGGAAATTCCAAGACCCGTTGTGCAATCAAACCAGTTTTGCTTATCCATAGGCTGAACTGTTCCTATAGGAGCTGCCCCGTTAGTATTCTGTTGTTGTTGTTCTTTGGATTTTATTAAACCAAGCGCTGCCTTAACAGCCAGAATATCTCTGCCTACTTCATTTGGTCGTCGCGGTCCAAAAGAAATTTTCTTATTGTTATGATTAATTTCTAATCTAAAAGGTGTATCAAAAGCCATTATATTTTTTCCTATGACACAGTTACGTGTCTACTATTTATATACCTGTATCCAGATCTTTCTAAATAATTCATTCGTATAGCTGGAATGTTTGCATATACTGACGAGAAAGCACTTACCATTGTTCTAATATTCGATATTGTAGATATTACATTTTGTATTTGACTTATTGGGTCTTGCGTTGTTAACCCCACTGCTGTCCCATGGACGTGGTTAGAAAAAACCCCATTAATCTTATTTTGCTCTATTAAGAAGTTGTTTATTTGCTCAAAAGAATCTTTCATAACATCACACATTTGTCCCAAACATTCCACTAAATTATCGCCTCGTGGAATTGGTTGCTGTGTTAACTTCTGTTGTAAATTCATTTTATTTAAGCCATATGTATTTTTCCCAGTATTTAAATCAAAATCTCTCAAATAAGAGTTTGCTTTTACTAAAGTTTTTTTACCATCTTCCTCGTCACCGTCATCTAATTGACCGTTTCCAACTATTAGGTGTATTTTTGGATTATCTAATATTGTTGCCCCACAAGAATCAATTTTATCACCAGCAGGAGAAGGATCTCCTCCGGCGATGATACAAACATCTCGCCTTGAATGCATTCTTAATCGATCTGCTTTTAATATTATACCAGAACTAGGGCCTTGATTAGCATCCATAAGGCCTGGTTTTTTTAGTTTAAAATATTTGTCCAAGTCGCACATTTGAGATATGTAAATCCGTGCAGCGTCCATAATAACACCATCATGCCTAGTACGACCATCAGATAAATCAATTCCTTCTCCGGCGATCTTTTTTGATTGTGCAGTAGTATATAAGGGCACCATCTCTGAAGGGCCGCCCGGTATTTCTACTGGATATGGTGCTCCTCTACCTACGACGATATCAATTGCGCCGGCACCCTGGAAAGAAGCAAATCCTGAATCCTTACTATATGTTGAATCGTTAAAAGGCCTCTCTTTGTATGGTGCATAGCCAGGATCCTGAGGCCATCGGTCTCGGCCGATTACAATTTGTGCATTAGTGTTTGTGAGAGCAGTAAGGACGTTGTCTATATCTGGCCTGCTAGAATATTCTGGCACTGGCTCATTGAAAAGAGTCAAGCCGCCCCTTGTCGTGGAACCCCCACCGTAAGGGCCCTCTGACGGTAAATAATTTTTTTTTGAATATTTTGTAAATGCCATTTTCTACTCCATTATTATTTTTATTATAAATCTATCAACTATTATCCAGAACTCTAATAAATGATCCAATTGCTTCGGTTGCGAAGCCAGAAGAAGACAAACTTTCAACCTCTACAGCTCTACCCTGATAAGTTCCAGAAATAGCATCCATGGCTTTATAGAATCTGGGATAGTAGGTTATTTTGCGAAACTCTACTTTAGCTTCTTTTGAAATTGTTTCAAATCTAGAAGAATTTTTTCCTTCTTTTTTTAACTTAAAGTATTCATTTATTTTTGCAAAGTCTGGTGATGGCAACATTCCTGTTAATTCCGGTATGTGCACATAAGCCTCTAGAACATTTTTTCTTTTCGAGGTTTTTTGTCCCAGATCTGTTACATGTTTGAACAATGTTGTCATATTTTCATATTTTGATTTAAATTGTTGCATAGTCATCATACGGGTCCAAAGACAAATTCCCACAAGGCTCTTTGGAGAAATGCCCAAAGCTTTGTCTTCTTTAATTCTTTTTAAGTAGCTTTTTAATGTCTGATATGGTGATTTGTTATATCTTTGGTTTACAATATCATCTATTATTCTGTTTTTTACATCTATGTTTTGAGGTGTGTAAATATTGTCTTCTGTCATTTTTTTAAATTTTTCTAGTCATCAGAATCGGAGTTAATTAGTTCAAATAGTTCCTGCTTATCTTCTTCGGAAATTTCCTCTTTTCTTGATTCTTTTTTTTGTATTAAATGAGCAAGCTTCACTAGTTGCTCATTTGATCTCTGAAGTGTTTCTAAATATTTAGCGGCAACGGTACCGAATTCCCTGTGACGATCTTCTCCTGTTTTCATATAATCCATTAAACTAATTAATAAGGCCTTAGTGGCTGCTCTATCTTCAACTATATTCTTAGTTGCATCATCTATATAATTCTCTACATTTTGCTTTTTTTTATTCATATAGCTAAATAGATCTTTATTATTTTTATTACTTTATCCATTTAGTTTTAAAAATTCTATATTTTTCTCTAAGTTTATTTAAATTATTGACTACCTGTTTTGTGTTTAGTCCCGTAAGTTCTCTTAAATAAAGATATACAGCTTTTTTATTAAATATTTCTATATCGTCAATATTATGAAGCAAGACTTTTACAGCTTCTAAAACTAATTTTTCATTCTGTTTTAAATTGCCAGTATCCCATTTATCTACCTGTTCAAGCAAACAAAACCAAAATTCTGCCTCTTCTCTCTTTTCTACATAATTTTCGTCATCAGAACTAGCGCCTAAAATATCGGCAGAACCTCTTTCGATAATATTCTCATAAGAGACTTCTTTTTTTAATTTTTTAGAATTTTTCTTAACTTTATGAATAAACCAATTTTTAGTTACTACTGAAAAGTATGAGAAAGCTTTTGATCCTTTTCCTGGATCGTATTTATCTAATATTGTTGTAAGCCATATTTTACAATCGTCACTTAATGATTCTATATTTGGCAAAGTATTAAACTTATATGTGAAAATAATTTTGCTGACCATTTCATTAAATGCTGGCTGAATAAGTGTAGAGTATAAATCTGTTTTTTCTTTTATACAGCTTGATAAGGCATATCTCACAATCGCGTCTTCGTGAACTTTTGTGAAATAATTATTTTTTTTTCTTGGGCGCCGTTTGCGGCGAAAATTATTCACTGGCCTCTCTACTCTCTTCTTCTTCTTCTTCTTCTATGAGCAAATCGACACTGTTTAGTGCTTCTTTTAACTTTCTTGAATGCTCCATTAGAGAAGCGAGGGTCTCATCTCCATAAAACATTTCCATTTCATTTACAGAATTAAGGTGAGTGGAAAAATCATTTATTAAAATCTGTATGCTTGAAATATCCTCATTCATGAATGCAACACCCCTCAACAGCCATCTAATATAGAATAAAAATACTATATTTATAAATATACTAATAATTGATATCGTCAGCCACATTATATTGTTCCTAGTTTCATATTATTTTTTTCTTTTTTAATATCTCTTTTCGTGTCTTCAATATATTTTTCTACAATTTTTCCAACTTTTTTTGATTCAATGTTTCGTTTCTTCTCTAATAAAGATGGAATCCTAAATACGTCTTTACTTCCACAAAAAACACACTCTTGGTCTTCATAGGACATACTATGCCTTACTTCAAAATTAAGTTCACAACCCTTACAAGCATAGCAATATGTTGGCATTAATCTGATCCTGTTGTTTTTGAAGTTTCTGGCAAAGTTGGATTAAACACATCGTTATCTATCTGAAAGTTGGGTGGATTTCTAACTGTAAGTTCCTCATTATTATTCTGTTCAAAGACAAAATTTTTCAAAATCGGCACTATATCTGTTTGTTCTAATAATGATTTTTGTAACGCCATCATTAAGGCGCCCATCGCTTGGTTTGAAAGTCTCATATTTTTTCTCCTTTTATTTTATTTTTTGCAAATAATATGTTTCTATGTATCTCTACAAAATCAAATTTTTTCTTGATAATGTTTATTAGTTTTGTATATCCTGGATAATTTCTTCCGTGCATTTCAGCTGCTAGATTAAGAATCTTATCACAATAATTCTCTTCCACTGCGTGTTCAAGAATTTCATATTCAGATCCCTCACAATCAAGTTTTAAAAAATCTATAAAATCAATTTTATTGTTTTCAATAATATCCCAAAGAGTTACTTTTTCCATCTTTATTTCAACAAAGTGGCCGCGGGTTTTCATATCTTCTAACATTCGCGTGTCAATAGAATCTTCTGAAATATAAGAACCTGAACCTAGAAATATCGGCTTGTGACCTCCAATGTTGTAGCTATGTTTCCAATATTTATTAAAATCATTAAAACCAATAACAGCCGCGTTTTTGGCCAGAATATTATTTTTAGGGTTATTCAAATTTTTTTGAAAATTACTAAAGTTTGTAGAATCTAGTTCGTAAGAATATATATTACACTTTTCGAAATTGTCATCGACTAACTTTGTAAACCAACCTACGTTTGCACCGACATCTACAAAGTGTTTAGGCATTCGGTCAAAATTACATTGTTTGATTTTATATACATCTTCTCTGTAAACTTCTGTTTTTATATTGTTAGAATCAATCATAATTACTTGTCAAAAAATCTTTCTGAATTTATATTTTTATCGTCTATAAAGAGGTCGTATATTGGCTTGCCGAATTTTAATTCATGATACTTGACTCCCCATTTCTTGAACTGAAGTTCAGTTATGGTTCGCCAGTCGATCCCAGAACCAGTGCCTCTTGCGGTCCAATAAACAACTCTATCACCATTATCGTACATTTTATTAATTTTTTTAATGTTTTTTTTTATTGGAACCGCTTTTGTGTAATCTCGGCATGGTGGACTAATACATATTGTCTCGTCGATATCTACAAAAAGAATCATGTCAATTTCTTTTTTCTACTAATTATTGATTCGGCGCGCTGAAACTGCCAATCATAGTCTATATCAAAAGATTCTTCCTCTTCCATTACAAACAGATTGATAGATCCAGGTTTATTAAAATTACCCATCCATATGCCGTTACCAATTGTGTCTAAGCGACTAGCATATAAACAATGAGCTGCTTCATAAATAACGTCGGCAGTTTTTGTATTCATTACATCTTCCTTTAGTGGTGTGATTATTTTTTTGGATTTGTCCCAAAAGTAGTTCTTTTTTTCGATTACTGCGAATGATCCTTGTTTTTCGATTGATAAAAAATTCTTGTAAAAATCCTCAATTGTCTCAATTCTTAGCAAAGGAGCACAGGCGTTGACTAAAATACAATATTTATATGGAAGTTTGTCCCACCACTCATACATTAAAGACATTGGAGTACCTTCTGATTCTGCTGATTCTGCTGATCTAAAAAAATGATTAACATCATATTTCTCAACTATTTCTATCAATTCTTGTTCGAAGACTGAGATATATATATTTTTATTAGGGATACACTCAGAGTCTGATAGCTTTTTTAAGCAAATATCCATTAAAGTTGTTCCACAAATCGGTTTAATCATTTTGTGAGGTATCCTCTTAGAACCCAATCTTGCTTGTATTATTACACACACATCATTTGCATTTTTCATGGTATTTATGTCCTCCTCCTAGATTTGAAAATTTAACTTTAGGATATTGTGATTTTATTAAATCCCATAAATGATCGTATTGCATTTTGTGGTGCATAGATACTGTCTCTTCTTTTTGGTTGTTAAATATTGATGGTAATGTTTTTTTTCCGGGTTCGAATGCGTGGTTTCCTAAAAATATCTGCTCTGGTCCGTCAAATCCGGTAAAATAAATCTGTTTAAATCCCATTTCGGCGGCAAAGATTTTCATGCGTGCGCCTACTCCAATCTTGCCATAAAAATTAGTGTGCATGCAAAAATAATTTTTATCGTCGTCAAATGAATAACCAAGCCAGCGATCATGAGACTCAAAACCAAGCAGGGTATCGTCAAAAGACACTTTTTGTAAAAGCTGGTCATCTGATAAGTTTGTTTCTCCCATGATCATTGCCAAGTCAACTTTTACGTCTTTAAAAGTATCAGATCTGTAAAACTGATTCATAGACCAAACAAAATCAAATTTAATTGATTTCCAAGAATCTTGTAAACATGATGGGCCGGCGCCGACTAACATTAAGGTTTTTCCTGGGTATCTATCAAATTTACTGTTTCTTTGATAGACAATATTTTTATTTGACACCAGTTTATCACTAAAATTTGGAAACATTGTATAGAAATCGTTTTCTACCCATTTTGGAAATTTTGCAGTTGCGCGGTGGTGATAATAAGGGTCTATCACTAATTACCTCTAAGTTTTTTCCTGGAGGGTTTTTCACCTTCGGTCACTCTCTTAACACCGTCACCATAGGCTAATTCAAGTTCTCTCACACCAGATACTAATTTTATTAGACCTTGAGGTTCTACCGAAGATAAATGGTCTGATCCCCACATTGTTCTATCCAGTGTAATATGACGCTCTAGGATAGTTGCTCCTAAGTACACCGCAGCGACTGTTGTACCTAGTCTAAATTCGTGTCCGCTATATCCCACTTCACATTGATACTTATTTTTTAAGGTGTTAATACAGCTCAAATTTAAATCTTCTAGTGGTGCTGGATATGCGGAATTGCAATGAAGCAAAGCGAAATCTGCATTCTCAGAAATTAACCAAATTACTGCTTGGTCAACTTCTTTCATAGTGCTCATGCCAGTAGAGAGAATTATTTTCTTTCCGGTGGCAGCTGACTTTTTAATTAATTCTTGATTTGTTAACATAGCGGAAGGGATCTTAATAAAAGGAACATCATATTGATCTAAAAAGTCTAAACTATCTAAATCCCATGGACTTGCAGACCAAGAAATATTTTTCTGTTTGCAGTAACGGTCAATTTCATCATATTCATCTTTTTCAAATTCTATTTTATATTTGTATTCAAGATATGTCATCATACCCCATGGAGTATCGCGCATAATCGATTTTTGGTGTTCTGGGACGCACACTTCCGGATTGCGCTTTTGAAACTTTACAGCATCACAGCCGGCGACGGCGGCGACATCAATAAGCTTTTTTGCAATGCTTAAGGAACCATTGTGATTAATTCCGATTTCTGCAATAATATATGTTTTTTTCACTTACAACTCCAGTTTTTTTCTTGGTATTTGATTAAATAATGAACTCTGTTCTGAAACTAATGATAAGGAAATACTATTTTTTACGCACCACTCAAAAAAATCTTTTGAAAAGTTTCTGGTTTCTTCTATTTCCCAGTCTAGGATGTCTCCTCTATTCGTGAGACCATCACTAGATCCATAAAAATGCTTATAATTATGTTTTGTCACTTTCTCCATAGTCAAATCCCAACCTAATACAGTTATAGATTTCACTCCCAAGTGAATGGCCATAAAAAGCACTGTTTCATACATAATACCAGGTCCGCAAGGTCGTGTCAAACTATTTTTGATTAAAAATTTATCTATTTCACCAGTTCGTACTAAAAATTCATTATTTATCTCAGTCCTTAAAGGTATTTTAAAGAATAGATCACTTGTCTGCATAGGGGACCACCGATGAAATTCATCATAATTGCTGCTTGATATTGTAATAGTGTCTTTTTTGTTTTCATAGTGTGGTTCAAATTGTTGCCTTATTGGTAGATTGCTACAATTAAAAAAATGAAAATCACTAACTTCTTTGTATTTCTCATATGCTTGTTTTACTGTAAACGTTAATTTATCCTTTAAAAATAGTTTTAATTTTTCTTCATCGTGGTCATTGAGAGATGGTCCACAGTTTAGTATATAACAATCTTCTCCCTTGTATTTATCCTTTAATAGATCAAGGGATGATTGTAATGATCTATTTTGTATTGATCTTTTTAAAGATTCTATTTTTGATTCTATTTTTAGTTTTTTGTCTTTTTCTATAAGCTCAGCGAATGTATTTGCTATATATTTTTTTGAAAACTTTCCTTGCTTAATTGTTTTTAAATTTTTAACTCCCTCTTCTTGTAGTTTGTTTAAGCGCCAATCATCAAAAGCTAGCCTCATTTTATCCTTTGTGCTCTTGATAGTAGGCAAGAACCAAAGACCATCGCACTCATACGGAGGGTTGTCGAAAACATTATCCCAAACACCATCAATAAAATACTTATTATCTGGGTCTATATAGTCTACATGTCCGCCATACCTGGGGCATATGACCGGTTTACCTGCGGCTGCAGCCATTGAGGTTGGAAGAGAAAATCCTTCTCCCAAAGAAGTTAAACAAAAGGCATCACATCTTTCGAAAAGATAATTTATTTTTTCTTGACTTAAATAATCTAATATTACAATAATGTTTTGCTTTTTTTTCTTATAAGTTCTTACACTGCTTCTGATATGTGATAACTGCTCAAGAAATACTTGTTTTGACATACCAAAGGGAAGGCTTGTTTTTAAAACTAATACCGCTTCCTCTACATCTGAAAATTCTAATAAAAATGATCTTATTAAACATTGAAAATTTTTTCTATTTGTCCACTCTGAAACAGACAAAATCACAAACTTGTTCTCACAATTTGGTAAATTAATTACTTCTTTTGATTTTGGCTCTAATTCTATTAAATGTGGCAAAAGTTTAGACTTGAAACTTTCTGAAAAGCAAATTTTATTCCACTCACTCGGGGCTAATACATATTTTGTTTGATAATTTTTAATAACTTCTTTGTATTCTTTAGATAATTTATCTGTCTCCCAAGCCAATATATGATAGTTCTCTTTGGAACCAAGAATTATCTTTTGTATATTACAATTTAAATTTTTATAGTATCTTCCTACATTAGGCTTATTCATTATTATTGGACAGACAGAAGTCATATGCCAAACACAGATATATTCACTACTTAAAAATTCATCTAATTCCTCTTGTTCATTAAAGTGATATTTATCTATTAAATTTAAAGTTTCTTTTTCAATTTTAGAAGAATACTGAGCTTGATCGAGTTTTCCAGGATCCATAGAAAAACTAAGAGTTTTTAAGTTTATATCTTCTAGGTTAAGGTCCGAATCCAAACTTTTCAAATATCCATGTGCTGCATGACTGTAACCGCAAGTCTCATGAAATTGCGCGATATATATTATATTCATCAAAGTACCATAATTTCTTCTTTTCCATCCCTAAAATTAATATCTTTGATATCTTCAAGGATTGATTTTGCCATTAATGACAGGACAATTTCTTTAGAATATGATTTATTGATTTCTACCTTAAGTTCATTTGCCTGTTTCTTATAAAAATTATAATTGTTTCTGACCTTTCTTAACTGTTTTCTAAAAGATGTTTCATCAGGATAGGCCCAGCAGGATCCTTCAACCAAAATTTTATCCCATACAGCTTTTTTTGGTATCTCTTTTAGTTCATAATCGACTTTAGCAAACAATTCTTTTTTTTGTATTTTCTTTTTTCTTCTAATATTTGCGTTAAGAAAGTCAAGATGGCCGCTCCAATTTGTCGCGATGACGGGCATGCCTGAATATGCCGCCTCGAAGATAGGTAGACCATACCCTTCTCCGTGTGTTGCAGTGACATATGCGTGTACGTCTTCCCTATGATATAGGGAATGTATTTCGCTCTCGGTTAAATCTCCATGCAGCAAATATACTTTACATTTTCTGTTGCTTTTATTGTAACTGCTAAGCGTATTTTTTAAGACACCTTCTGTGTATTCTCTATCCATCACTGATCCAGAAGATGCACCAGTCTTTAAAATAAGACCAACACTTTCATTTTCAAATTCACTTACAAACCATTTAGTCATATTTTCTATATTTTTTCTATGACCTAATAATGCTATTGATAAAAAATTAAATTCAGTCTCTGTTTCAAAATCCAAATGTTTAGGCAATATTTTCTTAACCGGGTATGGCACTACATCGACGGGGCATGCACATTGTAGCACTGATCTTACTTCATTCTTTTCATCAACGGCCTCGTATGCTGTTGAAACAAAAATATTTCTTGCGTGCTGAGAGGGTACTATTAGTTTATCGATTTCTTTGTTTGTTTTAATTATCCAGTCTGCTGATACTCTATCTGTTTCAATTCCTGCTGTTACACAAATAGACCTTGGAGCTTTGCGCTCAAATTCATTTGGAATCCCTACATGTATGTGAATATCAAATTTTGTTTCAATTCCTAATTTCATATTCTCGTGTGCATGAAAAAAATTGTTAATTGATTTTTCTATTGCCTCTCTCTCGCTATCAAATGTAGATATCCAACTAGTTTGTCCCCAGTTTAGTGGATTTATGTATAATTCAATGTCATTTCTAACTGAAAGGGCTCTAAACACTAATCTTGAATGCTCTCCGTATCCAGATTGTGTGAGTATCGGTGCTTCCATTAAAATTTTCATTTGATCTCCTTAAACCTCCAAGAAACATAATTTTTTCTGTTTTCCCAAGATCCATGATTTTTGATTACATCATGAAACAAGTCACCCCACATACTAGAGTATTGTGATAAGCTATAATTTTCCAATACATGGGCCCTTCCATTTTTACCTAATTTTTCTTTTTCTTTTTGAGGCATATTGTAAAACTTTAGTAAACTATCTATAAAATCAGCTTTGCAAATTCTATCTTCATATATCCATGGAACGTCTTGAGAGCCAATAATTGCCTTTGATGATGGTTCTATGCCAATACCAAACCAATCTTTACCGTTAGTGACTTGCTCTTGTAAGCCCCCTGTCATATTGACAATTATAGGAGTCTCACAGGCTAATGATTCAAGGGTACCCAGACCGAATCCTTCTGCGTCAGATATATTAATTGTGCAATCAACAGATGCATAGATATTTGCTAATTCTTCTGGAGGCAATTTTTGTGTGGACAAACAAACTTCTCCGTTTATTAGACCGAGTTCTTCTATTATCGCTACCAAATCTTGACCATTGGGGTCTCTTGGCTCTGTGTGCATAACTAGACATGCATTATCATGCCCAACAATATCTAAAAATTCTTTAAACCAAAATATTAGAGACCCGGATTGTTTCCTTCTGGCGTTTCTATTGTTCCAAAAAAATATTGTTTTTTCTGGTTTGGATTCAGAAATTGCTTTTCTTATTCTCAATTTTTCGTCAGTACTGTTTATTTTTTTAAACACAGATGTATCAACGGTATGTGGAATTCTTATACTTTTGACTTCTGGCGATACATTTTTAACAATGTCATCGGTTACTTTACTTATTGTACATATTACATCATTTGAATCATAGAATTTTTTATTAAATTTGGGATATGGATAATTGTCCCAAACGTGATAATATACCATTGGCACATTAGGTCGAATCTCATTTTCAATTGACCATAACCATACAAAAAATCTAGGGTCAGTCATAAACCAAATGACATCTGGCTTATAGTCTCTCAAAATACTTCTGATTAAATTTGGATCACCATAACCATCTACAGGCTTTATTTTAAAATCATCGTTCCATGGTTCTACTTTTTGTATTCTGTAGTCTAAATGCTTTATAGCGCCGGCTAAACAATAAAACTGAAATTCTCCCGTTTCTAACATAGACTCTATCATGTACTTTGTTTGTGTACCCACACCTGAAGGTGCCAGAGGAGAGTCTGCTATTACTAATATTTTATTTTTTTTCATTTACAATTCTCAGTTTTGTAAAAATCACAAT
>MDTB01243265.1_pt1 | contig 39183 bp, 41 predicted proteins | sample 811161 | NCBI WGS metagenome assembly MDTB01 (sample SAMN05326650, study PRJNA326480) | marine metagenome | isolation source: seawater | place: Mediterranean Sea | collected 2009 | reverse complement strand
GAGATAATTCGGCGAGGCGACGTAATCCTGCTGCTTGGATCTACAATACGTTGAAGAAACTGAAGCTTTCCTTCAACAGTTCTACCGCCGTCGATTGCATTAAACAGTTTAGTGATCTGTTGTCTCTCCATGGAGTTGGGATCTCCCCACGCCTCAGTTGGGGTAAACTTTGGTAAAGACAAAACAAACTCTCTTGCCTTATCGGCTGCCATTTCTGTAACAAGCGGTTTTGTGGAGGAATTCACAACCATTTCATAAACCAAGTCCAAGATACCATCATCGGACTTTTTCTCTTCCCTTACATCAATAAACATATCTTTCATAAAATTTGACATTCTCTTTCCTCTTAAATTATAATATCTGCGATACCATACTCGATCGCTTCTTCTGCTGATAAATAGACGTTAACTTTGCGTTCCAGTAACTTTTTGAGCTGTTTTTTGCTCAGACTGGTCTCCGCCACCAAACAGTCGATATACATCTGCTGAATCTGCTCAACTGCCTCCATCTCGTTAATGAGATTGTGAAGTGGCCCATGGTTACCTGCAATCACTGAATGAATCATGACCCGACAATTGCGTCCGATCTTGCGTTTACCTTTTGTTCCGGCAGCCAAGAGGATTACACCCGCTGACATGACTTTACCTAAGCCAATTGTGTGTATTTCGGTTTCCTCTCTCACATGGCGCATTACATCATACATGCCAAACATGTCATCGGCTGAACCACCATAAGTTGAAATATAAAAACTGATGGGGTTCTCGGTTTTGTTTAACTTGTTAACCTCGTTAAGGTATATCATTGCGTGGATCAGTTCCGCTATTCTCTCTTCCGTAACGTCTGCAAACAATCCGATGCTGCGCAGGTCTGGCTCTTGACGTTGCGGTGGCATCTCCATCAAAAGAGCCTGCGCTAATTCTTTTTCTAGCTCTGCCATTTGTTCAGCGCGGCGTTTATCAGATTTAGCGCCGGCGTCTTCTTTTATGCCGATTAAATCTTTAAGTTTATCAATCATTGCCCATCCTCCAAAAGTTAAGAGCTTCTTCTCTGTGGCGTTGGAGGTGCAACATGGCCGTGTTCCAGTCTTCAAATTCTAGTCCCGGCTTGAATGCGTCAGGGGTTTGCGATATTAGTTGTCTTATGGCAATGACCTTGAAATGTTCAAGCTCACTCGCACACTTATCTTCAAGTGCTTTTATAGTTTCTTTTTTTTCATCGTTTTTAGCAAAATACTTTTTCATTATTGTTTCTGACATTATATAATTTTCAACTGCCCTCGATGCCATCAATAAATAGATGATTCGACTTGATTTAATCAATTTTAATGATAGACGGGCTGTATTCAAAAAATAGAAAGTCTTACAGGTCATGTAACCAAAAATGAAAACTAATGCATGTAGCCACCAAATATCCATGTGTCCCCTAAAAAATAACCACCGGAAGTCCAGTGGTTATCTTAACGGATCGTAAGCCAAATGTCAAGTTATTTATTAGTCAACCTATTCATGATGCGCTCGGCAAGGGCGTCAACCATTTGTGCTTCATTGTTTTTAGCTTTCAAGCGATCTGCCACTCGGCGGGCGACCTCGTTAACAAGATCCTCTTCCATGTATTTTCTCATACCGGGAGGATCTTCGTCTTCGTGCTCCTCTTCCATCATGGGGTCATCCATCTCGTCTTCTTCTGCGTCCATAGCTACGTCTGCATCCATCTCAACTTCATCTGCCTCGGGCTCGTCACCCATATCAGGCGCATCATCCATCTCTGTGGAAACTGGCTCACCTAAAACATCTTCGAGGGCACCTTCGAGTGCGGACATAAAGTCATCAATAGAGACCATCTTGTCGCCGGCATCGCCAGCCGCTCCCATATCCATGTCTACTTCCATGTCGCCGGCGTCGTCGTCCACGTCCAAATCCATTTCCATGCTAGGACCATCGTCCATGCTGTCTTCGGCGTCCATATCGTCTTCGTCACGGGCGCCCGGCATTTTGCCGTACATTTCTGCAATCTTGTCATCGCCGATTGGTCGGAGTTCGGCGAGCTTCATAAAGCTGCGGATCTCGGATTCGGTTAAAAGGGGTTTACGAGCCATCTTGTTTTTCTCCTTGAAATGAGTCAGTAATAAATAGTTTGCTATTTTGTAAAGTCTATGAAATTTACCAATAGTTGGAACGACGTTTCATCTTAAGTAGGGCTTTCTCTTCAATTTGCTTTACTCTCGCAAATGAAATTCCCAATCTCTCTCCAACTTGTCGCAGAGTTAGAGAGCCTTTTTCATAAATTGATATTAGAGTGCAGTTGTGCTCCTCGTCATAGTCAATCCACATTCTACAATCTTGATGAGGGCAGCCTTCGCTAAGCTCCATACACTTTCGTGCGCACGGTCTAAGTCCATCTTTGTTCATAGATCTGGGTGCTCCTCGGCTATCAGGTCAAACAAATCATCAATCTGTTCATTCGAAAACCCTGCATCATTATATGCCTGCTGCCCTTGCTTGCGCAATCTTTGAGATTTCTTTTTCTTTTTAATAGACTGGTCTTTGATTTCTTCTATGAAGCTCAATATTCTCTCATCTTGTTGAAGATACCCCGTGATGAGAGCCCTGAAAAAATGCGATTGTTTTAAATCATCGTGACGCAATCTAAGTATTAGCTGCGCATGGCGATGATCATTCTCTGCAAACACAATCTTTTTATTTAGGTTGCCATAATCTATCTCTGGGCCCTCTACCATGCTCGGCTCCTAATGTGGGTGCCACTCTCTGAGAGACCTGAATTGGTCTGCTTGATGAACTCGGCTACACTAGCTAATTCAGAAATAGTTCGGGCGCCGCTATATGACAAGCCCGATCGGATACCATTTTTAAGATCTTCAAGCGTCCTTGATACGGAGCCACGATAAGGCACGCGGGCCGACACTCCTTCGTTTGATGAATATGAACCTCGCCAGCCAACTTGCGCCTCCTTAGAGGCCATTCCGCGATAAGTCTTCCATCTGGTGCCATCTGACTCTTCGATTACCTTTCCGGGTGTCTCATCAGTCCCAGATAGCAAAGAGCCACACATAACAGCGTCAGCGCCGGCAGCCAAAGCTTTGACAATATCTCCTGAGTTTCTGATGCCGCCATCCGCAATGATAGCAACATCTCTATCGGTTTGTGCACATTCAAAAATAGTATGAAGACCCGGAACACCGTGACCAGTCTGGACACGAGTAGAGCAAATAGAACCACCGCCAATGTTGCAGCGTACCGAATCGGCGCCCCAATCAGCTAAGTCGTTAACGCCAGCTAGCGTGGCCACATTGCCTGCCATGATGTGCACATCGTTCCCAAACTCACGGCGCAAGCTGGTTAGTGCCTCTTTCATCATTAGGTGGTGACCATGGGCTACGTCAACGCACAAAAAGGTGGCGCCGGCAGACACAACTGCGGTGGCTCTCTCCATAAAATCGCCCGTGACTCCAACAGCGGCGCCGATCGGGATGGCCCCAGTGCCTTGTGCGGCCGCCAAGTCTCGTGCCATTGAAACGTAACGAGCTTCAACCATCGGGGTATTATACCTATGAATCACAGCAGTGCCGCCGGCGGCGCCAATGGTGGCCGCCATTCGAGACTCAGAGACGGTATCCATCGGAGAAGCTATGACAGGAAAGTCTAGTTTCAGTCCATTATTTAAATCTGCGCTGATGGATACTTCGGAGCGACTTCGGATATCTGAATATCGGGGCCTCAACAATACATCATCATATGATAAATACTCTTTCATTACTTCTCCTCTGCTATAAAGTTTTTGATTTGCCTTGTGGTGTACCACGTCTTCTCGTTCGGTTCTGATGGATCTGCCAACACCCTTACTCTTGGCTTCATATCAGAGGCATAGGTCTTAATCAGGGTGATTGTCGGAACACCGTTAAACTTTAACCTCTTTTCAATCATTTGATTATCGTCAATATTGAATGCAAAGAAGTGCACATCTGAGTGCTCCTCTTCATTTGAAATATCGACGTAATAATCCTGCAAACTGTGACACAAGTGACAATCATTGGAGTAAAACTTCACTACGCATGTCGAATCCTCCTTAACTTTACCTGTCAGGATTTTATCAAGGGCACCTGTGGATAACCTACTCACACTCATTTTGTATTACCTCCTTTGTTTTTTGAATACAGTTGGGGCAGAAAAGACGTACAACTTCCTGTTTTACAACCACATTCCATTCACTAACCATTTCTTTATCTTTTTTATCGAAAGGTTCAGAGCAAGCACTGCACTTATCAGGCAGTTTACCAAACATAGTCATCTGATTAGCTATATTTTCTGCGCCGTCGGCGCCAGCCTGCTTAGCCATGGCACGTCGTTGTTTCCTGTTCATTTCTTTATCTTCTTTTTAGCCTTCTGAGTTCGACGGGAACTCGATGAGCGCGCAGAGAGTTCCTCTTCGGAAAGTTCCGATGGTGAGTCATCCTCTTCCTGCTCTGCTTCCAACTTCTCTCTTGCTTCTTCTTCAAGTTCGCTTGTGATAGTTGGCATGTATTGTTGAAGTGTAAGCATGGCACCCTCAAACTGTACAAGGGTGATTGCATTCTTAACCAGTTCATCCACAGTGCCTTCGCCCGGTGGCCGTCTGGCCAGATCTTTTATGATCCCATAATGTTCGAGTGCTCGGGATCGTAATCTCATAATAGCTGCATTAAAAATTTCTTCGTTCATGATTTCTCCTTATCTGTTAATACTTTCTACGCGCCAAAGTTCTTCCCCTCCATCAAACACCACAACAGCAGAGGGGAAGGGAGCGCTGTTGGTGCTGCTGCCGAACTTAAGTCGACCTTTAACAAAATGTATCTCGGATGCTTTCATAACATGCTCGTGCCAATATTTTGTATCGGTGCGAGCAGGAATAAGCATTACTACCTTAGTGTTTTCACTCTGTGCTGAGATTTTCGCTTTCTCGATCCATCTTTCAATTCCCCTACCGTAAGGGGGGTTGACAAAGGTAGTGTGTCCTGTCCAGTCTTTTGACAAGCCATCTTCTGCCTCGGTGTAAAAGTTGGCGCACTTTGTATTATGTGGGCTAGCACACGGGTCCAAATCAAATGGACCAAATCGCCAGCTTAGCTTATCAAAAAATTCTTGTGGTGTTGCCCAGTTGCCCGTTTTTGAACTGAACATAGTTTGTTGTGTTTCTTTATTCATTGTATTCCTTAAAAGTTGTATGTTTTAAAAAGTTCTTTTGAGATGCCATACCATCCCCCGCTTAAACTTTTGCCGCGTTGTGTTATCCAATCGTATAGTTGTTCTGTTTCGAAAAGTTTTTGTATCTCTGTCAATGTGGTGTCCTCATTGGGGAAGATTGCGTAACCGGAAATGTAAAGCTCCTGATCATTGCTATGCCTGAGCGAGAGCTTATCTTTGTGCATAGGCGGCACCAGCAGCTTTTCCTTGTTGTTTGCGAGACCTTGTGTTCTCCCATAGGCATGCCACCTTGTAGCGTCTATCTTGCCCTTATCTCTCTTTAACAAAAGAGCTTTATGCTTTTGGAGATATCTGTGTGCCAATGGATACATGGCCTTGAAATCATCCTCACCAATGAGTTTGTTTTCTTTATCATATGGAAAAATTATATACGTGTTTTCTTTAACTTGTGATATCTTGCTTGCCTTGATACACTTTCGAAGTGAGGCGCGCTCTACTTCTTGAATGCCCAGCTTGGTTTCAAAAATACAAGTCGACTCACTTGACACAGCCACCACCTCTCCAAAATAAACCCTATCACAGAGAGTAGCTAAACCAACTTTGATATCACAATAATCTAATAGATTCTTTGTGTTGTTGCCTGACTTGAAGGTTAGTCCTGAAAACATGTGTGACTCCGTAGATTCATCATAACACACCTCTATGGGCGTGTCAACAATGTCATTCGAAAACTTCATATTTAATAATGGTTCATTGAGCATTGTTACTATCGAAGTGTAAGTCTGAACACCATCAAACACAAGCTTCTCTTTAAAGTCCACAAGTTCACTCACAAGTCGCTCATCATACAAATGTTGACGTAGCTTTTTTGTTCCCTTGTTCCTAATCCAACTGTTGGGGCAAATCATTCCCACAATCTTTTTGCTCTTGGCAAACTTCTCAAAGAAAGCAATATAAATATCTGTATCACCTTCGCAAAAATCAAATGATCCCTGTAAGAACTCTCGGGTCTCTATATCTAGGTTTTGAATTCTTACGTAGGGGGGATTAGCGACAATGATATCAAAGAGATCGTAATCCTCTTTAAGAGAGTTTGCATGCCAAGCATTGCAATGTGGCATGAGTTTCTTCAATACCTTTAAAGCATCCGCGTCTAAATCAAATCCATAAATATACTTCCGACACACCTCATCAAACTCTAACCCCCAACGATCAGCAATCTTGTGTGCCATATCATATAGAAAAACGCCGGTGCCACAACAGGGATCAACAATTTTAGGGATAGATTCTTCGCGCCAAGCAGATAAAACTGAGCTATTAATCCAATCCACGATGTGGACTGGAGTATAGATTATTCCTAGATTCTTCTTTTCCTTCTCTGGAACTTGCTTGGCATATTCGTAAAAATCTTTATGCAATCTTCAACCTTTCAATAGTTTCTCGGAGTTTCTCTACTCCTTCGATATTATAAGCTGTTTGTCCGTCCAAGTCAAATCTAATCTTGTTAAAGCTGACAAAAGATCCACCATTGAGATAAGTGTTCCAGCGCTCTTCTGCTCGCGAGGTATCAGGAATCCTTGTGACTTCCATTTTTTCACCCATGGGTACCGTTTTGGGCACCCAATCGATTGTGATGACTGACACTCCCTCGTGTGCCGGCGAATCTTTAATGCGACTAACTTCGCCTTCAAGTGTATTTGCATAGTTGTGGCGATTTTTGTTATAAGACTTCTGGATGGCTTTCAAAAGAATCGCAGCCTTAAACTCTCCGTTCTTATAAGCTAAGACATCAACCGTAAACGTGTCACCGCGCGAGCACCGAATTCGCTTCTCAGTCTTAAACTTCCAGCCATCTTTAACAGGAAGAGTATTCTCAAAAATTCGAATAACCCCATCGTTCAAAACGTCTGTTGTTTTACTGCTACGGCTACCATCCTGACCTGATTCTGTTAAGAGGCGTCTCATAGAGTCGCATTCGAGCCATGGCTTTACGTATTCAAGATTATCCATCTGTACTCCCTAGGGCTCCGTCGCCCCTATTGCTAATTGTCACTGGATATGTGTATAGTTCAGACTCTTCCGCAATGACAGGCCGGAAGTGAACCACTGGTGTTAAAACTAGTTGTGCAATCTTATCGCCGGGACAAACACATTGAACAGTGGTGCCCACGTTATGTAGATTGATAAACACTTCCCCATCGTAGCCAGAGTCGATCACACATGCTCCAACTAGAAGAGATTTCTTTGCTGCCACACTGCTTCGATTCTTTACTTCCAGCATGTATCCGTGAGGGACACCAAACTTTAATCCTGTTTCAAGAATCTTACTATCTCCGGGGTGGAGTGCAACGGTTACAGGGTTTTCTGGTGAATAGAAAACATCCAATCCGGCATCTGACGGATTTGCGCGATCGGGGTTGTTGGCGTTCGGGCGAACTTTTGCATATTCTAAAATCATTAGCTGTTAGTTCCATCAAAAAGCTTAAAGTTGTCGTACACTTCTTCGATATCAAACTTGCCCTTGAACAAGCGATATGCTTTCACCGCGGCACGAATTTCATCCGTAGAAAGATATCCGTTGTTTCGGAACTCGGTGCGCAGTTCACGGCGCTGCTCCTTGTACGGCTCCATGGCCTCTTCAATCGCATTTAGGCTGCGAATATATTCCTTCACATATTGTTTCTTTTGGTCTGACATTGACCCTCCTTTTAGTAACACATATATTATAACAACCCGCGATCAATGCGTCAAGTACTTTATGGGAAATTTATTCCAAATAGGTGGTGCATGAATCTCTTAACAACACTGTCCTTCTCTTCTTCGGTGTCACATTCTGAAAATGCATAGTTGTATGTTTTCTTACCGGCACCAATGGAAGAATCAAGCTTGTCTATCTCCTTCTTCATCCACCGAATTTGTTGTGCGTAGTTTCGAGGACTTTTTATATTGAACTCTTTGGCCATCTCGAGAAGGATAAAGTATTGTTTTTTATCGAGGGCTGCTCGGGCATCGTTAAACTTTGAGATTCTTTTCTTTCTTTCTTCGGGAGATAGATTTGAATCCAGTCTGTCAGGATGTAATTCCATTGCTATTTTTCTAAACAACCTATTGAACGAATCATACATCTCTTGTTCGTCCTGCGTCATTTGATATTCATCAGCAGTCTCCTCAGCTTGTTCAGGCGATGTAGAATAAACAGGGGGCTCCATGTATTTTACAATCTGCTGGTGCATGTCTGTAAGTGCCTTTGCCGTAGTTTCCACATCCTCCCCCGGACTATCGAGTCCATACATTTTTCTTATACGATCGGCATTCTGTTCGTTGAGATTATCGATATCAAAATTCATGCGCTTACAGAAATCAATGTAGTGCTCATTAAAATCTGTCGCACCATCCTTTACGATGGATTGAACGTATTCATTTTCTTCGTGCAAGTAGCTTAGCTTACTTAGTAATCTTTGCCATCTTATTTTTTTTGTAATTGCCACGATAGACCCTCTTTATAAATAGGGTGGCTAGCCGTTACTTGAAGTCAAATTCGACTTCTACATTAATTTTCATTTGTGGCACACGCAGGTGATTCGTAAGATTATGCTTTTTCACCTCGTCGGCCTCTAAAAACCAATCTGCGTGACCTCTTTCATGAACAATGTCTAAAAAATAATCTTTGTGATGGCCACAGTTTTCTGCCATCATGTGGTAAATCTTTTTATTAAGACGCTCTGTCTCTTCAGCGGAAGCCTTAATCTCCTCAACCTTACCATACTCCATAGAGCTTACATCATGAATCATAACAGTTGCGTCTGGATCCATATATCTCAGACCCTCATTACCAAAACTAAAAAGTATGGCTCCGCAAGACATAGCTTTGCCCTGAACGATTGTCGCTACTGGAATCTTAGAGTGTCTAATATCCGATATCATCGACATCAAGCTGTACACTTGGCCACCATAGCTGTCAATTATGACTGGCAAAATTGGTTGTCCGGTATTTTGCGCCTTCATGACTGCCGCCGAAAAAGCTTTTGCAGAGGCTTCGTCGAACTTTGTCAGTCTAATTACGACCGGCAAATCATCAATAAGCTTTGGCTCTTTTAAAAGAGGGCTAAATTTTTTTATTACGTTCATGTTTATCCTAGGAGTTTAAAGTTTCTCCACATAGCGAAAGTTGAAAAACCCCAGTTTTCATCATAATCAAGCTTTGCCATGTAGGGTCTGTTGAGTTGGATGCGGTCCTTTTCAGGATTAACGCCCCAACACCTAATTCTAGTTAGTTCGTTATTGGAATCAATGACCTCTAAAATCCAATATAACTTACCCTTTTTGGTCTTGCGCTCGACTACCTTGCGTGGAATAAACCAGCAAACTTGAAGGCCCGGATCGAACTCAGAGATGGGAGGAATAAAGCGCTCTTGGAGCTTTTGAATCGTTTCTGGCGTAATTACTAAGTTCATTGGGAAAATTCCGGTTAGTTCTGTTTTGAAGTGAATAATCTCCTCCTCTGAGAAGTCGCCTTCTGGCTTATATAAATCGAGATTCTCTTGGAACTTTTTCAGGTTCTTAGGTCTTTCGACCACACAGGTGGACCAGAAGTGCTTGCGGCCACTGAAACGATCATCTACAATATTGTCGAGAGCACCGCCGCGACACAAAGCATCGAGAGCCTTCTTGTTCAGCTTGGAGTAAGAGACACCCTCGCGGAACAACAAATCTTCTGCATTCATGAATGGTCGATGTTCAAGTAGTTGCTCGATAGCTGCTGCTCCCAATCCCTTGATAGACGACAGAGGCTGAATCAACGTAAGGCCATCGTCACTGATTTCCCACACCATACCTGACTTGTTGATGTCCAGTGGAGCAATCTTGAATCCATACTGCTTTGCAATATTGATAGCCTTTTCCTTGCGAGACTCAGGTTCCTTGTCTAGAAAAGCTGCCATCCATTCTGATGGGTAGTAGTTCCACAGCCATGCACATTGAAACGAGATGATCGAGTAGGACACTGCGTGCGACTTGTTGAAACCATAGCCTGAGAAATATTCAAACTTATCCCAGAGTGCCTGCGCTTCGTCTCTACCGATGCCGTTCTGACCACAGCCTGTGATGAACTTGTCGTGCAGCTTACCTTTCACAGAGCCCTTACCTGTTCCTTTCTTTGTCAGCACCTTGCGAAGCATGTTACCCTCATCGAGAGTCAAGCCACCAAGCTTGTGAGCCAATAGAGCAATCTGCTCTTGGAAAATAAGGAAGCCAAAAGTTTCTTGTGTGATGTCTTGCGCGTCATCGTTCAAGTACTTGATATAGTGGGGGCTCTCCTTTGCCTCCACGTACTCATCATGGACATTTGCCGCTAGGGGTCCGGGTCGATAGATAGAGGTAATAGCAGATACATCAATAATGTTTCGTGGCTTTGCGCGGACGCAGAACTTTTGTGCACCTTGCTCTGTGAACTGGAAGATGCCTGCCCACTTTCCTGTGTGGAAAATGTTTTCGTAGACTTGCTGATCGCTCAGATCAATAACATCTGGGTGCAGGTTTTGTTCGTAGTAGTCTCGAATTTGTGCAAACGTTGGACTCTCAACATTGTGATGACGCTTGAGAATGTGATAGATCGCACCCTCCATCATTTTTAGTGTCGAAAGACCCAACAAATCGAACTTGATGAAGCCCATGGGTTCAAGATGGCGAACGTTTTGACCTTCGGCCCACGGCGCTTGGCGGACACCCCCTGAGTTAATCAGCGGCATACTCTTATCTAAGTCCTCCGCAATAACAACGCCACCAGCGTGGCGGGAACAAGAGCGTACCTGACCGACCAGTCCTTCAACGTGTGTCTTGACTGCTGGGTGCTTGTCAAGGTAAGAGCGCAGGGTCGGAGAGAACTCGATAACCTCTTCCCATGTTGGTGTGTATACACCAGCCTTAATTCCATGTTTCTGCTTGGCAGACGGTGTTGCCTCACGCATCATGATAGATGTAACTGTGTTGACTTCCGTAAATGGGATGTTGTATAACTTTGAAATATCTTTGATAAGAGACTTGAGTTGTAACGTATTCCAGTTAGAGATTGGGGCAACGCAGTCCTCTCCCCACATTTCAACAAGCTTTTCCTTCAAAGCCATGGAGTCTGATACATCGTAATCAATATCAGGGTAGTCTGTGGCGTCGGAGCGCAAGAAGCGAGAGAACAGTAGGCCGTTCTTAATAGGATCAACCTGTGTAATATTCAGCGCGTACGCCACCAGAGAGCCGGCGGCCGAGCCGCGGCCAGGGCCGGTCAGCATCATGTCGGTCGCAACATCGGTGATTGATTTCATAGTGAGGAAATACTTCGAGAAACCACGATCATCAATAACATTAAGCTCCTGACGAAGACGGCTTGTGTACTCTTTGTTGGTATGCAACCCCTTGTCTTTCAGGCCTTCAAGTGCAAAATTTACCAACGCCTGTGTTGCGGTGAAGCCGGCGGGGACAACAAACTCAGGGAGTCGAACTGTGTTGTCTGGCAAGAAGCTTTCAATGCGGTCGAAAGCAATCTGATGACTCTGTTCGATACTTTCCAGAATAAGCTCGTCATCATAGTCAAAGCCTTGCTCGGCGGAATACTGTTTGTAGCTTTCCCACATCTGGTCGCCATTCTTAGGATATAGCTCGTAGCCAATTTCTTCAACACCTTCGGGAAGCTGGGACTCTTCTTCGGCCCACGAGGGTCGACCTTTACCAAGCCAACCAAGACGCTTGTAAAGTTCACGGTCCTTCCAAGCGTCAGGGTTGGGGTAATGGCTGTCGGCTGTCGTGAGTAGTCCAACGCCAAACTCTTGCGCAACTTGAATTACATATTGGTTTAATTCATGTTGTTCCTTAATATTGTTCCACTGGATCTCGGCATACCAGCGATCACCGAAAATGTTGACCATGCGTTGTGTTGATTCACGCATTGCATCCAGCACGGCATCAGCACCCTCTTCTCTGTTCTCCCAGTAGTTTCCGGCATACACCCCACCAAGACAAGCAGAAGAAGCAATGATGCCCTCATTGTACTTCTCCAATAGTGCATAGTCGATACGTGGGTAGCGATAAAAGTTCTCCGGCTGGTATGACTCAGATACCAACTTAAATAGATTGTTCAGTCCAGTCTGGTTCTGTGCCAACAATACGAGGTGTCGGCGGCGTTTCAGAATACCCTGAATCTTTTTACTGTCTCCTTCATCCTCCACAGTGGCACCTGACTGCTCATCCTTCTTAATAGATCGGGCTCGCTTCTTGTCCTCCATGGCCTTGTTGTAGGCGTCGTGCCATTCCTCAATAGATGGTGTAAAGTATGCTTCACAGCCGAAGATAGGCTTGAAATCTTTACCAGCCTCCTGCATCTTCTTTGCATGAAGCACTTGGTAAGCTAACCCGTTCATGTTTCCGTGGTCAGTCAGCGCCAATGCATCACAACCGTTCTCATACGCAAAATCCATATGAGCTTGCGGGTACCCAATAGCATCAAAAATAGAGCCTGCCACAGAGTGTGCATGCAGGCCAACGAACTTAATCTTAGAATCTTTGCGATCCATTATTCCTCCTCAGTATATGGTATCTTAACATGCCTGTGGGGCTTTGTCAACTCATGGAACGGCTTTTTTAAAACATGATCAGAACCCAAGTAGGAAGTGTAACCTTCCCACTGGGAACAATCATAAAACCACTCTACTTCAAGCTTACTTGCTGCGGCGGCGTTTATCTTTAGAGGCTGGAATATCTCGCTCAGCGGGAAAAAGCGTGCTGTCCATCTCTGATTCAGGGGTAACTTCTCCGAAGGGTATTGCTGGCCGGGTGAAGGGGGTAAATATTCCCGTGATGTGGTTTGGTTGATGTGGCGTCTGCATAATTTAAAATCTTCTCCTGTCATGGTAAAAGATAGGGGCAGATTATCTTTTACTGTTTTGTTTTTATATATCAAGAAAAAGTTCTTTTTCTTGTTTTTAATACTTTTTCTGTGTTTTCTTATAATTTCCACATCAAAAATACCCATTGGAAAAGAAATATAATATTTCTGAGGTACTATCCACTGTGAAAGTTTATACGATGTTCTCCAAGCACTGTGTATTCCGTGTATGACGGACCACCCATATGAATCGCGACGATCGCGGTCTTTGGGGTGGATGGGTGCATAATAAATAGGTATCTCTTTTCGTTGTTCCTTGTAAAATTTACTATATTTTCTTGCATAGTAAACAGGGTCATAGACCCATTCGCCTACCACTTTCCTTACAAGCGGTATCATATCGTCGTTTGCTACAATCCAAATCGTGCTACACCCGGCCATGGCGCACTCATAGACTGACTTTTGGATAGCGCAAAATCCATTATCCACAGGCGCCAAAACCTCCGGATAACTATTGTCGTGATCGGCTGTGATGTTGGCGACAGGGATTATTCCCGCTAAGTGTAGTCGCATTTCAATTGCTCAAATTGACCGAGACCCACCTCTTTCAGAGAACAGAGAAGCTCTTCAATATTCAAATCTGGGCACTTAATCTTAAATGAGCTTTTGTATTGAGGATCGTTAAGTAATCTCTTTTCTCGACGAATATGAGAGGTCTTTATTCTATAATGTTTGGGGCGGCCGTTGGGCGTATACCCATTTAGGGGTCCCTTTATGCCATTGTCGTATAAGATCTTCTCCATCTTAAATCTTGCAATAGTTTCAGAATAATTCGGATCGGAAAGTTGTGCTTCGGTCAATACTGACACCACACAAGCGTCTTTAACGCCAGTATTCCCATCAATTCTGTCAGATGAATAGAACCATATCTCGCCCACAAAATCATCACCTGTGGATATGTAATCGATTTCATGTTTTCCTCCTTTGTGGAATGCTATGTAATCATGACATAAATAACTAGAAGCGTTTAGACTAGCTAGCGAACCTATGCCAGAAATATTGTCGTCTCCAAAATAATGACAAGTGTCAAAAATAAATTCATATATTTTCGAGTATTCATTTGTGCAGACAATTTTTTCTCCATCATATCTCATCTTATCACAAAAGTCGCTTAATGGTAAGTTTCCTTGTAAAGATAAAAGAAATATAATTCTTTCCCATAATAAAATTTTTGCTACACCAACTTCTCTGAGTCCGTCAGGGGTCCTTAGACCCTGAACTGTCGAGGGGATGCCAAAAAAATTAAGATCGACCGTGGAACTAAAATAATCAAAGCGATATGGCTGCTTAGGTTGTGTGAATATAAGAGGGTAATCGTTTACATACGCATAAATTGCTGCACGCAGGTCCCCGCCGATAACCACATTTTTGTAATTTGGTAACATACTTGGTAGAGTATAGCTTATTTAAGCAAGTCTGTCAATCATCTTTTCTTAAACCCATTGAATCATAACCCCCATGGGCCCACATTGGATGCATGATATGATAGCGCTGTCGATAGTGTTGCCAACCCAAAGCATGGCCCAATTCGTGCTCTAAGACTCTTTCCTTTCTTGCATTTTTAGGTAAAATAAAAATTTTAGCTTTAACGATTTCAGAAGTTTTGCGATCTGTGTAGAGTCTAGTGGCAGCCATGTGTGAATTATCGAATCCGCCATCTGGAATGCTTATTAATATTTCTCCAAATTTAGGATTAATGCACGTAGCAGGAAGGGACGTATATATACCGTCAAAACTGTATCCAAGGCGTTCCCAGTACCTTGCTGCATGCGCTGCTCGACTTACGGACACTCCGGAATCTGCACAAACACGAATCGTCGGCTTCATCCGCCATTTATATCTTTGTTCAGGCTTACCCAGCGCCTTAAGATCGTACACATGCTCATCGGATATATTATATGTGTACTCACCATGCACGGCAGAGCCACACAGTAAAAAAATAAGTAATGCCACACACTAACTATGCAGCACTACTCTTATTCTTTCTTTTTCCAGTCTAAAAACTTGATGTTGTGCTCTGCTTCTTCAAGCAAAGTTTTGATGTCCAAGCCAGCGCAATCTATTTTTCGTTTGCTAACGTGATAATGGCTGACAAATCCTTGGAAGTCACCGTAGGCGACATTCTGTTCATATTTTGTAGATGTTTTTCCAAACTGATTAAGAGGGGTCTCGTATGGGATACCTGTCGCTTCGTGTACAGCTTTCCATAAAGACTTCAAGGCTTCTAACTGTTCGGGATAGAACCCTAAAAATGGTTCAAGTTGGCTTCCATGAACCCAAGCATCCTGCACAATCGGCCTCTCTCCGAATCCATGTTTAACATACCAATTTTGATATTTTGGATAATAAGCATTAGAGATCTCTACCCCCACTGAGGGTCGGTTAGTGCGGCTAGAACCAGCATGCCACGCTGCATGTTGTATATCCATTGTTTGGTATATTGTCCCATCGTTGTCGATTAGGAATTGAACTGAGGCGCCGCGGCGATTAAGAACACCCTGACATGACTTTGCGTTCAAGCAAACGTCCCAGTGATTTACGAAGTAACGTATTTTACGTTCTGGACGGCCTGAGTAATCATAATAATTTCCGGCCGGGGTTTCAATACCGCCTTTCTCGGACCACAAAACAAACTTATCCCAGTCGATCGGAAAGAAGCCCCCATTGTAAACGATATAGTTTGAATATTGACAGTCAGATGGCTTATAGACATCAATTCTAGACTGTCTCTCGGTCCACAATCTACGGAACGTAGTAGGCCCACAGAGTCCATCAGCGGGTATACCATGTTGCCTTTGCCATTTCTTTACGGCTCTTACAAGTTTGTCGTCATAGTATTTTTCCCCAAACCACGAGGGCTCCCAACCGAGCTTCTTAGCTGAAGCTTCGTTGTAGAAATTTTTGTCCATTAAGATGCCTAATTAACTAACGATTCCAACAACATAATTGTCTAGAATAACATTGTAATTAGTGGCACCGATCGTTATTTCCTCCATCATAGACTTATCAATGACAATTTTACTTGATGGCAAAAGTTTAAACCTGACATCCTCAGCGACTTCCTTCACCTCAACTGTTGCGTATCTGTCCTCTGGGGGCTGGTAATCCTCCGGTAAGACAATCAGCGATTCTCTTATTTGTTCTTCTTTTTCCTCTACTAAAATATATCGATTTACTGGCTTAAACATCTCTTATCTCCTTATGAATCAGTTTCTCTTGTGTAAAATATTCTTCTTTCGTCAAAAAAACATCCCTTATTTTTCCGCATCTCTTGCACGCCATTGTTAAATGGACATTCTCCCCAAGCATGGTTCGAACAGGCCCGCGGGGAATGTAGTAACAACTAATATTAAGATTGCCACACTTTCCCATCAAAGCTTTTTTCTCCATCAAATGATTGAAATTCATGCTTACCTCATATTTCGCACGTGTCATTAGTACAGAATTTGGTACCAATACCGGCCTCGTCAGTGTCAATACGCTGGATAGGGACTACCTTCGACGACATTTCTAGATATTTCTTCTTTGTTATTGGCTCATACGGAGCCTGCTTGTAACCAGTCTCGCTCAATTTTAAGAATGAAACGGCCTTTAATCTTGTCTCGTACATTTCCAACGCACTTTCAATCTGATCCGCCTCTTCCGCTTTGAAAGTAATAGTCACAGACACTGCGTTATCTGCCCAGTAATACTGATACTGCGCGGCCAGCTCGAGCTGCTCCCACATACTAACATCTTTTTTGCCCTTTGTAAAGAACTCTTCTTTTACTGGGAACTCAACAACTGATGTGTTGGGTGAGTATGCATCGTCCTCGATATTATATCCGGAGTCACGCAAACTATTCAAAATAGGAGACGTATTTGAAAATCTAATTCTTCTAATATAGTATTCATTCTCTGGAAAGTGAATGCCGGGAGTTGATCCATTAAGAAGTGACACGGTGCCCGATGGCTTGATGGATGTCATCTTAATAGAGCGAGGAACACACAACCAGTTTGAATATTCCTTATCAAGCTCTCGAATATCCTCATATGCGTCATCACACCAATCAAACATTGTTCGGCGGCCATGCTTTGCAAACGCCTGCACGATACCAGACTGAGACAACCCAATGCGTCGGTTTTTGAGCATTTTCGCATTTGTCTCTGGCCAATGTGTGTTGACAAGCGTAACAGTCTTACCATATAAATATGCACATTTCAGTGTCTTTAAATAATCATCATAGTCGGTGTGCTTGGCCGGGAAAGTCTCAACTAAGCAACACAGCTCGGCGTTATGTAAACTCTGCTCTACGCACGGATTAAAACCAACCACCTCGGCATCGTCGTAATTAACGCCATCTTTAAGTCTACCGTAAGCTCGGGCGTTTTCAAGCCAAATCGTACCGGGCTCTCCATTCTCCTGAACTTGGCCAGCATGCCACGAGTAGTCCATTCCAACCGGGGCGTTGTACGAGTTGTTAGAGCCCCACCGGTGGTGATACAGTTTTTCTTGATCGTTCTTCATCTCTAAATAATGTCTATCTGCGTGATCTCCCAAGGCGAGGGCCGCGGAGCGGCGTACATTACCGGCCACAACACAGCGACCAATAAGATTTTCCGTATCAACAATATCAACCGAACTAATTGGTTCGCCGATCCTAGCAGCGTAAAGCTCAGTAAGATTTTCGTGTAACTCAATCAAGGGGCCGGCACCAGAAGAGGTGCCACCGAATCCATGTATAGGGGCACCTTCGGGACGGATAGCAGAGTAATCAAACTTTGGAACCTTGGCGCCCAAGAGAAAGCCGTCGAGCAGAGCGTGAACAGAGTTTACCCACCCTTCACGGGAATCGTCAATTACCAAAGTGTCATTTGTGTATTCCGGCTCTTTAATAGTTACCGTTCCGGCGCCCTTTGTGTCAAAACCAACTCCAACACCAACCATCAAAGCATCCATAATCCAAGCAAAAATATATCCACCCTTTGTAGAGATATCACTTGTGGATCGAAAAGCGCAGTTAAACAGAGCGGCGCCAGTTCTTTCTTTTACAAACTTTGTGCCCATCATCCATAAGCCGCGGCCGGGAGGGGTCCATTTCAAATTAAACAATCTATCAAAAGCATCCTTTGCGGTGCGCTGTGCTTTTTGGTCGTTCCATTCAAGGCCAAGTCTAACAACATGCTCCTTTTGGATATCGAACATGCCCTCGATCACTCGACGACAAGTATGCCACCACTCTTCAGTGCCAGTAGCACCGGGCTCAAACTCGCTTAATCTTCTGGCATAGGTACGCTTAAATGTTACGTAGCCCAGTGGGCCCCACGGTACCTCGGCGGTCTTATATGGCTCAATAAAAGAATCAGATAATCTGAATCTACGAATGTTCTCTACTGTTCTCATTATTTTTATTTCCTTTTTCTGTAAACTTCATATTTGTTTTGTAACAGTTCTTTCTGTTTTTTTGGCCCCAGAGCTACGGGGCTACTCGATATCATTTTTGTTTGCGGATTAGCGCTGATCGTATTCGTCTTTGGCATCGTTTTTATTTTTACGTTCGAAGTATCCATGAATATATCATACACTATTCCGTCAGGTCCGTTTCTATTTTTTGCAATAAAAATCTTGCCTGTGTTATTTTGTTTGTCCTCGATTGTGCGAGAGACTGACATAATAAAATCTGCAACGAAGCACTTGTTGAATGCCTCTGAAATCTGCTCCATTGTAATAACTTCCGCATTTAAGCCTGAGCGATTCGTCTGTGATGCGGTCCAGATGGGACATTCATATTCATTTGCCATCCCACGAAGGTCCTCATAGATTGATTCAAGCTCGGCGCGCTTTTCTTTTCTAACAACCACGGGTTTCAATAGATCTGCGTAGTCCACTATTATAAGACCCGGATTGATTCCACGCTTACGCAACTTGTTTAAGTGAGCTTTTATAGTATTGACGCTAGCAGATTTAGTGGGGTACTCTTTTACGATGAGAGTACCATCTAGATCTTTAATCTCATCATAAATTTCTTCCTTAAAGTTCATCAAATCACTTAAAGGATACCCTGTGATGCAACTATCGTACCTGTTGGCGATAACAGTGTCTTGTAGCTCTAACGTATAGTGAATAACCGTCTTGCCCTCTTTGATGGCCTGCGAGCCGAGGTGCACCAAGACCATGGATTTACCAGCACCAGTGGGCGCAATGACAACTCCCAGTTCGTTCTTGCCGAGGCCGCCACCAACAATATTGTCAATGTCTTTCCAGCCAGTGGTAACAGGCTGGCGGTGGCGAGGCTGATAGCGTACCTCAAAGTCTGCAATAAAATCGTGTCCAAAGTTTGTTTCAGAGCCCAGCTTCAAAGAATCGTTGATGACTTTTGAAATCTCATCGAAAGAGGAAGATTCCAACAAGCCGACAGACTGCATCATTGCCTCTTTAAGGTTTTGTTTTCGGCAAAAATCTAGAGACTTTTCTTTAATATATTCTTCATTGTCAAGCTCGCCAGTTGTTATCCTAGTAAAATACTCCTTTACTTGTTGCTGGATAACTGTATCTTCCGAATCTAGCTCAGTTTTTAGTATGGTCGCTAGCGCGTTGGCAGATGGGTGCTTAGAGTATTTTTCGCGGTAAGAGGTTATCTTATTGGTAAAAACACGCAGGTATTCAAGCTCTAAAAAATTGAGATCTAATACTTCTGTGATTTGGTCAGCGAATGGGCGATCTTGATAGATTAACTGTACAAGGCCTTCTTGAAAGGTCTTTCCATAGCGAGCAAAAGTCTGTCGCTTATCCGTGGCTTTGGAAACGTTCAAACGCCACCCCCTTTGAGTTTATAAGTATAACAGAACCATCCCATAAGTCAAGAATTCTGACTCTCAATTGCGATCTTATTAAGATGCAATTCTAAATCTTTCCAGTTCAATTCGCCAAACCCATCATCACGCATTTTCTTGATAATCTCTATCTTGTTGAAATTGAACTCAAAATTTTCAACAGCATTTTTTACGAAGTCTTTTGACTGCGGAGAAAGCATGGGAGAATAAAGTTGCATCATTTTGTAATTGTGTGCGATCAGGTCTTGACCTTCCAAGATGTTGTCGTGAAATTTAAGCTTTTTATCAACCTTCTCACAGTATGTAACAAGCTCATCAATCGTGTAATCCTTGTCTGCCGCCAAAAAGCCGAGACGTCGGGCGATTGTCTTGAACCCCACGGCCTTGATTCCGGGCAAGTTGTCAGATGCATCACCAACTAGGGCCCGAGCTAATGCCATGTTGCGGGGATGTACACCAAGCTCTTCAATAATTCTCTTCTTGTTGTAGACTGTCTTGCTAACCGGTCGAAAGACAACAGTTTCATCGTCACACAACTGGTAAAAGTCCTTATCATTGGAGATAATCACCTTTTGCCAGCCACGATATTTCGGTGTCTGCGTAAGATAAGAAATTACGTCATCTGCTTCCACCTCTGGAATGATAATCTGCATGATGGGCATTTCATTGAGATACTCCATAAGCCGCATCTGTTGCCATACTTTGTTCTGCATCTCCTCTTCATCGGTAAGATTCTTCACTGATCGATTCAGCCTAATAGGCTTGCGGCCAGACTTATAATCTTTGTTTAGGCTCTTGCGCTTCTTAGAACCATTAGGACCATCCCAAATGAAGATAATTTCATCGGGATTGGAGTCTCTAACAAGCTTCTGTAGAATCTTCAAGGAGCCTTTGATACCACCACATGGTTCTCCTTGCATCGTCAAGCTCGGATCCATGATGTAGGCACGCAGATATAGATTTAGCGAGTCAATAAGTAGCACTCGTTTTTGTTCAGTCTTTGTCATCCTGCCATCCTTTGCTTATTCATTATATCACGATATTCCAATAGTGCAAGTTCTTTGTGCTTAGCCTCGATCATCACATCGAAGTCATTGCCATAGTCATCCAGTGGGGTATATACCATGTCTGAGTGGGCCTGTGGCTTAATCTTGGGATTACCCTGCTCAACAGAACGAGACTCCGCATAGTGTACGACTGGCTTGATATCACCCCACGTGGACAACGCGAGTTCCAAGGCTTCCTGCTCGGTCTGGCCTCCGGTATGCAGCATGTGGTGATGATAGTCAAATACAATAGGGATGCCAATACGCTTGTATACACCTTCGTACAGTTCAAGTGTTGAGTAGAGCGACTCCTTGTCATCGTTCTCAACAGTCAGGCGAGAGCGCACGTTTTCTGGAAGGCGTTCGAAGTTGCGACAGAAGTTGTCGAGGGCGAACGGCTTGTCACCATAGGCAGCACCGACGTGGATGTTTAGCTTAGCATACGGCGTGCGAGGCAGACCAATGAGGTCAAACAAGTCACCGTGTACAGACAAATCAGTCTTGGTAAGCTGAAACACGCGCTCCTTGGGTGACGCTAGCTTGTTGAACGGGCCGGGGTGCGATGTAAGGCGCATGTTGTGCTGGCGCGCAAAGTTACCAGCAGACAGTGCTGCGGCATGGATGGCGCCGTAGTTTGGCATGTCCTCCAAGTTGTACTCGCTAGCCCACGGAATGATGTCTGACGACAAACGATAGAAGTAAATATCGTTCTCCAAGTTCCATTCAAGAATCGTACGCAAATCACGCAGATTCTGTAATGCTAGTTCGGACGCATACTCAATACCACGATCGTGGAATGTACGCTTGATCATTGTGCGATTAGTTGTGATACGCTGCGACTTAGGCAACGAAGAAAAGCCCATATTGATACAGGCATAACCATAGTTGTGCATAAACCCTCCTACAAGTTCATATCTTATTATAACCAATCAGAAGAGCAAAGTCAACTACTTTTTGTATATTCATGCCACATTTTATCTCGACGTGAGATCGCTGTGGAAATCATATAATGAAGCCTAGCCCAGTCTGGATTCTTAGATAGGATCCTTTCTGCTATCTCTCCCGGCTGTGGAAATTCCTCCGGAGTGTATTCCAGAGAAACCTTTTCGCATGCGCCACAAATATCGTGATGACTTTTACTCGCCATCAGGCTCTTCATAGAACGCGCTAGCATCACCCTCGCGGTTGTCAAACTTGCGTACAACCTCTTCGTCCATGATTTTCAGTACATTTGCTCTGAACGTTTCATCACTTTGTACTGTTTCGGTCCACTTTGATGGTTGAAACTTCTTTGTATATCCATCGGGCATCGTCAAAGTATACCATGCGCCGGCGCTCGTAAGACAGTCTGAGCTTTTGATGGCCTCAAACCAACTTTCCTCGTCTCGGATACCAATCTCTTCGGTGCCCCATAAGATTCGGAACGCGCAGTTTCTACCCTGAGTTCCAAAGCGAGACTTCTCAAGCTTTGCCTTCACCTCAGAGCCAATGCGATAACCTTTATCATCCTCAATAAATGCAGACTTAGCCTTGCGGCCTGTAAGCCATACACGAAGTGAGTAAGAATATTGCAGAGCCTTTCCGCCCGGTGTCATATAGGGCGTGGTCATCGCAATGATGCGAGCATTGGGTCCGCTAGGAATGTTCGCCTTCAATTGGTTTAGAACAAGGAAGGTCGCCTGCTTGTCTGCAATTGGAATAATCAATTTAGACATTCCCTTTGCCAAGATGCGGGCCTTAACCGCCATCGAGGACTGTGGATTGAAGTCTCCCTCCACATCAGACACCGACGGTGTGAACGCCAAAGAATCCCAGATAAAAAGTAATTGTTGATCTGCTGCACCGAGCAATTCCTCAACAGTTTCAAGCACAAACTCCACAGAGGACGCTTGAACGTACATTAACTGGCTCAGGTCGCATCCTGTTCGCTCCAAGAAGCTTGGGTCGATAGCTGACTCAGAATCAAAGTAAACGACGAGCTTGCCTGATTTCTGGGCGTTTGCGGCAATCTGTGCAGCCATATAAGATTTACCTGTGGATTCAAGACCCGCGATCTCCGAGACCTTGCCCACCGGAATGCCGGCCACACGTCCTTTGCAGATAATGGAATCAAGCCAACGAGAGCCTGTTGGGATCCAATCTTTGACTTCGGTCGGGTTTTCACCCGTCAAATCATGTGCGACATTTCTGCCTGCCTTCTTGTTGACAAGCTTCATCAAGTCTTGCATAGCCACTCGACCGGGCTTGGTTTCTGTTTGCGTTTTCTTTCTAGCCATTCTTTCCTCCTATCATTAGAATTTCTTTAGCTTTCTTGGCGCTGTGACTTCCATCAGCGTTTTTCTTTCTTCGGCCCGCTGTGTACGTCACATCAAAATATACTATTTTGTTTGAGCCCTGTCGAGATTCAAAGAAGTTATCTCCTACATCTCTGTTACTCATCATAGCGTACGCACCGAGGTCTGTCAAGTCATTTAAAAATTTAATCGTTGACTCTTGTAAATTGTCGTCAAAGTCGACACCGTATTGAGTAAAAGACCCTCGATATGGTGGGTCTAAAAACACAAAGGAATCAGGAGTTGCCTCACCTATTGTTTGTTGGAAGTCTCCTGTAAGCAGCTTGCACCTTCTTAGGGCACGAGCCCAAACAAGAACATTTTCTTTATCGTATACTTTATCCTTTTGATTCAATAATCCAGAGGGTGTTCCAAATCTGCCGTTTGTGTTTTTATTGATCTGCCAGATACCATTAAATCCTGTTTTCATGAGGAAATACAATGTTGCGGCCTCCTGGGTATCGGTCCACAGCTCATAGTTGTATGCATGCTGTCTGCGTAATTCGTAATAAAAAGCTTTTCGATTGTCTTTGCTAAGTGGCAAATAGGCATCCGATAAGGAACCCATGTGGGTAATAAAATTTTGTGTATCCTTCTTAATTGCCTTATATATTCCCATGATTGATTCATTAGAATCATTTATTACAAACTTTGCATCAGGATTCTTTTTGTAGGCCCAGATAAACATGGCTCCCGCTCCCACAAAAGGCTCGATATATTTGTCAAAAGATTCTGGCATTACGCCCATATCTTCGTATTTCTTTATTAGGCGCGTCTTGCCGCCGGCCCACATGAATAACGGCTTCATGCTACTCCTTTTGTGAAGGCGGCAGACTTTTCACCGGTCTGCCAGCGGCTGGGGGTGGTTATGCTGCGTGTGATTGCAGCTTCCTCATGTGAAGAACTCGGGGATTAATCGCAATTTCGGCTGTCAAAGCTTTAATTCTGTCTGTACGTGGGCCAACCTGATGCGGTAGACCAGTCCAGTTAAAGTAATAGCGTCCCTTCTTTACAGTATCAGGATCGATACCGTTTTTAATTGCAGTATTTCTAGCTTGGGTGTGTGCATTTTCACTGTCATTGATCAGCTTATCATCAATTTTCTTGAGTTCATCAAAAAATTTCTCATATGAACTGGCTGGAATGTAATAATTGTTGTCATACGCCCATTCGCAAGCGTATAGCGCAGCCCAATACATCTTAGCTGAGACCATCTGAGAAGGCTTGTAAAAGCTCTGCTTCATTATGGCATGCATCCACATATCAAGAATTTTTGAAGCTCGGTCAATTTGATATTGAGTGTATGGGGTGCCCTTCTCTTCGAAGTCGACAAATCCCTCACCGAGCCTATAAAAACTGTCAATCTCGGAATGAGACAGACCCCACTCGCCCGTGCCAAAAGAGGGATTGTTGCTCATAAGCACCATAGTCATTTTGGCAACCAATTCGTCATCAAGCATTCTTATCGCATGGGTGCGCTTCACAGTCCTCATCATTGCTCCATCAAGATTAGCTCGCGTCTGGCGAATCCAATCTGCGATCGGTGTTCCAAATGAATTTCGATTTTCATGATGATTTAAAGGTTCTCCTGAATTGAGAGCTTGGAATTGATCCGAAAGAGCGACGTGGAGGCACGCCGGCGCAATTTGTACATTGACTAAGCTATCGTTTATCCTATCACGCAGTCGAGGCGGAAAGTCTTTAAAATTCTTGTTATCAATGGGCACCAAGTTGTCGTCCGCATCGAGAAACCCCTTCGTGTTGGTGACCCTTTTTTTATTGTTAGCAAAAGCAATTGCTGACTTAGAGCGATTCTGGCCATCCAGAGAGATCCACCGGTATCCTTTATGTAATAGGTTCTCATAGAACACTTCTGATGCGTAGTCTCCTTGATCTTTTGCATATTGCAGACACATATCTATATCAGCTAATACGATTGTTGTCAATTGGGCCCAACCCAGACAAAGTGAGCTTAAAAACTCGGAAATCTGTGTGGGTAACCATACCTCTCGCCTTTGGAACTGATCCGAGTAGAACACCTTATCTACTGTATAAGTTGTTACAAAGTTTTTAAATTTAATAAGCATTTTATTCTCCTTTTGTGTTATTGAATGAATGAACAAACTCCATGTGAAGAATGTTTATTCTGCTTTTTCATTTTTAAGTCTTTGTTGACTGTAAAAGTGGGCGCCCATTAACCGGGGCGCATCGGCTTTCACTACTCAGTAGTTGTGGTGGTCTCACCACCATCAGTGGTGGTCCCGGTGGTTGTTCCGCCTTCCGTACCTGTTGTTTCGGTACCGGTGGTGGCTGCCTCTGTCGTAGTAGTGGCAGAGACTTCAACCGTCTCACCTGTGGTCTCGGTAGTCTCCGTTGTCGTGTTTGTTGACACGTCTCCGGGGTCCACCTCGCAGCTTCCGTATGCAGTCGCGATGACAAGAACGCCTCCGACGACAGATACCTTAACCTTCCATGAGGCCCATTGTGATTTCAACCAATCCATAGTATTACTCCTTTTGTGATTAGTAAAATGTGGCAGAGTATTGACCCGCTCTGCCATCGGTATCTCAAACTAAATGGCTTATTATCCGTTCATTAGTTCATTGAAGGCTTTATCTACGTCACTTGTGGGTTTTCCATATGCTGTAGTTTCTCGGGAGCGGGACTCGGCGCTTTGATTGCCTGAGAGTTGCTCATCCAAAATACTATCAATCTCTTCTGGAGTGTGGCGTTCGAAAAGAGATGCGAAGTCTGGTACGCGATCGAGGAGGGCGGGGATCGCTTCCGTATCTTCTAGCAATGGGGACGTATTTCGCCTCATCTTCATGTTAGTTTGAGGGTATGCGCCCGGTGTGGTGGGCTTCGTATAAGTTAGCGTGATGTCGGTACCCTCACCGGCATCCGTGATATCCCCATACTCGGGGTCTAGGATATATCCGAGAAGAAGCTCATACGCCTTCTTTCCGTATCCATAAATCTTAACTCCTTCTTCCTCTCGTCCACGAACGACGACTGGGGAGAAGTAGCGTCCTCGGACAAACAGCGACTTAGCAAGCTTCTTACTTTCTTCATCATTGTTGTCTACGCCTTCTCGCCACACAGAAGAGGCAAATTCGCAAATTGGACAGTGTTCTCCAAAGTTACGCTTGGGGCACAGAATGCCGCCGCGGTGCTCACCCACGTTATAGTGGAAGAACATCTCCTTCAAAGGGTCACCATCGTTGGTCGGCACAATACGAATATCAGTGTCGCCCTCATCTGGCTTGAACCAAGGCGACGAAGCGTCCTTGGTTCCTTCACCGCGCAATGCGGCAAGCTTCTTTCTCATTAGTTCCATGTTGATTGACATTAGTTTTTTCTCCTGTTTGTTGTTGTAAAGTATACTGTGCGTTCCACAGCATCTAATGTATCACTCTTGTTCTAGCTTGTCAAGAGTTTTTTGTTGTTGTATTGCGTTAGTATGGGCAACGCAAAACCCAAAATCTGGTAGGTGTGTCTCATAAATCGCATATGAAATTTTACGGAAGGCATTTCTCGGTTTAGTCTTCAAAATGTCTACCAGCTTCTTATGCAGCCCGCCCTCTTTTTCTAATCTTTCCTCGTTTATACACATATAATAACACAACTCCCGTTCGGCGTCAAGCTCAAAAAGCCACTTTTCTTTAATTTTGTTCATGTCGATGATGCCGACGGAACGGATCCGATTGACCTCATTGGGGCGAGAAATGTTACCAATGTGGGGCTCTGTGTATTCAAAATAGTTGATGTAATGCACGCAAGAAAAAATTGTGTCGTTTAAGGTTTCATAATAGTTTTTTAAGTTGATCTGCTCCACCACTCTTTCGATATTCTCATTGGAAAAAATAGTAAGACTACGAAAAAGACCGGAACGTGCGTACTCCTGCAAAACTCCGAAAACCGTGTTCTCAACAAGTTGGGGTACCCCGGTAAGCAAATCGATGTCAGGCTTAATATAAAACACATCAATTTCCTTATTATCCAATTGCTGTAAAATGCCCAAAGAATATATTGAACTAAATGAAGCGCCCACAATGAATACTTGGACTTTGTCCCTCGTGTTCTTGAAAAAGCTTTTCAGGTTAGGAATGTTTTGCTCGTACTCCTCTGGCGTCTCGTAAGACTCAATTTTACGCTTTCTTTTTGAGTTTTTCTCAACTCTGCTGTTTAGCATATACGTATCATATTGCTTAACCTTAGAAAACTTACCCACAATAGCAGATGCGGCATTGCCAATTCCAATTATAGATATCACAGAGCCAAATCCTTTAAATCATAATAATTGTGGCCGGCCTGCATGTTGACCATAAAGTCCCCCAACCGATTATTGGCAAATATATTTTTAATCTCAGGTATCAGATGACGCTCGTCATCAGACATATCAAGCACCAACTCATCGTGTACTATATGTGATATAAAGCTTTTATTTCCCTTCAAAAACTCATCAATCTTCAGGGCCTGTTCGAGAACCAAATCCGAAGTTGTGCTTTGGATCAAGTAATTGAGAGCCTTGCGCTGTTCCACTTGGATTGTCCTATCAAAAACAGTGCTGATTGAGCCATTCTTGTAGTGTGCGTTCACCAATGCGTCTCTGTCATAATATTTGCTATTAATGGCGGTAGAGGTTGGATCGTACAGCCAACCAAAAAACATCACCTTCGCTTCGGCGCGAGATGGGTGAGGCTTAAATTTCTGTGAATGAAAAATATTCTGCATATTCCACTCATGAATGTCAACGGTGGGTTGTGGATTGCCCAATAGCGCCAAAACCGTTCTAGCTTCGGCGCCGTTATAATCGAGCGAGATAAACCAATCATTTTGAGGTTTTAAAATTTTTCTAAACTCTTTTTTCATAGTAAGAATAGGGAACGAGCCCGGATTGGTTGTAAGGCGCCCAGTAACCGTTCCATAGATATTATAATCAATATACTTCTCGAGTTGCATGATTTTTTTAAGTGCCGATCGATTTGTGCTACTCACGTGAAGAGCTTTGCAGTCCGACATATCAATATTAAGAGTCTGATATCTAATTTTATGAATCAGCTTGGATGTGTGTGCCATGAAATCATAATTCTTAGGCTTCTCAGTAGTCTCAAAAACATGCTGAGTAATCTTATTTTTCATTTCGCAAAAGTGCACCAATGAATCATGAGGAATCAAATCAAATATACAGTGGTCGTTGAAGTCCAGCTTAGCTAGCTTAAAAGATTTATAAAAAGCTCTCATTTTACGGATAGTTGCTTGATATTCGTCAAGAAGATTCGAGGGACAAACTTGCTCCAAAGTTTTGCCCTCGCACAGTATCCACGCATACTCTATATCGTCGTTGTTTGTAGAACCACCGGGGCGCCAAGTGCGTAGTAATCCATCTGGAATATCTTCAAAGTGAAGTCTCCCATCTTTATATACACCAACACATTCAGACTTATCATCAAGTGCTTGAAAGTACATTCACCCTCTCTTCTTCCCGTACTTTAACACGATATATTGCATCTGTCAAGGATCCGCTGCTATTGTACGTGGCGGCGATTGAACTCTCAAACATAGACACTATATCCATTGGAGAACGTGTTCTCGCTAGTTGGAGACATTGCCTCATCAATTCTTTTATTTCGTGAGGGGTGAGTGAAATTTCTTTTTCTTCTGCTATTCTGATATTCATATAAAACTCTAAGAATTGTCTTTCACTGTATACTTTTGTTATCTGATCGCGTTCGTATTCGATTGGACGAACGATTTTATTTCTAGTGGTGCCGTCTTGGCAATAATCAATTTCAATATAATCTCTTTTTACTTCATTGTAAAGTTCGAACATAATATTTTTAAAATTTTGATAGTATGTCATGTGACTTGGAATGTACGCCTGCGCCAATACTGAATCAGTGCTAAGGTGTCCATATTTTCGAGCGTACTGAATCATCTCGGGGGTTCCGATATCTGCGATGAGGCGCCATGGAACATTCATATCAACAGAAAAGCCATAAGAGCGACACACATTTAAATAATAATTCCAATTGGGGCTTTCTTTGAATCTTTTTATTTTTTCTTCATCATTAGAAGTTGACTTGTTCGCTATATCTATGACGAGACCCGTAACCTCCATTGGGCACAGCTTGCTTTTAACAAAAGCAGGATACGTGAAGGGTACAAGTTCTAGCAAATCTGGAAGTATCTCTGTCATGTGCATCATAAATTGTTCAAAAGTTTCAAATTTGATGTCGTCTTCTAGAAACATTTCGCCGATAGTCTGCTTATTACCTAAATGCAAATTGCGATATAGAGTTCGAGGACTCTGGTATGCTCTATTTACATTCAACTCGCTCAAAAATGGGTCATTGGCCTTAATTTGTCCAATTGCAATCTTTTTTCTAAACTGCATCTCTAAATCACTGAATGCGTCGGCCACAAAATTCAATGCTTGAAAACCAGCATAGTCACCCTTGTTGGTTTGCGGCAGGCCTTTAAGCGGCGCCGTGCGAGACACATCTATCTCGATTGGGACATACCGCCGGCTGACGCGCCCATAAAGATATTTTTCTGCAAAATTAAAATCTTTAAGATTACCGTAATTTTCATCGGATATGTCAAGCTTATAAATCAAAGATTTTTGATATAAAGCTTTTGTTCCTTCGGCGTTATTTTTTTTATAAAAATCTGACATCTACTTGTTTTCCTATTACATCATGCTGTGGTTGGGTTTGCGGTGATACTGCCGCCCAACTCAGTTGGTACGTCACCAGCGCCACCCGTGGGTTTACCTCCGGATTGCTCTGTTTTTCTCACTCGGCACTTGATGATGGACTCTTCGGTGTTTTCATCAACATCTCCCCCCGAGGCTGGCGGATCGTTTTCACTTTTCTCTTGTGCATGCATCCATTGTGCAATAATCTGCGTGCTTCTTTCTCCCTCTGCGATTCGGTGAGATGCTTTGATAATAAGGTAGTATCCACCTATCCCATATCGCGAAAGCTCAAATTTATCAACACTAGTTCTTCCCTTGCCTGATGAATCTTCATTGACTGAAGTATATCCCTTGGTGTCGGGGGCAAAGCCACGAGGATCAATAAAAATAATCTGGCCGGGGAATGTGTTTGGCAACAAGAACATATCTACGTTAGCGTTGTATACTTCTCTTAACTGCATTAAGCCATCGTAACCTTCTTGTTCGAAGCGCACTTCTCTTAACATGGGTGCGGGACTTTTTTCAAGACGTATTGTCTTTACTATGCCCCTATCTTGCCCCAAAATATAATGATGAATACCCCTAGCTGTGTCTTCTCCCCTAACTCCTGACATTTTTGATTTTGGTGATGTACGGCCTGAATAAAAAATCATCCAGTTTCGGTTGGGGCCGGGACCGAGATTGCTTCTTGCCTGCGGAATGGCTCGGGATCCCATAGTGTTTAAAAAACCAACTGTTCCGGGTTGAGGCATCCACAAATCTCTTAGATTGCCTTTATCAATTAGATCGTTAAACAAAACCATAGCACTAGTAATTTCATCCAAATCAGTATCTGCATATGACGTCAAGGTGGTACTATGGAATGCTGACGGTTGTGTTGCTCGCTTCCCTCCGCATGTGTCATCATTCAAGAACACAGATAAAAAGTTTTTTGTAAATTCTTCAATAAATGAAGATAAATTATAAGTGTATCGATCCCCATTCAACATTTTATCTGCTGTCCACTCAGAGAAGTACTTTATAGAAATTGGTATTTCGCCCATTGAAATGTGTCTGTATGTTTTCGGCTCTTTTGGGTCTCTAATCTCCATTGGACCAAGCAATACACGTAATTTAGAGAAGTTATTTTTAGTTTTTACCAGCGCGGCCATTTCTCTCTGCTTCACCTTTTCCGCATTTAGCACTGGCTCCATTTTTCCAAGAAGTTTAGGATATATTTCAAGTGATGCTTCTATATTTTCTAATATAATATCAATCAAATCATAAAAGTAAAAGAAGCCAACTTTTCTGTAAGTGTCTGTGTTATAGGAAGACGAGCTTTTGATATCAAGGTGTGATTCTTTTTCAAGCCCATCTTGGAGTCTTTTTATCTTCTTTTTTATTAAATTCTGAGTAGCAGTGTTCTGTTCTGCTGATGCCTTGTTTTTCAGATTATTGATCTCGTTCCTTACTTGATCTTCATTTTTTAAGTTTGCGTTACTGTCGCGAACTGGGAGTATGCCGTCCGAACTCATGGCGCGATTTAGTTCAGTGTATGCTATATCATAATAATATATCTTGCGTTTTTCGAATAGGGATGTCAGTATCGACTTTAAGTTTTTTTCTTTAAGGCCCTTTATTACATTGGCGTCAGTTTCACTTTTGTCATCTTTTTGCGCAGAGGATTTGGCGTTGTTTGTAGCGGCTGCGAAAGCCTTTTTCATTCTAAGCTCAAATAGGCGTACACTATCCTTTGTGGCTGACGCAAAGATATCAAAGTAAGATGTATCGAAAAAATCTTGTATATATGCTTGATAATTTATAATAAATTTTAAACGGCCGTCATCTTCAAAATTAAACTCATGAATAGTTGGTATCAAATCATACGTTGCGAAACTATCTGAAATAGCCTTTTCATACAGTCTTTTGTCGGTGCCCCTTATGTCTATTTTTTGCGGGAGAGCATAGCCTACGACCACTTTTAGTCTAAAATTCAAATTATAAGCCGGATCCTCTCTTAATTCATTAATCTGTGCGGTGCACGCTGAAGGGTGTAACTCTTGCAGGGCTGTGGTGCCCGTTTTTATTGCTAAATCGGCATATTTAAATGTTGTTGGGTTGCCGCTCAAAGTTTTTGTTTCTCTGTCTTTTAGCAGTTCTGCAAACGTGGTCGCATGAATTGTCAACTTACCCATAATCATTCTTTTTGCTGCGAATGGATCCGTTCCTTCCATACTCCAATCAAAGCTTTTCATACCTATACCAAAACCACGGGCGCGCTTGTTTTTGAAAACATCACGAATATCCTGCTTATCGGTGGATGAGGGAAAAGTAATCTCCACTTCATCTAAATCTTTACCGTTTTTATCAGTCTCAATTTTGTAGAAACGAACAACTGGTTGCAAATTCGATAAAACTGAGTGCGGCATATCAAACATACCCAAGGCGCTTGGATTGCTAGCTAAAAGATTCATAAAGCCATATGGATCTGCGGCACACATAATTGAAGAGTTTCCCTTCCCATTATGGTAAGGTAGTGTTGTTTTTTTATCAAAATTGGAGCCGCGGCGAAGAGTTATAAGTGGCCAAATATTTTTTTGAATATAACATTGATCTCGAAAACCCAGGTTTAAATAATTTTCGTTGGGATCCAAGAGCGCGAGGATTCCTTTGAGGTCTTTTTGTGTTTGCTCTTTGACTTCTTTTTTGAGGGCTTCTTTCTCCTCGGCAGCTTCTTGCTGTCTGGCTATTGCATTTCCTCCGAAGTTTTTATCAGGATCAAGATTACCAAACATGCCCGGTTTATTTCTTTGGTAATTATCGATATCGATTGCTTTTTCAAGATCAGTCTTGATTTTAATGTATCCATCGTCGCCATCGGCACCCCACTTACTTTTTTGGGCCGCGACTACTTCATTAAGCCTGTTTAGTGCGGCAACTGCCACGGAGGCGTTTGCATCTTTAATCTCAGTGCCATCTTTTTTTTCTATGGCTTTTTTAATTTTTGCAATCTCACCTTCTAACGATTCATAAACACCATATAAAGTTCTTCCGTTCTCTTCCCCAAAAGCACCGTCAGTAGGATTAACAATATTTTCTGGCGTATACTTTGGATCGATAGAATGTAGCGTGTAAGTTCCAAAGTCGGCTTCTTTCAGTTTTTTATCGACTTGTGCTATTATAGCATTTATCTCAATATGCTTGTCTTTTGCCTTCGTCGTGAGATTTGAAAACGTATCCTTATTGTAGCCGTGGCCTTTATTAAGGAATTTATGCGTGGCTGGATAATCTACTTCATCGTATTTTTCCCACCATTGCTGTTCTTGTTCAGCCATTATCTTACCCCATACCCAACATGCTTAATACTTCTTCTGCATCGATTGGAATCGTCAACAAGTCACCGGGGAATACGTCACCTTCTGTAGGACGGCCGTTGTACCATGCAATCACCCACCATAATTGGGGATCACCGTAGTATTCATCAGCTAGGCGGTAGTATCTATCACCAGTCGCCCAAATATGCGTGGTCGTACGCAATTGCATACGGTCTGCGATGGTAGGGTGGTACAAGATCGGCGTCTCGTAGTGTGTTAGCCCCTTCACATTGTTGCGCTCTTTTCTTAAAAAATCGTAAAAAGAGTCGCGGTTTAATAATTTTTTGTATCTACTATATCTTGACATTGTTTTACTCTAAATAGTCCAGCATTTCTTGTGCTCGATCTGCGCGCTCTTGATCATCTTTACCTTCGGCAATATAACCTTGTTGCGCGCTGATGAGGTATTGATATTTGTCTATTTGACGACTAGACAATTCTTCGCCGGCGTATACCTTCTCATTCAATCTATTTAACTTGCGAACATCGGCTTTTTTAAAAGCTTTTCCAAACATGCCATTGTATCCACGGGCTGCTGCATTGGCCTTGTCTTGCTCCGCCTGTTGTCGCGCTCGTTCCGCAGCTTGGCGGGCCGCTATTTTCTCTTCATAGGTGCCGGCGCTCATCACGGAATCTGATTCCGATTCCAATATTGCGTTATATGGGAAGTTGGGGTCCTTAAATGTATTGTCAGTATCCCAACCCAGTGTCTCTTCGTGAATAACCGAAATATCCATGTTTACCTCTATAAGTTTAGGTAAAATTGTGTTTGTTGCTGTTTGCACAACACCAGCCTGCGGGTTTTCCAAATTGTGAACAACATTCATGCTATTAATAACGCACAGAAGACCCTCAGAGGGATTATTGGTGGATATGTAATTGTCAAAAATTGTTGTTGCGTTAAGCTGCTGCGTTGTTTCTGCCTCAACAGAGCCCTTGCTTTGTGCCAACAGGTTCATCAGTTTTACGCGCACTAATGGACTTTGCGTCATCACAGTTGAAGAATTATTTAAGTCTGCATAATTTGGATACAAAAACTGTGTGAGTCTTTGCAGCTTGGCCAAATTTTCATAAGCTTCGCTGATTGTCTCAGCAGGAATTTTCCAACCTAATGTAATTGAGCGAGTTGTATTTTTAAATGTATAGATCGGATCAGTTCGTCCAAATACTATATCTGGGTTCCAGTCACAATTAAAGCTTTCTGCAAAAGTCGTGATAAACGCTTTGAAAAATACATCAGATTCTGACGGCACGTGAAAGAATGATAGAACCGCCTCAGCATTATTTGCGAGGCCATCCGTGCTGGCGGGACTTAAATGACCTGCCGGTGTGCCTTGCCCGTTCTCACCTTTTCCGTCATTTATAGTAATTTTTTTGTATTTTTGCTGTTTAAATATTCCTAAACTCGGAGTTCTAGCCATTTTTTAAATCCTTTTTATGTTATTACCGGTCGACCGGAGAATCTTGACACAAATTCATCATTTACTGCTATAAGAAGATCCTTCTTCATTTCTTTGCCATCAATATAGACCTTGACATCGACTTGTGGTGCTGCTTGTTGTGCGGCCATGGCGGCGGGTGCTGCCGCAGGTGCACCAACATTGTTGGCCGTGGCTGATGTGACCAACAGTGAGGCCGCGGCAAGCTTGAGAGTGTCTGCTTTGTTGATAGAATCCATGATAGCTTCGATATTCTTAGTAACCCCACTAGTTTCAACATTTACATCAATGCCGCCGAGTTTTGACAATTCTTTAAGTGTCTCCATTGGCAGTCCAGATAGCGCGCGCCCAACAGAGCTAATACCTAATGCCATGACCCCAAGACCGACGCCGGCTGCTGCAAAGGCGCCGGAGCCGAGGGCCATTGTGGTTGCAAAGGTGGTGAACAGGCCAACGTTTTCTATCGTAATGCTTTTAAACATCGACGAGAACCCAAAGGCCATCTCGCCAATACCAGAGGCAGCGACGGCAATTCCGAGACCAATCCCTAAAACAGCAGCCCCAAAAGCCAACAACGGGACGGCAGCAGCGGCGCTGGCCTTCGCCACACCCAAGAGAGCAACACTAAAGATTATCATTGTAGTCAGAAGTCCGCCAATGGCGTCATTTAAGCCAATAATTTGCTCCGGAGTCAACAACGAGAATGATTCTGCTAAATTGGATAGACCATTCGCAGCAATACCGATAGCTATGCCTATCCCCGCTGCTGCTGCGCCGAGGGCCAATGTGGGGCCGACTAGACCTGTCAATCCGGCCGTAGCCGCTGGTGCAGCGGCGCCTATGCCAAATAGCGCCTTAATAGTCAAACCTAAGCTCGCGAGGAATTTGACGCTTCCAAGTATCAAAAAGACGCCTACTATTTTGTCAATATAAGGTATCACGTAAGTAGCCAAAAGTGACACCATGCTGCTTATACCAGCGGTGAATGTTTTTATTGTGTCTTTATTTGCTGCAATACTGTCTGCCAAAGATTCAAATCCTGTGATAAGTTCTGACGCAACAGGGATCAGGGTCATCAGTACGCTCTTAAACCTCTCTTGAATACTTTGAATTGCTTTTGTGCGTTCTTGCAGCTTCTTAATTGAAGCTGTTGTTTCTGTAGAGCTATCTTTGAGTGCGTCAAGGTCACCGGACAACAACATTGCGAGATCGGCAGTTGATTCAATCCCGTCGATAGCTCCTACGTAGAATTTGCGCTCAAAATACGACATGCTATCGAAAGCCTTACCGCTGCTCAAAAGAGCGTCTCTAATCATCTCAAAACGCTTGGCTGGCTCTTTGGCCATTAGAAGGTCCATGGCATTCACAAAGTTACCACCAAGTGCCGCATTAAGTTTACCAGCTTGTGTTGCGGCGCCTTCAAAAGTATCAAACCCTTCGGAAATCCTGAGCAGCTTATCCATTTCTATACCGGTGGACTTAGATACAATGGCCAAGTCTTTAAACGCACGGACACCCGAACTACCAAAAGCGGCTAGTTTGTCACCAGCCTTTGCAAAGTCTGCTTGCATCTGTTGAGGGGTCACGCCGATTTTCTGCGCTAAATCATTTAACTCGACACTAGCGCCAGCGGCTTCTCTTGCACCCATGCTAAACGCCTTCATTGCAATCTGAGTGGCTTTTCCAAAGTCGGTCAGACTCACACCCTGCTTTTGCAGCAAAGCGCCTGTATTGGCCACTGCGCGCTGGTTTTCAATTGACATCATGGAGAACTCTGTCATCTCTCCACGAAGTGCGGTGTGTGCTTTATAGACTTCATCGACCTGAACTCCATAAAATGACATCGCCTGAACATCACCCATAATCGCGTCAGCAGTTTCGCGGGCAGCACCGGTGGCTGCCATGAATGACTTAGCTGATTCATCGGTCATGAACGCTAAATTGATTATTGTGTTGACAAGACCCTTTAAAACACCACCCAACGCTGCCTGAGAAGCTTTTAGGATGCCGGCTTGACGGATCTGGGAAATCATGCTTTGTATGTTTTGAACATTAACTAAACTATGTTGACTATATACCGCGACGAGGCGCTCCATACCAGCCGATAGACTTCTCAGGGCCGCCTCTTGGTTTTGGATAGCCTCTGTGTTTCTCTCGCGTTGTCGAGTGTCCTCTTCGATGTCTTCAATTACTTGTGTTGCTTGTTCGATGATTTCTTGTGTTTGATCAATTTGATCTTGGCGAACCACTCCTTGCTGTCGCGCCAAATCCAGTTCAGTCTGGGCTATTTCTATTATGTTTTGTTGTCGTTCGATTGCGATTCTGTTGAGTTCAGCGTCTTGTGCGGCGCCTGCTCGTCTGGCGGCTGCTGCCTGTTGTTGGTTGAGGAGCGCCGACTCCGTTCGCTCTAATGCTTGCAAGTATTCATTTAAGCGAGCTGTCTCATCCGCGACGGGAGATGACGTGCTTGAGCCACCGGCGGCGGCGTTGATAGCGCCGATAATTGCCTGTTTAATTGCTTCTAAATCTGCCGGATTGACTGCCACAAGAAAAGTTCCTTACTCAGTAAATAGTTGCCACAAAAAAAGACAAGGTTTTACCCTTGTCCATATTTTTTGTTAAATGTTTTTGGCCCGTTATGCTCTGTTAAAGTATGGGTCTGTGAGTTAGAGCCACCTCTACCACGAGAGGCTTGTTCAATAGCCTCTTTCTCTGCCTCTAACTGTTTAACAAGTCTTTCAACAAACCACTGGCGCAAACCAATTGGTAAATTATAGGATTCACCTATCGACCAGCCTCCTGAATATTTTAAAAAGAAGAACTGCTCATAGACGTTCTCCATATAATCAGGCGTCAGGCCAAAAAAAGTCCGCGTTAAGCGGGACCTCCATGTCCTGCTCGTGGCCGCAGTTATTACATTCGAAATGCTGTGTTAGATCCACGTTTGGGGAAGCTGCTTTGTATGCCTGTCGAAGATGACGGACATCTACAGATGGCAAATTCTCCACAACATAATTAACTGCTTCATTGGTTGTGTTATCGTTTACCGAAACGATCATATTCAAAAGCTGACGAGTCACATTTCTTTCGTGCACTTTTTTGTTCTTACGATCCATCTCAACACCCTCAATCAAGCGGCGTTCATCAGCACCCGTTAAGACTCTGAAACCAATATTGAGGCCGGTGCGCGGAAGCTTGGTTGTAAAAATTCCATCCGTAGCTGTATCAGTAACGAACTCTTCTACGTCAGAGCCCGAATAAACATTTTGTTGATTTAAATCAAAGTTATACTCTTGCACAGTGCCGCATGCTGGACATGTAACCTTAGTGTTATACTCGTTCCCGTATGCCGAGATTCTTGCTGCAATAATGAGGGCGTTTCTATCCCCAACAAGCAACGTGTCAGCATTAATAGACTTATCAATGATAATGCTGCTCAGGACGCGATCTAATGCTACGCCCTTTTGGAGCAATGAGCGAGAAGTCAGCATATCTTCTTCTTTCGCTGTCATTTGCTTAATTTCAATTGTGTCTTTCCCGTGGAGGGGGTGACCTTGCGGATACAACGTGCCCTTGGAAGGCAAGTCGATGATTTCTGTTGGAACAATAAACGAAAAGTCATTATTCTCTATGTTTTGAGCTAATTGCTGTTGGGTTGCAGCATCCGCATCGAACTGCGAACCCAGTCTATCGCTATTTCTTGACAATATACACCTCTTTTGAAATATTGTATGAAAACATTATAGCATATTTAAATGCTGTGTTGTACTATGATTGGAAGAACGTGTTTCCGTCGTCTCCAGCAGTAGCGCGGGATGTGCCACCGAAGGTTTGCAGGCGAGCCCAATCGTATCTGATTTCACAGGTCATTTCAACCAAGTCATCAGTTCCATAGGCAAGATCACCATACTTCACGTTAGTAATAAATGCATTCCAGAGGGTCCACTTTTCAATTTCGTTACCGTCGCCATCAAGCTGAGTAATGTACACCGCACCCAGTGCACCAGCGGCACGGGACTTCGACATGGAGCCAAGCGAGTTGGGGTTCGAAGGCGGAGTATAACCTGAAAGGTTGATAATATCGGAAAGAGTCGCAGTCATGTCAGGATCACGAGGATCGACAAGTGTCATGCTGATCGGATCCCAAGTAACAGCACCGGGATAATAGAACGTGTGGTTCAGGTACTGGTGTTCCGCAGTATTGATAGTAAAGGCAGGCTTGTTAATAGTTTTAGCGTACCACATGAGAGAACCTCCTTGTGGGGCGCTAATTCCTGTGAATTCTACCTTAAACCTAAACTGACGTTTAGGGTCTTTGAGTTGTGTGCTTTCGGCAAAGTTGTCTGACCAGAATGGCATTGTAATTGG
>MDTB01032312.1_pt1 | contig 39214 bp, 40 predicted proteins | sample 811161 | NCBI WGS metagenome assembly MDTB01 (sample SAMN05326650, study PRJNA326480) | marine metagenome | isolation source: seawater | place: Mediterranean Sea | collected 2009 | reverse complement strand
ATTTCGTTAAATTTATCCATCAAGATCATTATAAACAAAGTTTTAAAGATTTAAAATATAAAAAAACGTTTAATTTGGTCTTTTTTTTTAAAAAAATCATCAAAAATAAAATGAAAATTTGATTTATGTTCAAAAATTGAACATTATATACCTTTTATAAATATGAGTAATTTAACTTTTTGTTTTAGGATCAATTCAAATGAAAATTTAGGCATTGGCCATGCGAAAAGGTGTACTAGAATTGCCTATAAATTAAAAAAATATGGTTATCAGTCTATTTTTTTTACTGATAATAAAAGTGCAATAGATTTTTTCTTGAAAGATTTTGAGATTGACTACATCTATGGCAAAAACTCAAAATTTACGAGTCAAAAAAATGATGCAGAGAAATTCTTACAAAAAATAAAATTACTTAATCCAATTGTTATTTCAGACGATTATAGACTAGACATTGATTGGGAAAAAATTATTTCAAAAAAAAAAGTTAAAATTGTAGTTCTAGATGATTCTGAAAATAAAAAGCATTTTTGTGATGTATACATTAATTATAAACCAAATTTAATAAATCAAAGTAAACTTAATTCTAATATTAATAAAAAAAAAAAAAACTAAATTATTATTGGGTCCAAAATATGCTATTATTGATTGCAAACACGCTAGTAGTTTAAAGATAAAAAAGTCTCAAAATCTTTTTAAAGTTTGTTTTTACATGGGTGGGGGAGGAAATTTTAAATTTTTTGATAAAATAATTCTAAATTTGATAAGTCTTTTTTCTATTAATAAAGAGAAAATACAAATCAATATAGTTCAAGGACCAGCTTGTAAAAACATTCATAAGATAATTATTTTATCAAAAAAATATAAATTTATTAAAATTATTGACGGAAAAAAGAATTTTGATGAAAAAATTTCTAAGATGGATCTATTTGTGGGTTCCGCAGGAAATATAATTTACGAAACTTCTTACTATAATATTCCTTCAATTTTCTTTGAGATGACGAATAATCAAAATAATTACCTATCTAATATGGAAAAAATTGGCCATTATTTTGTACTTAATAAATCTGAATTAAAAAACTATCTTAAAATAAGTAAACTTATTTTTTTAATTTTAAAAAATTATAAAAGAATTCTGAAATTAGTAAAAAACAAAAAAGTATTAGTAGATAACAGTGGATTAGATAGAATAGTAAATAACATTTTATCTAACAAAAAAGTTTCAGATAAAAAAAAAGATATTATTCACAAATTAAAAAAAGGAAAATTTATTTCCAAAAGAGTAAAAGATGATGAAATAAATAGATATCTTGATACAAGAAATTTATATATAAATAGAAAAGTAAGTTTCTCGCAAAAAAAAATAAATCGAATAGATCATTATATTTGGTGGCTGATTTCAAAGAGAGTTACACATTTAATCACTATAGATAATAAAAAGATAATGTACTTATATGATGAAACTTTTAAAATAAATTTAAAAAATTATTCTCTTCAAGGCTGGTTTTCGACACAAAATAAATTTGGAATAAAAGAGGTTCTTTTAGCTTTAAACTGGCATAAAAAATATATGGAAAAAAAACAAAATATTGATTTAAGTTTTGGAGTTATTAAAAAAAATAATTTAATAAATTTTAGTAAATATTTAGATTGGGTTCCAATTGATAAAAATTCTGAAGAATTTCAAATATTAAAAAAAAATTATCATGTTAATGAAAAATTTAATTATTATAAAAGAAATTAAATGATATTAAAAATTGGAAAAGCTTTAATTGGTGATAATAAGAAAAGTTTTATCATAGCTGAGATGTCTGGAAACCATAATTACTCAATTAATCAAGCAATGAAAATAATTTTAGCAGCTAAAAATTGTGGTGCTAATGCAATAAAACTTCAAACTTACACTGCTGATACAATAACCATAAAATCAAATAAGAAAGATTTTCAAATACCAAAAAAATCTCCTTGGAAAAATAAAAAAAATTTGTGGAGTTTATATAATTATGCTCACACACCATGGTCTTGGCATAAAAAATTGTTTAATTACGCGAAAAAAATTGGAATTGAAATATTTTCTACCCCTTTTGATGAAACAGCAGTAGATTTTTTAGAAAAATTAAATTGCAAAGCTTATAAAATTGCTTCTTCAGAAATAAATCATATTCCTCTAATTAAAAAAGTTGCGAAAACCAAAAAACCAATATTCTTGTCCACTGGTCTTGCAAGTTTTAAAGACATTGATTTAGCAATTAAAACTTTAAGACAAAAAAAAGTAAAAAAGATAATTTTATTATTATGTAAATCTAATTATCCAGCTGAAATTAAGGAACATAATTTAACGTTGATAAAAACATTTAAAAAAAAATATAAAGTTATTGTTGGTTTATCAGATCACACAATCGGAAATGCTCTTGCTATTTCATCATTAACTTTAGGTGCTAGAGTTTTTGAAAAACATTTTAAACTTAATAAACAAAAAAAATCGGTTGATTCCTTTTTTTCACAAAATGAAGAACAGTTCAAAAAATATATTTTAGATATAAGGCAAACTGAAGAAGCTTTAAAAAAAGGGAAAGAAAATAATCTAGATGGATTTAAAAATATGAGATCAATATATGTAAAAAAAAGGATAAATAAAGATGAAAAGATCTCAATCAATAATATCAAAGTTGCAAGACCAGGCCTTAGTTTACACCCAAAGTATTTTAATAAGATAATTGGTTTAAGGATCAAAAAAAATTTAAATATAGGTGACAGAGTACTCCCACGGGACATCAAAGATTTTAAAAAATAAAAATGAATTATTTAAAAGATATTGGAAAATTTAAAGAAAATATTGCTTTAATTACTGAAAAAGAAAAATTTACTTATAATTCGGTTATTAATTTTTCAAAAAAAATTTTAAAAGGATTAAAAGAACGCTCGTTAATTTTAATGAAATGTAATAATTGTTTTGAAGTATTATTGGGCTATATCTCTTTTAATAGAATGAATTGTGCAATGATTTTAGTTGAAGACAATTTAGTTAATAATTCATATCTTGAAATTATAAATGCATATAAACCTGACTATATTTTTCAAAAAAAAAACAAAAAACTAGATAATATTAATTATGTCTCTTTTAATACTTTTGAGTCTTACGAAATATTAAAAAAAAAGGATAAAGAGTATCTTTCAATTAATGAGAATTTATCTCTTTTAATTCCAACCTCAGGAAGTATGGGTACCCCTAAATTTGTTAGATATTCATATGAAAATATTTATACAAATATTAAACAAGTGACAGAATCCTTGAATATAACTCAATCAGATAGAACTATTACCACAATGCCTCTCAATTATACTTATGGTTTGTCAATAATTAATTCCCATTTATTTAATGGTGCTTCAATAGTTTTAAATAATTACTCTTTAGTGGATAAAAAATTTTGGAATTTTTTTAATAAAGAGAGTGTATCTAATTTTGGAGGTGTTCCATTTATGTATGAAATTTTGAGTAAAATTGGCTTTGAGAATAAAATTCAAAAAAATTTAAAGTATATAACTCAAGCTGGAGGCAAGCTGTCGGATGATTTAATAAAAAAGTTTTTTAATATTTCAAAAAAAAAAAATTTTAAATTTGTAGTTATGTATGGTCAAACAGAGGCAACATCTAGAATGTCCTATCTGAATCCAAACTTTTTAGAGAAAAAAATTGGAAGTATTGGTAAACCAGTAAAAAATGGCAAGTTTTCAATACAAGATAACAACGGTGAGATTATAAAAAATGAAAATAAGGTTGGAGAATTGATATATGAGGGTAAAAATGTTTCGATGGGATATGCATCAAATAAATCAGATTTGATAAATGGGGACGAAAATAAAGGAAAACTATTTACTGGTGATTTAGCAAAAAGGGACAATGAGAACTTTTATTATATTGTTGGGCGTATAAAAAGAATATCTAAAATATTTGGCATGAGATTGAATTTAGATGACTTAGAAATTTTATTACAAAAATGGGGCTACAAATGTGCATGTATAGGAAATGACAACTTATTAAATTTTTTTATTGAAGAGAAATTTGATAGCAAAGATATGCTTAATAAGATCTCAAAAAATATAGGATTACATAAGTCGGTGATTAGATTAAATAAAATAAATAAAATACCAAGAAATAATTCAGGAAAAATTATTTATTTGGAATTAAATCAAAATGTTCGATAAAAACTTTTTTGAAAAAAATCCTTTTTCTTTTTCTCGTGAGTATAGAAAAAAAGATTATTTTGAATTAATTAATAAATTAACAATTCGACATTATAAAAGATGTTCGTTATATAAAAAAATTTTAGATTCGTTAAATTATAAACTTTATTTCAAAAATAATTTAGAAAGTATTCCTATAATTCCAACAAGAATATTTAAAAATTATGATTTAATGAGTGTTCCAAAAAACAAAATTTTAAAAATATTAACTTCATCTGGCACAACAAATTCAAAAGTATCTAAAATTTTTTTAGATAATGAAAATGCCTCTAATCAAGTAAGAGCACTTACAAAATTAATGCAATCAATACTTGGAATGGAAAGGCTTCCGATGATAATAGTTGATAAAGATCCTAGGTTTGAAGACAGAAAAAAATTTAGTGCAAAGACAACCGCAATTTTAGGTTTTTCTTACTTTGGAAAAAATCATTTTTATCTCTTAGATAAATATGGAAAAATTGATCATAATGGTTTGAATAAATTTTTAGAAAAATTTTCAAATAAAAAATTTTTTATATTCGGTTTCACAAGTTTTATATTCGAAAACTTTTTGAAGAAAATGAATTATGAAAGAATAAACTATAATTTTTCCAATGGGATTTTACTTCATGGTGGTGGCTGGAAAAAATTAGAAAATTTAAAGATTAGCAACAATAAATTCAAAAATGATTTAAATAAAAAATTTAAATTAAAAAAAATAATTAATTATTATGGAATGGTTGAACAAACAGGTTCAATTTTTTTAGAATGTGATAATTGTGGGGGTTTTAGAACTACAAGATACTCTGAAATTATTATAAGAGATAAAAATTTTAATAGTCTTGGTTTGGGAGAAACTGGAATGATACAAGTTATTTCCAATTTGCCAACAAGTTATCCAGGGCATAGCATTTTAACTGAAGATAGAGGAACAATTATAAAAGATGCAAATTGTAAATCTGGATTTAATGGCAAATGTTTCTCAATTAAAGGAAGATTAGAGAAAGCAGAACTGAGAGGATGTAGTGATGTTGCATGAAATTAAGAATATTCAGAGATTGATTCAAAGAATAAAAAAAAAAACATTTGATCCAATTGTAAAAAAACCTTTAAGTAATCTAGAAATCAATTTTTTAGATGAATTTTCAAAAGAACTTAAGAAAATAGAAAAAATTTTTGATTACCCAGATTTAGTTTATTTAATTTTTTGGTGTAGAAAAAAAAAGATTGAAACATTGAAACTTAAAAATTTTGATGATGAGAACAGATTGGGAAGAGGAGTCATCTTTCATATATGTCCGTCAAATATTCCCACTAATTTTATTTATTCATTCTTTTTTGGTTTGTTAAGTGGAAATTCAAATATAGTAAAAATGCCAAGCAAAGGCTCAAAACAAAAAGAAATAATTTTAAAAGTAATTAATATTTTGTTTAAAAAAAAAAAATATTCTTTAATAAAAAATAATAATTATTTTATTGAGTATGATTACATTGTAAACGTTGATCTCACTCATCAAATTAGTTCTATTGCTGACGGAAGAATAGTTTGGGGCTCAGATAAAACTGTAAATGATATAAAAAAAATTTGGTCTCCTGAGAGATCAATAGATATAATGTTATCTGACAGATATTCTTTATCGGTATTAAATCTCGACAAATTAAAAAAACTTAAATTTGAACAGATAAAAATGTTAGCTAACAAATTTTATTACGATGCTTACTCTATGAATCAGCAGGGTTGTAATTCTCCACATTTTTTATTTTGGGTAGGTCTTAAAAATAAAAAGATCCAAAGCAACTTTTGGGAAGCCTTAAGTATTATAATTGAAAAAAAATATAATTTTAAGGAAATTCAAATTGTTGATAAATATTCAAAATTAATAGAAAATATCTTAGATAGAAATGATATAAAAAATATAGAAAGAAAAAAAAATAATATTTATATTTTAGATTATAAAGATCAAAAAAAAAAAATTGAAAATATTAGAGGGGTTAATGGTATTTTTTATCAGTTAAACCTCGATAATTTAAATCAATTAAGTAAATTTATTACAAAAAAGTGTCAGACTATGTCCTATTTTGGTTTCAAAAAAAATGAATTACAAAATTTTGTTTATAAAAATAATTTGAGTGGTATAGACAGAATAGTTCCAATTGGAAAAGCTCTTGATATTGATTTTAATTGGGATGGTTATGACCTAATAAGAAGTTTGTCTAGATTGGTAACGATAATTTAAAATGGAATTAAACAAAAATCAAATCTTAGAATATCAAAAAAATGAGCCCCCATATCTAATGATGGATTATGCAACAGACATACAGCCGGGCAAATATGCTAATGGATATAAGGAATTAAAGAATGATGAATGGTTTTTTAAAGTGCATTGGAAAGGAGATCCTAATATGCCTGGAATGTTGCAATTAGAGGCCTTGACTCAAATGGCTGCTCTATCAATATTAACCTTACCAGGTAATAAAGGTAAAAAAATGTACCTAAGCTCTGCAAATGATATCAAGTTTATACAAAAAGTATTACCTGATAATATATTCAGTATTGAAACCAAAGTTTTGAGCTTTAAAAGAGGCCTTGCTACATTTGAGGGCTTAGGAAAGGTTGATAATAAGATAGTATGTAAAGCAAAGTTTATCTTAATATTGCCAGATGAAATTTTAAAGTATAATCTGAAATGAAAATCATAAAATTATATTTATGCCTATAGCCTCATCCTTACTTAACAAACCAAGATTGGTAGAAAAACTTAGAAGGTTCTATGATTACGTACAAAAAAATGACGGCAAAGTTGGTACTAAAACACGAGGAATTGATTTAAATTTTAATAACGCATGTAATTTGAGATGTAAGTACTGTTTTACGAACTCTCCAAAAGGTGATCATGTAAAAGAGTTCCTTGATATTGATGCAATTAAAAAATTAGCGGATGAAGCTGACGAATTAGGTTATTTTGAATTTGATCTCCAGGGAGGAGAATTATTATTACAACCTAAAAAATTATTTCAAGTTTTAGAAGCGATACGTCCAGAAAGATTTTATATGTATCTCACAACAAATGGATTTTACCTTGATGAGAAAATGGCAAAAAAATTAGCTGAATACAAAGTAAGTAGGGTTTCAGTGAGCATAGATAGTATGGATGAAAAAATTCATGATGAAATCAGAGGGAGAAAAGATTCATGGAGACGCGCTATTGAGGCATTAGAACATGTCAAAAATGCTGGGATGGATCCTTATTTGAACATTACTGTGGGTCATTATAATGCAAATACTGAACACTTTAAACAACTCTTAGATTATTCAAAACAAAAAAGGTACAAAACTCTTCTCAATGTAGCAGTACCCTCTGGAATGTGGCAAAACGCTGAGGATATAATTTGTGATGACGATGACAGAGAATATCTGAGAAAAATTAGAAAAGAATATAAAAATCTTGTTAGAAATGTTTGGAATCCATTCGATAGAAATCATGAAAAGATTTTAGGGTGTACAACGGTAAATAGAGTATATGTAACACCTATTGGTGATGTTTTAGTTTGTCCTTATGTGCATATTAAGATTGGAAATATTTTCGAAAAACCTCTTAAAGATATAATAGATCATGGTTTTAGTATCAAATATTTTAGAAATCACAGCGATTTATGTTTAGCTGGTGAAGACAAAGAATTTATAAAAAAATTTATGACAAAAAGTGGCCAAACTATTTTTAAACCAGCATTAGCTGAAGACATATTCTCAAAAGAAGATTATATTAAATAATGTTACTTCCAAATAAAACAGCCGTGATTACAGGCTGTAACAAGGGTATAGGTAAGGCATTACTTGAAGAATTTTCTAAAAATGGAGCTGATATATTTGCGTGTGCAAGAAAAATAGATGAAGAATTTCGGTCGTTAATTAAAAAAATCCAAGATAAATATGAAAATAAAATTTATCCATTTGAAATTGATTTTAGTAACGAACAAAATGTTATTCAAGGAGCAAAAGAAATTTTGGCCAAAAAGATACCTATAGATATTTTGGTCAATAATGCTGGTATTGTTTTTTCATCAATTTTTCAAATGACCACAAGTTCGAAATATAAAGAGGTTTTTGATATTAATTTTCATTCTCAAATTTTATTAACACAATTTATAATCAAAGCTATGGTAAAAAATAAAAATGGAAATATTGTCTTTATTTCTTCGAGCTCTGGAATTGATGGAAATGAAGGTAGAAGTGCTTATGTAGCTTCCAAAGCAGCGATAATTGGTCAAGCAAAAGTTTTATCCAAAGAAGTTGGAAGATATAATATAAAAGTAAATACAATAGCTCCGGGTTTGACTAATACAGATATGTTGAGAAACAATACATCAGAAAAAATAATTAACGAAATTACTTCAAAACTTCCATTAAGAAGAGTTGCAGAGCCAAAAGAAATTGCAAATGTTGCCCTTTTCTTATGCTCAGAATTATCAGATTATATTACTGGTCAAGTGATTAGAGTGGATGGAGGCATGTAGATGGAAAAAAATTTGTCTGAAAAATCTGAAAAAGAAAAAATTATTAACGCTTCTAAAAATATTAGAAAAAAAATTTTAACAATGGCTATGGAAGCTGGCTCAAGTAGTGCTCATATTGGTGGAGCTCTTTCAATTGTTGATATTTTATCTACATTATTTTTTAATATAATGCGTATAGATAAAAATGATCCTTTAAAAAATAACAGAGACAGATTTATTCTAAGCAAAGGACATGCTTGTTTAGCATATTATGCTTCTCTTTCGGAAATAGGATATATATCAGATGAAGAACTCAAAACGTTTGAAAAAAATGAAACAAATTTACCAGGACACCCAGTAATAAACAAAGAATTAGGCATAGAATTTTCAACAGGATCACTTGGAATGGGTTTGTCTTTAGGAATAGGTGTAGCATTGTCAGCTATTAAAAGAGGAATTTCCTATGATGTATATGTTGTATTAGGAGATGGGGAATGTAACGAAGGTTCAATTTGGGAAGCTGCTATGGCAGCGCCAAATTTAAATGTTAATAACCTAAATGTGGTTATAGATAGAAATAATTTTCAGCAAACAGGCACTAATTTAGAGATTATGGATCTTAAAAATTTAAGTGATAAATGGAAAAGTTTTGGTTGGCATACAATTGAGCTTGATGGACACAACATAGACTCACTAGTTCAAACTTTTTTAGAATTGAAAAAAATAAACCGACCAAAAGTTATTATTGCTAATACGATTAAGGGTAAAGGTTTTTCCAAATTTGAGAATGATAATAAATGGCATCATTCAATTCTAACTAAATCTTTTTATGAAGAAGCAATTAAAGAAATAGAGAGCAGTTAATGAAAATTACCGAAAGAGATATTAAAACTTGGGCAAGTATAGGTAGTAGGGCTACTTTTGGGATAGCTGCTTTAGAACTCGCCAAAAAAAATAAAGATTTAATTGTTTTGACATCAGATGTATCAACTTCTGCTGGTCTTGATAGATTCAGGAAAACACTCCCAGATCAGTACGTTGATGTAGGTATTGCAGAACAAAATTTAATTGGCATAGCTGCAGGATTAGCTAGTGAAAACTTTAAGGTAATTACTACAACTTTTTCTCCTTTTCAAGTATTGAGATGTTGTGAGCAAATTAAAATGAATCTTGGATATATGCATCAAAAAGTTTGTATGGTTGGTTTGGCAAGTGGACTTTCATTAGGAAGTCTTGGTTATTCACATTGTTCGATAGAAGATGTAGGAATTTTAAGATCAATACCAAACATAGATATAATATGTCCAGCGGATGGTTTAGAAATAATAAAAGTTTTAGACGCAATCCTTTTATCTAAAAATAGCTGTTATATAAGACTAACTGGAGTTTCCAATAATCACATAATTAATACTAAAGATTATAATTTTGAAATTGGTAGATCTATAAATTTGAAAAATGGAGATGATATAGTTATTTTCTGCAATGGAGCAATAATAAATGAATGTTTAGAGGCCTCAAAATTGTTTGAAAAAAATAATCTTTCATGCAGAGTAGTAAATATGCATACAATAAAACCTATAGACAATGATGCTATAAAAGATTCTTTGAGTTCAAAACTTATTATTTCTGTTGAGGAACATAATGTTATTGGAGGGCTTGGAAGTGCAATCTCAGAAGCTTTATCTAAACATTCAAAATCACCTCCACAACTTTTTTTTGGTATTAATGATACTTACAGTAAAGCAGGTGATTATGAGTTTTTAAAAAAAAAATATGGACTTAATTCTGAAAGTATTGTAGCAAAAGCTCTTTATCTACTTAAAAATTATGAGTAACCTTGATATCTACAAATCGGTTTTTGTTGAGTCTCTTCAAGTACCATCTGAAAATTTAAATGAAGATCTTGAATATAATTCTATACCCGAGTGGGACTCGATAGGTCATATGAGTTTAATTTCAAATTTAGAAGAAAAATTTAATATAACTTTTGAGACTGATGATATCATAGATTTTAGTTCCTTTAAAAAAGGAAAAGAAATTTTAACTAACAAATATAAGATAATCTTTTAGTAATTTTGTTCAATTGTTGAACAATTAATTTGACATTGAACTTATCCTTCTATAGGATAAAAGATGTATCGAATCTTGGTGGGAAATAGTGTGTAAATCACTAGCTGTTCCTGCAACGGTAATACTTTAAAAATAAAGTAAAGTCCGAGTGCCACCCGGTATAGTCCGCTGTTGAACAATGGCCAGGAAAAGTCTAGTTCTGCTAATTAAATTTACATCGGCATAAATTAACCATCTAGGCTTTAAGGCTTAGATTATGAATGGAGATGATTATGCTGTTAAGAACTCTTATATTATTAATAATTTTTTCAACGAAGGTTTATTCGGATGAAATCCCAGTAATTACTATAACTGCACCGAGTAAAAAAGCCCAGTCGATTTCCACGGTTGGAACATCAGTTACAATTCTCGATGAAAAATTTTTCAGTGACACTACAGAACATTTTCTTGGAGATGCACTAGGTACCACAACAACAAGTGTTAACTTTTTCCAAAGTGGTGGACATGGAACAGCCTCAGCAGTTCAATTAAGAGGAATGCCAAAAAGATACTCAACAGTTTATATTGATGGAGTTAAGATGTCAGATCCATCAAATGTATCAAATGATTTTGATTTTAACAACATTTTAACAAGCCAGGTATCAAGAGTTGAAATTTTAAAAGGTAATCAAAGTTCAGTTTATGGAAGTGGTGCTATTGGTGGAACTATACATATAACAACAAAAAAGGGAAAACCTGGTTTTGATAAAGATATAAATTACATTGTTGGCTCTCATGATACGCATAACTTATCTGCGTCTTTATCAGGAGGAAATGATTATTCAAATTATTATGTAGGTCTACAAAGATTCCAAACTGATGGAATTTCTCAAACGACCCATAACGATGAAGATGACAGATATAGAAATAATGGATTGATAGCTAGTTATGGTTACGAATTTAATGATAAACTTGAATTTCAAAGTAATGCAAGAATTTCAGAGACATACTTACAGTACGATGCTATTTGTGTTTCAAATGCATTTGGCTGTTCTCCTGACTTTGATCATGCTGAAGATACTGACGCAGTAGAATCATCTTACAATATTAGTTTAACACATAAACCAATTGAAAAACTTACAAATAAATTCACAGTTGCCAATACTTATATAAAAAGAATTTATGCTAGTGCACCAGGAAGTAAAAATACTGTCCAAGATAATTATTATGGAGACAGATATGCTATTCTCTACAAGGGTAATTATAATTTTAATTTAGATAACTCTATTGTGTTTGGGGTAGAAAGAGAAGATGACCAAATGGGATATAACAAAAATTTGACAGGGAGGATTGATTCTAGTTCTCATGTAGAGTCTAAATATTTTGATTATCAAAGTAGAATAACAAAAAATATATACAGTACTTTTGGAGCAAGATTTGATGAACATTCATATGCAGGAAATGAAGACTCTCATAGAGCTACTCTTGCATATGTGTTTGACGATAAGGCTACAAAGTTAAAATCTTCCTATGGAACTGGTTATAGGTTTCCTTCATTGTTTGAAACATTTTATGTATTTAACTCAGTAAATGATTGTAAATTTGGTGGTGCAAATTGTAGATTGATAGGGCACAAAAAGGCAGAAACGAGTCAAAGTTATGATTTTGGAATTGAAAAAACTATAAATCCAAATTTATTTGTGGATCTAACTTACTTTAATGTTAAATATTTTGATGCACTTGAAGGCTGGTCAGGTAATACAGCAGCTGGATCTGGTTCAACTACAGCGAACTCCCCAAGCACTACTAAAACACAAGGCCTCGAACTTATGTCTAAATTTAGATTAAATGACATATTAAACTTTGGATTTAATTATACTTACACCCAATCTTATGATGGTGCTGAACATGACAATCCTCTTAATAATTCAGGAAATATAGGTTCTCAATTGGTTAGAGTTCCACGAAATGTAATGAATTTAATTACAAATATTAAAATACCTGGTTATGAAAATTTTGATGTAACTTTAAGGACTAAGTGGTCTGATGAAGCAAGAGACTATGGAACTGGAAATGCTAATAGAAACGGATCTCAGTCTTTTGGTGATGCTGAATTAGAAAGTTATTTAGTCAATGATTTGTCTGTAAAATATAAATTATTTAACAGTTATGACCTTTACTTTGATATAATTAATATTACTGACAAAAAATATGAAACTTCTCAAGATTATTCTCAAATGGATAGGACTTTTAATTTTGGTTTAAGAAGAGAGTATTAAAAGTGACAAAATCACCTTGTAAAAATATTTGTAGAATAGACAAAAAAAGTGGATTTTGTATTGGATGTAATAGAAGTTTAATAGAGATAAGTAATTGGTCAAATTTAAGTGAGGATAAAAAAAAACAAATAATTTTTGAATTAAATTCAAGAAATCACAATAATATTGCTAAAAAAGCTTTAACTAACCAATGAATTTAATGTAAAATAATTCAATGAATTATTTAAAAATTTCTATAGGAATTTTTATCGCTCTAGCAGCCAGTAGATTTATTCCTCATCCACCTAATTTTACAAGTCTGTTAGCTTTAAGTTTTTATGTACCTGTCTTTTTGGGTAAAAAATATGTTCCAGCATTATTAACTAGTTTTGTTATTACAGATTTAATAATTGGTTTTCATAATGCAACTTTTTTTACATGGGGCAGTGTAGTATTGATCGGTTTAATGGCTAATCATTTCTCTTCTTCGATAGTTAAAAGAGTAGCTGGATCTTTATTAGGTGCTGTTATCTTTTTTGTAGTGACAAATTTTGGTGTGTGGGTAAGCGGATTTTATGGATACTCATTGGGAGGTTTTATCACTTGTTATCTATTAGCTATACCATTTTTTGCCTATAGTCTTATATCTACTGTAGTATTTTCTTCTCTTATTGAAATAATTTATAAATTAAAACAAAAAAGTTATCCAATTTTCAAAAAAATTTAAATTAATTTAAGTTTTAAAACTAAGAATATGTTCCTAAAAAGTTTTTTTTATAGTTTCTTTAAATCATATTTTCATAAAAAAATTTATATGCAAGGTTTGTCACACTTAAATATTTCGAGAGAAAAATATGATAAGATTGTTAATCTTCAAGATGTTGAATATAAAATATTTTCTCAAAATGGAGAAGACGGATTAATTGATTTTTGTTTAAATAGAATAAAAATTGATAAACCAAAATTTGTTGAGGTAGGAGTTGGAGATTATCTTGAGAGTAATACTAGATTTGTATTTGAAAGAACTTCAGCTTCCGGTCTAATAATTGATTGTATAAAAAAATTTGAAAATAAAGTGAAAGGTAATATGAAAATTTGGAAAGGGGAACTTTCTATTCATGAAGAGATGATTAATACAAATAATCTAAATCAAATTTTAAAAGATTATAAGTTTATCGATAATTTAGATCTTTTTAGTTTAGATATTGATGGAATTGATTATTGGGTTGTAAAAAATTTATCAAATAATTTTTCAAAAATTGCAATATTAGAATATAATCCAATTTTTGGTAGTAATCTTGAAGTGACAGTTCCAGATTTAGTTGCGTTTGATAGAAAGAAATATCATTTTAGTCATTTATGCTATGGTGCATCTCTGAAGGCATTAATAAATTTAATGAAAAGTAAGAATTTTTATTTTATTGGAACTAATTTGATGAGAAATAATGCATTTTTCATTTCAAATGATTTTCCAAAGGAAAAGTATTTTCCTAATATTAAAATACATGAATTAGATTACTATACTAATAGTAATATCAGTGAGAGTAGGGATAAAGATGGAAAATTAAACTATTTAAAAGGAAAAGATAAGTTGAAATCTATACTTGAGTGTGAAGTGGTTAATGTAATTAATTTCACAAATAAAAAAGGTAAATTAGAGCATTTTTTTAAAAATAATGAATTTGTAGAATGAAAAATATAAAATGAAAATTGCTTATAATAGCAGTATTTTTTTTGTGCAAAAATTTGGAGGAATTTCGAGGTATTTTTGTTCAATAATAAATGAATTTATACATACAGAAAAAAAAATTAAAGTTTTTTCACCAATTTTTAAGAATAATTACTTACTAAATATACCTGGTGAATTTAGATCGGGAATATATATACCAAGATACCCAATTCCGAAAATTTTAAAAAAATTTATAGATAAAATTTCATTTAACCAAATAGAAAATTCAAATTTTGATATAGTACATGACACATACTATACAAATAATTTTTCAAACTATAAAAATAAAAAAAAAGTTGTTACAGTTTATGATTTAATCCATGAAAAATTTTCTAATTTATATAATTCTAGTAATCTTGAGGTAAAAAGGAGAGTAATCCAAAATGCAGATGCTATAATATGTATTTCGGAAAATACAAAAAAAGATCTTCTAAGATTCTACAAAATTGATGAAAAAAAAATACACATCGTTTATTTAGGCTGTAACCATATATCAAAAAATATTGATTTTTCTAAATTCCGAAATAATGATCTTCCCAAAAATTTTATCTTATTTGTTGGATCTAGATTAAAATACAAAAATTTTGAACTTTTGTTAAAGTCTTATTGTATGAACAATAAACTAAAAGATGATATTAAAATTGTTTGTTTTGGTGGTGGAGATTTTTCAAAAAAGGAGTTAAAAATTTTTCGTGAATTAAAAGTTCTAGATAAAATATTTTATTTTCAAGGTAATGATAATCTACTTACATATCTGTATACGCAAGCAAAATTATTTATATTCCCATCACAATACGAGGGCTTTGGTATTCCACTGATAGAGGCTATGGCAGTTGGATGCCCTGTCTTAGCCAGCAATATTGATGTGTTTGAGGAGATAGGTAAAAATGGTATTCATTATTTTGATAACAATGATCAAAATAATTTAAGTGAAAGGTTAGAACAGTTACTATATTCAAATGAATATTTGTTATCAAAAAAAGATTTAGCTGCCAATATTTCTAAGACTTACAATTGGAAGGAATGTGCAAATGCAACTTTTAATATTTATAAAAAAATTTAATATTAAAATCTAGCACATTTAATATTATCGGTGATATTTATATTAAGATTATATTTTTCTAAAAATTTCAAAATTTCATTTTTTAGATTTATTTTCAAAATATAAATAAAGTACATTTTTTAATGTTCTAATTATTTCGATTTTAGGTATTTTTGACTTACCCTGTTTCCTAGTTGCAAAAATAATTGGGATTTCATAGGTTTTATATTCAAATTTATTTATTTGATATATAGTTTCCATAAAAAAACTATAACCTTTGGATTTTATCATTTTTAAATCAAACTGCTTCATTCTTTTTAAATTAAAACCTCTAAAGGCTGATGTGAATTCAGTGAAATTAAGTTTTAAGATATACTTAATGAATTTATTACCAAAATAACTTAATAAAAATCTAAAGAAAGTAAGTTCATTTCTACCACCTTTCATATATCTAGAACCCAAGACAAAATCATAATTTGATAAATATTTTAAAAAAATAGGTATTTCAGCTGGATCGTGAGATAAATCAGCATCCATAGTAATGAGATAATCGTATTTATTATTCAGAGCATACTTATAAGCGAGTTTATGAGCAGTATCTAAACCATTTTTTTTATTACGTACTATTAATTTAATTTTACTATTTTTCTCTTTTTTTATTATTTTTTTAACTACGTTTGCAGTTCCATCTGGACTATTATCATCTACAATTAGTATATGAGCTTTACTCAAATTTTTTTTTATTTTCTTAATAACTTTTTGAATATTATTTTTTTCATTATAGGTTGCAGTGAAAATTAGAATTTTTTTCATTTTTCAAATTAGTTTTTAAATATTCGTATTAAAAATTTTATTATACAATTTAAGCATTTTAAGACTTGGTTATATTTATTAAGAATAATCAAATATTAAATAATAGTTTTTTATACTTTTCTGAATTTTTTTTTTCACTAAAATTTTTTAAGTGTTTATAAACTTCATTTTTATTGATATTAAAACTAATTTTGTTAGATAAAATCTTATTTAGGATTATCTTTAAATCACCTTTTTTATTATAGATTATACCAAATTTTTTATTTTGAATTATATCATTAATTCCACCAAAGCTTTGAGAAGCAATAATTGGGATACCAGAACTTAACGCTTCTACAACGCTGTTAGGAAATCCTTCAAAATCTGAGGTGTTTATAAAATAATCAAATTCTCGCATAATATTTTTTATCAAATTTGGATTATACTGACCAAGAAATTTAACTCTATGTTTTATATTTAATCTCTCGCTTAAAATTTTAAGCTTTTCTCGTTCTGGCCCATCTCCCACAATTTTCAAAATTGGATTTCCATTTAACTCTGGAAAAATTTTTATCAAATTTTCAATTTTCTTTTCTTTACTTAACCTACTCACAATACCAAAACAAATTTGTTTTTTTTTTCTTTTTTTAAAAAAAAATATTTTTTTGAATGAAGGTGGATTAATTGTCTTAAAACTTAAATTATAATATTTATTATATTTTCGAGATATATATTTTGAATTTGAAATACATGCATCAGCTTTTTTAAAAGTTAAGTTAATTAAAAATTTAATAATTTGTTTTTTAAAAAAATCAAAAAAACTATAATAAATAGACAATTCTTCAAAAGGTGTTCTTTCAACAATTATAATTTTAAGTTTTAATGATCTTAAAAAAAGTATTGACAATATATTAGTATAATAAATATTTGATAATAAAATATTTTTGTGCCCAGATTTAATTAGATTTTTTATTACCCGTTTAACTTTTGGCATTCCAAAAATTGTTTTAGAAGAATCTATTTCAATTGTTTTAACTCCATATTTTAGTAAATCATTTTTAAAATAACATTTATTCAAACAAATTACTGTTATATTAAACTTATTTTTAGGTAGATTTTTACATAATTTAAATAATGAATTTCCCGCTCCTCCAAGATTAAATTCTGATATAAAAATTATTAAATTTATTTTCATAGTTTATAATGTTAGTTACTTATTTATCTTAATTAAATAAATAAAAATATATTAGATACTTAGAAATAATGAAAAATAAATTAGCATTGATTTTTGGCATATCTGGTCAAGATGGCTCTTACTTAGCAGATTTTCTATTAAAAAAAAAAATATAGAGTTGTTGGAATTACAAGAAACTCGTCAAGAAAAAATCTATTTAGACTGATGAAGCTTAAAATTGAAAAAAAAATTTCCATCATAAAAACTAAAGGAAAAAATTACAAAATAGATGAGATCTTGTTTAAAAAATTTAAGCATATTGATGAAATTTATTATTTATCAGGTGAAACATCTCCTCTAAATTCAATGTCATTTCCATTACAAACTTTTGACAGTAACGTAAACAACTTAATATCAATTTTGGAATATGTGAGAATAAAAAATTTAAAAACAAAAATATTCTATGCATCATCTTCAGAAATATTTAAAAATAAAAAACCAAATGTATTTAATGAAGACTCTGAAGTTGGTCCCAGAACTCCATACGGTATTTCAAAAGCTGCAGGGTTTTGGTTGATAAAATATTATAGAAGTTATCATAAAATTAATTGTTGCACTGGAATATTATTTAATCATGAATCTCCTTTACGCTCTAGTAAATTTGTATTTAAAAAAATTATAGATCAATCAAAAAAAATAAAAAAAATGGGAGGTAAATTTCAGCTTGGTAATATAAAGATAAAAAGAGACATAGGGTGGGCTCCTGATTATGTGAAAGCAATATGGAAAATGTTACAATTAAAAAAATTTGAAGATTTAGTGATTGGATCTGGAAATGTTTATAGTGTAGAAAAGTTTTTAAATTTGACTCTTTCTTATCTTAAATTGGATAAAAAAAATGTTATTTTAAATAAAAAAGAATTAATTAGAAAAAATGACTTAAATGAATATAAGGCGAATCCATCACTAGCATTAAAAAAAATTAGGTGGAAAAATACTTTAAAATTAGAAAAGATAATACAAAAAATGATTGATAATGAGCTTTATTAACTATTTATGAAATTACAAAATGAAAAAAAATTATAAGATATTTATTACTGGCCATAATGGAATGGTAGGAAGATCCTTAGTTAACTTTTTTAAGAATATGAAATTTGGAAAATTGATTTTAGCTACACGAAAAAAACTTGATTTAGAAAATTTTAAGAAAGTTAATTATTTTTTAAAGAAAAACAAACCACAAATCATTATTAACTGTGCAGGCAGAGTAGGTGGAATAATGGCTAATTATAATTACCCTACTGAATTTTTAAATGAAAATATTTTAATTCAAACGAACCTTATTAAAGGTGCTCATGAAAATAATATAAAGCACTTTATAAATTTAGGAAGTTCTTGCATATACCCAAAAAATTCAAAACAACCAATCAAAGAAGATTATCTTTTATCTGACAGTCTCGAAACAACTAATGAAGCATATGCATTAGCAAAAATTATTGGAGTAAAACTATGTGAATATTATAATAGACAATTTAATCGAAACTATTTCACATTAATGCCATGCAATCTATATGGTCCACATGATAATTTTAACTTAAAAAATAGTCATTTTTTGCCAGCATTAATAAAAAAAATTATCATATCAAAAATTAATGGTGATAAATTTATTGAAATATGGGGCACTGGTAACCCAAAAAGAGAAGTAATGTATGTTGATGATCTAGCCAGTGCAATTTTTTTTATTGTAAAAAAAAAAGTTAAAAATGATAAAAAATTACTCGCTCTTTTAAACAAAACCTCTTTGATTAATGTTGGAAGTGGTAAAGAATACACAATTAAAGAAATAGCTAAAAAAATTTGTAAAATAGAAAACGAAAACGTTAAGTTAAGCTTTAATACTAATTATCCAGATGGAACTAAAAGAAAAGTAGTTGATGTTAAATTACTAAAAAAATTAGGTTGGTCATCTAAAATTTCTTTGGCAAAAGGTTTGTCAAAAACAATAATGTGGTATAAAAAAAATTATCTTTGATTAATGTTTATTAAGTTCAAATTAATTACTATTAAAGATGTAATTTAAGTTTCACAAAATGTATGAAATTACAAAAAAAAACACATAAAAAGATTGTAATTTTCATTCCATCAATTGAATATGGAGGAGTTGAAAAAAATCTTTATATATTGATTGATTATTTAAAAAAAATTTATCCACAAATTTTTATTGTTACTGCATCTAAAATTAATAAAAAAGTTAATCAAAAAAATGTAAAAGTTATAAGACCTAAATATAATTTTTGGGATCGTAAAAGTAGACTTCTTAAAAGTTTAATTAGTTCTTACCTTATGATAAAAAGATTTAAAAAAAGGGAGATTTTGGTTGTTTCTTTTCAATCAAATATATTTTCTATAATAGTCTCAAGACTTATGATTTGGCCAATAATAATTAGGCTCAATACTTCACCTGAAAAATATATCAATAATCTTTTCAAATCATTTTTTTTTAAAAATTTTTACAGTTTAAGTGATGAAATAATAGTTAACAGTTTTGAATTTAGAAAAAACTTAAAAAAAATATTTAAACTTAATTCTTCAGTAATTTTGAATCCTTTTATAAAAAATAAACTTAAGAAAAAAAGATTAAATTTTTTTAAAAATTTTAAGGGGTTAAAAATCATTAACATAGGTAGACTGACCGATCAAAAAGATCATTTAACATTATTGAAATCAATAAAAATGATTGTAGATAAGAAAAAGATAGATCTTAAATTATCAATTATTGGGAAAGGTAAAAATTTATTATCAATTAAAAATTTTATAAGAAAAAATAATTTAAGACAAAAAGTAAATTTATATGGATATAAAGCAAATGCTGAACGATACATAGTTTATTCTGATTTATTTATATTATCGTCTAAATTCGAAGGTTTACCCAATACATTAATCGAAGCTCAATCTTCAAGAGTTCCAATAATTTCATCCGATTGCCCCTCAGGACCAAAAGAAATATTACTTAATGGAAAGTTGGGTATTTTATTTAAAACAGGAGATCATAAAGATTTATATAAAAAAATTTTACTTTTTAATAAAAATAAAAAAAAGTATATAAAGCAGGCTTCCTCAGCCCAAAAATATTTGAAAAGATTTGACTATAAATTTAATTTATCCAAATATCGTAAAATAATAAATAAATATATTTAATAAATTGGACAAAAATTTTAAAATCTCCATAATAACAGTGACTAAAAATTCTGAAAAATTTTTAGAAGAAAATTTAAAAAGTCTAGAAAAGCAGACTTATAGAAACTTTGAACATATAATTATAGATGGTAAGTCTGAAGATAAAACTTTAGAGATAATCAATCAAAATAAAAATAAGATCTATTATTGGAAAAGTGAAAAAGACCATGGTTTATATGATGCAATGAACAAAGGCATAGGCGTAGCTACAGGTGAGATTATAGGAATTTTAAATTCTGATGATGTTTATTATCCTGAGGCTCTATCTATTGTTAACAAATATTTTAGTTCTAACCCTGATATTGATTTTTTGTTTGGATCAGTTCATAAACATAAGCTAATGTCCGGTTTTTATCCAGAAAAAATAAAATGGACATTTGGTTTTTACACAACTCATTCTGTTGGTTTTTTTATTAAAAAATCATCTCAAATAAATTTAGGCTTTTATGATATCCAATATAAATTTTCTGCTGACTATGATCTATTTTACAGGATGATCGTTAAAAAAAATTATAAAGGATTATCAACAAAAAAAGATGAAATCCTTGGAAAATTTCGACAGGGTGGACTTTCTTCGAGAATAAGATATTTAGATTTTTTAAAAGAAAATAATAAAATTAGAATTAACAATGGACAAAATAAGCTAATTGTTTACATAATTTTTTTGTTAAGACTTATAAGAAATTTTAATAAAATATTTAATTAGTTGTGTCAAAGAGCCCTTTAATCAGTGTTATAATCCCATATCATAAAAAAAAAAAATATTTTTATGAAACAATTAAATCCATAGTTTCTCAATCATTCAAAAATTTTGAAATCATATTAATTTATGATGATACTAATTTAAATGAACTTAACTTAGTTCGAAAAGCCATGCTTAGAGTCCAAAGAAAGAAAATAATAATAAATAAAAATATTTTAGGACCAGGAATATCGAGAAATATTGGTATTTTAAAATCGAAGGGAAAATATTTAGCCTTTTGTGATGCTGATGATATTTGGAGTAAAAATAAGCTTAGCTCTCAAATTAATTTTATGAAAAAGAAAAAAATAAATTTTTGTCATTCAAGCTACAATATTATTAATTCAAAAAATAGAAAAATTGGATATTTCAATATAAGAAAAAAAGTTTCTTATAAGGATCTTTTAAAAAGTTGTGATATTGGATTATCAACAGTTATGATTAACAAAAAAATAGTAAATAAAAAAAAAAATTTTTGTTCATTAAGAACTAAAGAAGATTATTTTTTGTGGCTACAAATCATTAAAAAATTAAAATTCATACATGGTCAGAATGAGTATTTAGTGTCTTGGAGATACAATAGGGGTTCTTTATCTGACTCATTTTCTCAAAAATTAGTTGATTCATTTCGACTTTATCATATTTATGAAAAATATAATATTTTTGTATCATTTTTTTATGTAATAAGACTATCTTTTTATGCACTTAAAAAAAAAATAAAAATTTACAATTTAATATGATTGATCTTACTTTGGTAATCCCAGCTAAAAATGAGTCAGAATCTTTACCTAACGTTTTAAAAGAATTAGAAAAATTTAATGTTAAAAAAATTGTTGTAATGTCTGAAGATGACCTTGAAACTTTTAATTCAATAAAAAGATATAATGAGACAATTGTTTATCAAAAAGGTAAAGGATTTGGAAACGCATTAAGAACAGGAATTCATTCAGTGAAGACCAAATTTTTTTGTGTGTTTAATGCTGATGGCTCTTTTGATCCTAAAGATTTAGCTCATTTAAGAAAAAAGTTGTTAGATGGTGCTGATTTTGTATTTAGTTCTAGATATCTAAGACACGGTGGAAGTGATGACGATACTGTTTTAACCTATATCGGAAATTTTTTCTTTACGAGTTTATGTAATATATTGTTTAAATTAAAAATTTCTGATGTATTGTATACTTATGTTATGGGTTCTACGGAAGCTTTTAAAAGTTTAGATATGAAATATGATGATTTTTCATTTTGTGTAGAACTACCTATTAAAGCAAAAAAAAAAAATTTTACTTTAACAGATAACCCAAGTTTCGAGAGATCAAGAATAGGAGGTTTTAAAAAAGTAAATGAATTTAGGGATGGTTTTTTAATTCTAATTTCTATATTTAAGCTTTTAATATTTCATAAATGAAAAAAAAGGTAGCACTTATTACTGGTATTACAGGACAAGATGGTTCTTATCTTGCAGAACTTTTGTTAAAAAAAAATTATAAAGTTCATGGAGTAATTAGAAAGTCTTCTTCATTTAATACTTCAAGAATTGATCATATTTACATTGACCCCCATAATAAAACGAATTTTTTTCTTCATTACGGTGATTTAACTGATAGTAACAGCATTTATAATATTATTAATAAAATTAGACCTTCAGAAGTTTATAATTTAGGGGCACAAAGTCATGTTGGTGTATCTTTTGATAATCCCGAATATACAGCTGAGGTTTCTGGAATTGGAACATTAAGATTATTAGAAGCAATAAGATTTTTAAATATAAAAGATATTAAATTTTATCAAGCTAGTACATCAGAACTTTTTGGTGAGAAATATAATAAAAACATTTTTGATGAAAATTCAAAATTCCATCCAAAATCTCCTTATGGTGTAGCAAAACTTTATTCATATTGGATTACTTCAGTTTACAGGGAATCCTATGGGATTTTTGCTTCAAACGGAATTTTATTTAATCACGAAAGTCCTAGAAGAGGTGAAACATTTGTAACTAGAAAAATTACTAGATTTTTAACAAGAAAAAAACTTGGATCAAAAGAAACCCTCTATTTGGGTAACTTAAATGCGAAAAGAGATTGGGGTCATGCAGCAGATTACGTTGAAATGCAATGGAGAATTTTACAACAAAAAAAACCTGATGATTTTGTGGTAGCAACTGGTCAGGCTTACAGCGTAAGACAATTCATAAACATTGCTGCTAAAATTTTGAATATGCCAATCGTTTGGAAGGGACATGGTTTAAATGAAAAAGCATATCTAATTAATGGAAAAAAAAAAGAGTTGATTATAAAAATTGATAAGAAGTATTTTAGACCAAATGAAGTACACTACTTAAAGGGCAATGCAAAGAAAGTATTTAGTAAAATCAATTATAAGCCAAAATTTTCTTTTAAAGAGCTGGTTATTGATATGATAAAAAGTGATTTAAAGCTCGCCAGACTAGAGCGTAATTAATTTTAATGCTCATAAGTATAAAGTTTTTAATAATTTTTTTATATATATTTGGATTAAATATAATTTTTAATAAATTTAATATTCTCAATGATAAAAAAAATATTTTTAAACATAAAGATTTTATTAATAAAAAGATAACGCCACCTTTTTCTGGCGGTTTATACTTAATAATTTTAATATTAATTTTTATACCCAATAATTTTCTAATATTTAAGATATTTTTATTTTCAATTTTTTTAATTGGTTTTTTTTCAGATCTAAATATCTTAAAGTCTCCAAATCTAAGATTTGTATTACAAATTTTAACAGTTCTTATTTTTGTAACTTTTTTAGAAGTTAATATTTCGTCGATTAGAATTGAAAATATTGATATTTTATTAGAAAATATTTTTTTTAATTTATTTTTTACAAGTTTTTGTATTCTAATAATAATTAATGGGACCAATTTTATAGATGGGGTAAATACCTCGGTTATAGGATATTACTTAATTTTATTAATAGCCCTATCAAATCTTATACAAAATGTTGGCATTGAAATTATTGCTTTAGATGATTTAAGATTACTAATCTTTTGTTTGATTTGCCTTTTTATCTTAAACTTTTTTGAACTTCTTTATCTAGGTGATAATGGAGCTTATTTGATTTCATTATTATCTGGAATTCTTTTAATAGAAATAGCTAATGCAAGTAGTTTAATTTCACCTTATTATATTGTAAACTTATTGTGGTATCCAGCCTTTGAGATTTTGTTTTCAATGATTAGAAAAATTAAAAGTAATAAATCAGCCTTTATACCAGATAATCTTCATTTTCATCAACTTCTTTATCTAAATTTAAAAAATATTTTTAGAAACAAAAAAATTATAAATACTTTAACTGGTATAATTTTAAATTCATACCACTTTATATTTATATGGATTGTATCGACTGATTATGCAAATACAAAGTATCAAATACAGATGACTTTCATATCTATATTTATTTATAGCTTATTATATTTCATTCTTAAGAAAAATATTACAAACATAAATAAAAATTAATTTTACTAAATTAAGGTCTTTACTACTGACATTAAGTAAAACATAAAAAAATATGAAAAAATTAAAGCAAAGTTTTTGTAATTAAATTTTGAAATAAAATCATTTAAGACTTTATTCTTAAATAATAAAGTTATCAGGACTATTAACAAAGGATCAAATGTTTCATGGTAAATTACCCCATCCATTTCTAAAGCAAAAAGAGTTAAAATTAGAATAAAATCTAAATTTTTGAATTTTTCCTTATTATTTAAAAATAAAAAGCAAAATAATAAAATCAATAAAGATGATAAAAAATAATATATATAATAATTATTAAACAATAACTTTGATAGTTTTAATATAATGCCACCCGAATAATCTCTATCATAATCAAAAAAAATAATTAGTGTTGTTATTAAAACTATTAAAAATAGTAATGATTTAATATTGACAAGTTTTCTTTTGAAATTGTTATAGTCTTTTGCAATAAAAGGAATAAAATAAAACATTAAAACTGTAATCACTAAACTTACGACTGTTATTATATTTTCTCTAAATAAGTAACTTTGTGCCCATTTATTTATATTTAATATAAAAAGATAATAAAATGCAGGTAAAGCTAATAAGAAATTTACCAAAACATAATAGGTTATATTTTTAAAAGACTTCAAATCATTAAGAAAATTTAAAAAAAAATAAATCGAAAAAATTGAATAAATAGGTCTAAAATAGGAAGCAAGAGCTAAAAAAAATACGGTTAAAAGCATATATTTTAGCTTATTCTCGTATTTTTCAAATTTTATGAAAAATAAAATTGATAAACTTAAAAAAATTAAAGCAAAAATATTATCATCTATCCAGATTGAGCCAGCCCTAAAATAAGGTGAAAGAAATAAAAGAGAGGGTATTAAAATTTTAGGATCAATAGTTTTCAAATTATATTTATATTTAATACAAAATCCAAAAAATAACGGCAACAATAGAGATATGTTCAAATGAATAAATTTATAAATTTCTTCATAAAAAAAAATTTTTTCTAGAAAAATCATGTAAATTATAAATACTGGTGAATGAGGTACATAATAAATATCGTAGTTTAATAATCCATAAACAATACTTTCATTAAATAAATTTTTAATTAAAGAATGATGCAACTTATAATCAGCTTTAAAACCTCCTGCAAAATCTTCATTTAAATAAAAGCCAATAATTAGAGAAATGTATAAAAAAAAGTAAAAAATTATTATTTTATTTTTAGAAATTTTCATTTTTTATAAAAATCTATTTTTTTAAAGACTAAAGGACCAAGTAATCTACCATAAGATCTATAGATTTGATTTAAAAATTTATAGTAATTTAATGATTTTCTAATTTTAAATAAAAAAATTATTGCTGAAAAAAAATAAATAATACATTTTAAATAATTAGTTATATGTCCCAAGAAAACTCCATTCAAATTTTTGTCAATGTAATATCCAATAACGCCTAAACGATAACTTCTATCTTTAATCCACCTAGAGTTTAACCTATTCTTGTGTGATTTTTCTTTAACCTTTAAATTTTTGGACCAAAGAATCTTGTATCCTTTTTTTTTTTAATTTTAAAAAAAATAATTGATCTTCACCCATTCCGAATTTATTTAAAGCAATATCAAAAAATATCTTTTCCTTAATTAATAATTTTCTTTTAATTGCAACATTATTAGTAGCTGCCCATTTTACACTAGCTAAACTTTTTTTATAATCTTTCTCAAATAAGTTAGCAATTTTGTTATTATGTATTTGTGGGCCAGTAATTATTTCAATTTTATTTTTATTGTCTAATTTATAAAAATTCAAAAACCATTTTTTATCAACAACACAATCATCATCAAAAAACACGACATATTCACAATTGATTTTCTTAACTTCATTAAGACATCGATTTCTCGCATTTACAACACCTCTTTTTTTTTCATTAAGATGAAGTAATGGAAATTTAAATTTTTTTTTAAATTTTTTAATAATTTTTTTTGATAAAAAATCTCTTGTGTTATCTAAAACTAAAAACTTAACTTCAAAATTTTTAGGTATTTGTATATTCTGAAATTCTTTTAAACTTTTAATTAGTTCATCATTTCTTTTGTAAGTACAAATACAAATTAAAATTTTCATAATTTCAATTATTTCAAAATATTATTTAAGTTTTTATAATGCTGAAATAAAGTGAATTTTTTTAAATTTTTTTTTAATAAAATTTTTTTTCTCAACAACTCTTGATTACTTTCTTTTAAAAACATATCAAATTTTTTCAGTAAGTCTTCAAGGTCATTATTCTTAAACAAGAATCCGTTGTTTCCAATAATTTCTTCAGGACCATTTGGGCAATCACTTGAAATTACAGTGGTATTTGAGATACCAGCTTCAGCAATTACAAATCCTGGATCTTCCCATAAAGAGGTAAGAATAAAACATTCTGATTTTTGTAGAAATTTGAATACATTTTCTTGTTGGCCTAAGAAATGAACTTGATCGTCTATTTTGAATTCTTTTGCCATCATCTTCAATTTTTTTTCATTTTCACCCACTCCTAGTATAACTAGATCAAGGTTTTTTTTTCTTATTCTTTTAAAAAAATTAATTAATAATGAAAAATTTTTTTGTTTTGTTAATCTTCCAATACCAATTATAAATTTTTTATCTTTTAATATTTTAGAACTCAAAATTTCTTTTTTCTTTTTTTGGATTTCGCCAATATCTATGATTGGATCATAAAGAATACTGATTTTATCCTTATTAAAGATTTTCTTTTTAATTAAATAGTCGTAAGTCTTCATTGTTGGACAAGTAACTTTGTAAATTTTCTTCGAAAAAATTTTCCAAAAGCAATACCTCAAAAGATTTATTTTTGGTAAACCAGATATTCTGAGTATTATTTTAGTTTTTTTATTAAAAAAAATACTTAAAAAAATTGGAAGCGAGGTCATTAAATGTATTATCAAATAATTTGGCGTTTTTTCATTGACAATTTTTAATAATTTAAAAAAATTCCAAAAGAAAATTATTAAATATGAAATTCTGCTTTTAAAAAAACTGTCCTTTGGTAAATAATTCATTAATTTTATTTTACTTAAATTGATAATATTAATTTGGGGATTAATTTCTTTTTCATAATTATCCCATTCACCAATAGAGTTTATCAATGCTACATCTATTTTTTTTTCAGAAAATTTATTAATTGCCTCTGCTGATTTAATTACAGCTTTGATAGTGGCTATATTTGTAAAAAAAGGAGACCAGTAATAGATTTTCATTTTTTAATTATAAAAAAATATCCAATTGGATAAATCTCTTTTAATTTTGTTGTTACAAAAATTTGAATAAAACTGTCAAGAAAAAATGAAATAATTAAAATTATCTCTTTAAAGATAGGAAAAAACTTTAAATATGGATTTAAAAGACTAAAACTTGAAACAAAGGGTCCATGTCCCAAAGGTTTAATCTCAATAGTTTTGAATTTTTTAAATAATCTTTTATAATAAAAATCTTTTGTAAACCGAAAATAATCATTAGGTGCACCATGAACCTGATAAATAAATGGAGTAGAGCCTATTAAATTTCCTTTACTCTTTAAAATTTTACCTATTTCTTTAAATGCATTATCCGTGTCATGAAGATGCTCAAGAACATTAAAAATAATAACGTTATTAAAAGTATTTTTTTTTATTTTAATTTTCTTTGAAAGATCTGCTTTAATATAATTTTTTTCATTATGATTGAAAATATTTGAATATTTAAAAAAAGAATTGCCCTTAAAAAAGGTGCTAAAATTTTTGTTTTTAATTTTATAAGCGCCAAATTCAATAGATTTACCTTTTAAGCAAATGCTATTACATTCAATAATTTGGTATGATCGTAATAAAGAATAACCTTTAAAATTTAGAAATATAAGGTTTAAAATTTTTTTTAACATTGAATTTTTTTATATTTAATAAGATAAGCATTATATATATTCTAATTTAATTATTTATGAATAAGTTTAAGTTATTTTTTTATTTCGTATTATTTTTTGCATTATTGAATTTAATTATAGCGCTTTTGTGGTCTCTCAAAACTACAATAAAATTTAGTAATTACACACCTTATTCGAAAGAGTTTACTAGATCTCTAAATTTAACAAAATCAGAGTCATTGGAGCTGTATTTAGAGACATGGCAAAGAGAAAGATTATTTGAATATGATGAATTTACTGGTCTCAAAGAAAGTAAAAATATCAACGGAAATTATGTGAATATAAATAATTATGGTAGGCTTATTAAGAACAATCCAAAAGAATGTGAAAAAAAAATATTCTTTTATGGAGGTGAATTAATTTTTGGGTATGACGTTACTGACTACCAAACAATTCCACATTTTTTTAAAGATATGTTAGAAAATAAAAAAAAAAACTTTTGTGTTTTTAATTTTGGAAGAAGAACATATAATTCTACTCAAGAAAATATTTTATTTCAAAAACATATATTAAAAAATATAATAAAAAAAGATGACATCATTATATTTTTAGATGGAAATAATGAGAATGGTAATAAAAAAATTTTAAATACTGATTTTATTAATGAAAATTATAATGAACTTCATCAAAAATATTGGAAACTTGGACAATCTGGTATTAAATATTTCTTAAGTTTACTTCCAGTAACTCAATTAGCTGAAATATTATTTAAAAAATTTTTTAATACCAATAATTTAGATAAAACAATTTTTAAAATTTCTAATTCTGATTTAGAAGATATTCAAAATGTTTTTAAAAATAATTTAAAGATAAGAGAGGCAATTTGCAAAATAAATGGAATTAATTGTTTTAATTTTTTGTTATTCATCAATAATGATGAATCAAGTAGAAAAAAATACACAATTATCAAAGACAATATTAAAATTAATGATTTAACAAATTTTGAAAATCAAAAGTATCTCATGAATAGATACAATTCCTTAAGCCCAGACTCTAATAAGTCATTAGCTCAAAAAATTTTTCAAATCGTAATAAACTAATTTATTTTTTCATATAAATTCTGTCTTCAAATAACAAAATTGGAAATTTAAATTTTTTGATCAAAACAAAATTATTTTTTTTTAGAATTTTTTCAATTTTTTTTATGTCATAATTTTTGTAAATTTTAGATAAATGAAATTCAATTAAAATAAATTTTATTTTATCTTTTAAAAGATTTTTTGATCCTTTTAGAACTTGCAGTTCATGACCCTCAGTATCAATTTTTAGAAGATCAATAATTTTAATTTTCTTTTTTCTACAAAAATTATCTAGAGAGATCGTTTGTACTATTTCAGAATTGATTATTGATTTATTTTTAAATCCAGTTAGAAGAAAGTCTTTTATTTTTTTCCAAATAGAATTTTGGTTGTAAGAAGAAAATGTACTTGTAGAAGTTTTTACATTTATATTTAATCTTTTAAACCTATTAGCGTTACTTATTGCCAATTTAAAAAAGCTGATATTTGTTTTATTTTTGAACTTTGATTTTAAATTTTTAAAAATCGATGATTGTGGCTCAAAACAATAAATTACACTTTTTTTCTTCAAAGATAGAATATTCTCTAAAAATTCACCTTTATGTGCTCCTACATCAAATATTCTTTTAAGATTTAATCCTATTAAGAAATTGTTAATTTTTTTTTGATGATAATATTTATCAATTAAATCTATAATATAACTTAAAAACTTTTCCACTTTAATCCACTTGTATCTTCTGATTAATGTAAAGAATGACTAAATATATATAGAATGCTGATGATGTGAATATAATTCTTTCTAATGTTGTTTTTAATGAGTAAACGATTTCCATATCTCTGAGTACGTATGCAAAAATGATGAACAAAATATTTAAAATAAAATATAGAGCAAAATTTTTAATTTCAATTTGACCGCTTCTTAAAAATAACAATTGTATAATTATTAAAAAGCTTATTAAAAAAAGAATATTTTTAAGTGAATAATATCCCCCATATATTATTAAGTTTTTAAATCTAAAAATTAACTCACTTAGACTAATTTGTTTTATAAAATTTAAGTTATACGGTTGAGAATTTAGTTCAAAACCATAAAAATTAAAAATATAATTTTTAAAGAAAATTAAAAATACAAATATTAAAGAGATTAAAATTTTATTTTTTAAATTAACATTCTTATGAAGAAGTAAAATTAAAATAAGAAAACATCCATAAACAATACCTTCAGATTTAATCCATAACATCAAATTTATGATTAATAATATAGATATAATTGAAAATAATTTATTTTGATTTTTTAAATCATATAAAATTTTTGATGAAATTATTAAAAATGAAAAAAGTAATATTTCTTGTAAACCTGAAAATCTTTCATATTTAAAAGTTATTAATAATATCAAAAAAAATATTAAATAATTAACCATCAGATTTCGATGAGACCTGATAGTAATAAAATAAATTGAGAAGCAATAAATAAATAAGTAAAAAAGTCTTCCAAAGTATTCTATGTTAAAAAAGGGAATACTCCAAAAAAAAGCCCAAAGGTAAGATCCAAAATGAGGGTGCCATTTATTACCTTCAAATTTAGCTAGTTCATAAAAACTAAGATTTTCATAAAAAAAAAGAGACTTTATATAATAAAAATATTTTGCATCCCATCCTAAATTAAGGGTGCTTGCTATAACAAATCCTAATATAAGAAAAGATATTAAAAATATCAGTAATTCATTTTTAATTTTCAGAAATTTAGTATTAAATTTAAAAAGATAATATAAAAAAATTAGAGAGTATGAAATAATCAATATTAATTGATAATCAATTATTTTTAAATTTGTTAAAGAGATAATTAATAATAAATTACAATTTATTATAAGATTTAAACTTAAGTATTCTAATTTTAATTTATTATTTATTTTGTTAAAAGCATGAAATGGAACGAATAAAAAAACTAAAAAAAAAGGAAAAATAAATAATATTTTATAAATTTCTGTCATTTTATCGTAATAAAAAACACTTTTCGTATTTATCTATTAATTCAAAATCACTAATGTTAATTTTGTTTTTTGCTTCAATTACAATCTTATCGATTTCTATTTCATTAAGATTTTTAATTTTAAATACTAAATTATTTTCATTTGGATTCATTTCGTTAATTTGAAGATTAAGATTAAATTTATATTCTTTTTTTGAAATCTTGTTTCCAATAATTAATTCTTTTATTAATTTTTCTTTTCTAAGTTTTGAAAGCGAAAATAGTTCTAGAGAAAAATCATCATCAGTTCTCTCTTTAAAATGAAAAATAATACTGTCAATCGAATTAATTTTATCATTGTAGAAATATAAATTTTTTATTTCAAAAGCATTTTTTGATAAATTAGAATATCCTAATTTTAAAGTATCCCCTGGATAATTTAATAAGATTAAATATTTTGAATTGAATCCTATATATTTTGGATTTGTTATTGCCCAACTTACATTCGGAGTATGAGTATAATTTATTATTTTTGGGTTTTTGTTAAGACTATATTTTTTTTTAATAAATTTTAAGTAACCAATACTCTCATTCCCACAAAAACCATACACATTTTCTATTCTCTTATCAAAATTATTATTAAAAATATTCAATATATTATTTGAAGTATTACTACTGACAAGTAAAATTACTATTAATAATAGTATTAACGTTTTAATAATATTATATTTTATCTTGATCATTTGTTTCTTTTTTTTTGAGAAGAATTTTTTCAAGAAGACAATACAGCATTGTAAAAATATATTTTGAACCTAACTCTTTAAAATTAAACTTAGATGTACCTAACTCTCTCCCATTCCATTTTATTGGAATAATTAGATATTTAAATTTCCTACATTCTATCTTAAGAGGCAGTTCTAAAAATATATTGAAATTTTCAGATACTAGTGGGTAAAGCTTTAGTAGTGTTGATCTCCTATAAATCTTAAATGCATTTGTGAAATCATTATATTTTGAAAAAAATATTATTTTTATAAAATTATTAGCCAATCTATTTAGTAAAAGTTTGAATTTTGGGTAATTTGTAATCTTAGAATCTTTTATAAATCTTGAACCAAAAACGGAGTCTAAAGAATTATCATTTTTCATTTTTTCGTAATATTTTTTTAAGTCATCTAAATTATCAGACATATCAGCCATAAATATGCAAACAAAATCTTTTGATGCATTATTTATTCCAAAAATAATTGCTGATCCAAGTCCAACTTTAGTGTTGTCAATTAATAGTATTTTTAAATTATCAAAACTAGTACTCTTAACTATTTCCAACGTTTTATCAGTTGAATTATCATTCACTATAATTATTTCATGATCAATATTTATTAACCATGAATTTTGAAACTCTTTTAATGTTTTTAAAATTAAATTTTCCTCATTTTTAACTGGTATAATTACTGTTAGACTCATATGCTACAATGCTATTTTTTTAGATATAAATTCTCCCAATCTTAGGCTTAGTTGGATAATTGTAAAAGTAGGATTTGTATATCCTGATGTAGGAAAAACAGAACTTCCTGTTACAAACAAATTTTTATTATTATGAATTTTTAAGTTAGTATCAACAACTGAATTTTTATGGCTATTTCCTAATTTTGTTCCACCTAGATGGTGGTATACTCCAAGAGAATCATAATCTTCCAGTTCATATATATCTTTTTTAATTCCTACTCTGCCAATATCTAGTTTTCTACAGGTATTAGCGAATTCTTCCATCATCATTTTAGCCTTCCTTAATGTAAAATCTGATTTTTTATAAAATAAGTTTGAGATTGGTATTTTGTTTTGATCTTTAATATTTTTATCCAAACTTATCTTATTATTTGAATTAGGCAATTCTTCAAAATGAAAAAAAATATTTCCACATTTTAAATCTTTTTTAAATAATGACCTTGCTAACTTTTTTCCTAAATTTGGAGCGATACATAAAATATCTTTTATTAACTCTTTATGAAGTTTTTCATTTTCAAATGAATTCATGTAGAGAGAACCACTTAACAAATTTTGTTGCTTAAATTCTTTAGAGGATGCTATATGTAAGGGGTCCTCAATATTGATAAATTTATTACCTAAGTATTTTCCAAGTTCTTTTTTTCGCAATAATCCATGGCCTGCTATAAACCAAGGATGTGTCATCCAGTTTTCTCCGATGGGTAAATTTTTATCAATCAAATTATTCTTTTCTCTAGTCCATAATAAAATTCTTGAATTTTCAATTCCACCTGCTGCCAAAACAAAATAATTAGAATGAACTTGAATTTTTTTTTTATCGAAAATACAATTTACATATAAAGTATTATTTTCATTTCCATAAAAATCAGTAATCTGAGTATTGAGAATTAAATTTATATATTTTGATTTTTCAATATGATCTTTATATTTATTTTTAAAATTAACGCTTGAATATTGAAATTCAATTTGATTAAATAAATTGTCTAAATTTGACTTTCTAAACTGATTGTTAATACCTAGAATTTTACATGTTTGTTTTTCATATTTGAGCAACTCATTATTTTTAATATCCCAATCGGCCAGATTGTAATCTTCCATGGGTTTAGACCATCCACCCCATTGATTGCTAGTTCCACCAAACTGTCTTAACCTGCTGTATTTTAAATTAGTAATTTTATCTCCTATAATTTTTGACTCGTAAAAATTTTGAGATTTCTCTGAATAATCTTCATCCCCGGCCTCTATAATTAGACATTTAATTTTTTTTTCCTCTAGTTTGAGAGCAACAGAAATACCTGCTGGTCCACTCCCGATTATCAAAACAGGAAAATTTAAGTTTTTAATTTGATTAAAATCTTTATAAATCATTAGTCATTTTTATTTAAAAACCAAATGTAATTTTTATGTTTAACCTTATCTTTTTCAATTTTTACTTTGGAATTTCTAAAGAGAGAGATGAAAAAAAAATTTATCATAAGAAAAATATTAAATTTTCTTTTTGAATGATTAAAGTTTGAGTTATTTTTTTTCATAAATATAATTACATAAAGAAAATATAATCCAAAAAGTCGATCCATTAAAAGTACTAAATATTCCACCACCAGGCAAAATTGGTATAAAAAAAAGTGTCAAATATGTAATATTACTTAAATGATAAATATTTTTAGTTTTAAAAAAAATCTTAATATTTTTGACTAAAAATATCGTTATGACGTATATAATTATAATATATCCCAGCAATCCTTGCTCAGATAAAATTTCAAAATGAATTTGGTGAGGATGAGTACTACATCTCTGTTCTGAAAATTTGATTTTTTTTTCATAATAAACGTCTTTTGAACATTCTTTTCGGTAATTTTTATTACCAACACCAGAAATAGGATGATTTTTAAACATTTTTATAGCGGTATCAAAATGAGCTATATATCTAATATTTTCAAATTTTTCTAAAATTGTTTTATTTGGCTCGACAATTTGAATTCTTTTATAAAGTTCAAAATAGCGATTTTTGGCAGTACTATTTAACAGAGTCAAAAACGACAAGGATATAAAGAATATTATTAAAAGAAATTTGTAATTAAAATAAAATTCATTTTTTTTTATAACGAAAACTATCATAGAAAATAGTAAAAAAGATTTTACAAAATTTGATCTTTCACCAGTTAAAAAAACTGTTAAAGGGATTATTAATAAGATTATAACTAAAAACAAAAAATATTTATTTTTTAGGTCTTTCTGTAAAAAATAAGTTGTTGAGGCGTATCCAAAACAAAGAATATAGCCACCTACAACTAATTCATCTTTAAAAAAAGATACAGCTCTGGCTGGATCAGGGCTCTTGAATCCTATTAAGTTATACCCAAAGTATTTTTCAAAGAGAACGTCAAATATTATAATTATTGAAATGATGAGCCAATTTTTGAGAATTTTGTCTAGGAGATTATTATTAAGAAGTGTTGAAAAAGCAAAAACTAATAAAATAAATTTTAAAAATAAAATTGATCTTACGACGCCACCAATTTCATTTTCAATTAAAAAATAAAAGGAATAAATTGAATTAAAAATTAAAAAAAAATAAATAAGTATTAAATATAAAAAGGTCTTATTTTTAAGCCAGGTCCAATAGTTGTATTGGAAACAATACAATAAAAAAAAAATATTTATTATTAATATATTTAGGTTAACTGCTGCATTTCCGATTATTATAGAAATAGGCAAAAAACTAAAAAAAAATATTACTGGTATCTTATAATTATTGACTCTATTATTTACTGATTGATTTAATTTTTGCATAAATTATATAATTATCTCAGTTCCAAATGTTTCAAATTTTTATATTATTATTTTTTTATTTTCTAATTTTATATTCAATAATAGGGTATGGAAGAATATTTACATTAATTAATTCTAATTATCAAGCTAGCTCATTTGATGGGCTTTTAGGAATAGCAATATTGATATTGCTTTCCTATTCTTCGAATATTTTTTTTCCACATAATTATTTGCACAATTCGATAATCATTTTTATAGGAATATTTATATTCAGCTATGATTTGATAAAAAACTTTTCGTTAAGAATATTTGAGTACAAAGAATTAACACTAATATTTTTTTTGATTTTTATAGCTATTTTGCTTTATAAAAATCATGATGATTTTTATTATTATCATTTTCCATATACTTTAATATTAACTGATTTTGAAAAAATATTTGGTCTAGGAAATTTAAATCACGCATTTAGAACTCCATCATCAATTTTTTACTTAAATTCTCTTTTTTACTTACCAGGAATTAAATATTTTCTCATGAATGGAGGGGCAATTTATATTTTAGGTTTTTCTAATTTTATAATTTATAAAAATATAAAAGATCAAATTAAAAGTAAAAAAATAGATTATATACTTTTTTTATCTTTATTTTCTTTAATTTATATAAATTCATCTTTTGCAAGAATATCTGAGCATGGAACTGATAGATCGGCTCTTATTCTAATATTTGTTATGGCGATTTATTATCTAAAAAGTCTAAAATTTGAAAACTATAAAAATATAAATGCTCATTTAAAAAATTATTATTCAAAATTAGCACTATTATTTACTGTAATAATTACACTTAAAGTTTTTTACTTAATATATCTAATATTTTTTATATCGTGGTTTCTGCAAATTAAAAAATTTATAAATTTTCGTAATATGTTCAGTTTATTTTTTAAAAATTATTATTCTTATCTTGGTATTTTATCTTTTATATTTTGTATTTTCACAATTTTTTCAAACAGTGGTTGTTTGATATATCCAGCTAGCTTTACGTGTCTGGAAAATTATAGCTGGTCTGTTCCGGTATTTGAGGCAAAACAAATGCATCTTTGGTTTGAACAATGGTCCAAAGCGGGAGCTGGGCCAAACTTCAGAGTTGATAACCCAGAAATTTATGTTTCCAAATTCAATTGGGTAGAAAATTGGTTAAACCTTTACTTTTTTAATAAGGTATCTGATAATATTTTATTAATAGTTTTTATATCTGTTTTTTTATTTTTTTTATTATCATTTAATTTAACTAAAAAATCAAAAAAAGATAAGGCAAAATCAAATTTTAAATTTTTTTATATTTTAGTTTTGCTTTTATTTTTTGAATGGTTTTATAATCATCCTTCACTAAGATATGGAGGATATACTCTTCTAGCTTTAATTTTTTTCATTCCAGTAGCAGTTTTTTTAAGTAATTTTAATTACAATTTGTCAAAGCTGAAAAAAAAAATTCTTTTTTTGTTTATCCTGACGGCATTTGTCTTTATCGGCAGAAATGTATTAAGGATAAATTACGAATTTGATAAATATGGTTATAACCCAATTAATAAAGCCTTTTTTCATTTAAATAAGGATGGTTTTATTATAAATGAGAAAGTCAAAGTGAAATATAAAGATTGGAAATTAATAAATAAAAGTTTTCTAATTATAGAAAGATAATGAAAAAAAGTTTAGTTATAACAGGTGGAGCAGGCTTTGTAGGTACTAATCTTATTAAATACTTACTAGAAGTTACTAATTTTAATATAATAAGTTTAGACAACTATTCTTCAGGTTCAAGATTAAATCATCAAAAAAATAAAAGAGTAAAGTATTTAAGAGGTGATACAAAAAATATTAATAAAATTTTTAAAAAACCAAAAAAGATACATACAATTTTTCACTTTGGAGAATTTTCAAGAATATTTCAAAGTTTTTTACAAATGGAAAAATGTTTAGATTCAAATTCAGTTGGAACAAATTCTGTATTTAACTATTGTTTAACAAATAAAATTAAGTTGATTTATTCAGCAACATCTGCTTCATTAGGTAACAAAGGAAAAGACAAAGATCTCTCACCTTATGCTTTCACAAAATCCAAAAATTTAGAATTATTAGAGAATTATAAGAAATGGTTTAATTTTAAATTTGAAATAATTTATTTTTATAATGTTTATGGTGCAAATCAGATATCTAAAGGAAAAATGGCTACCGTAATTGGAATTTTTGAGGATTGTTATAGAAAGAAAAAACCATTACCTGTTGTTAGACCAGGATCTCAATCGAGGAAATTTACTCATATTAAAGATACTGTGAATGTTTGTTATATAGCTTGGAAAAAAAATTTGTGCCGTCATTACAGTATTTACAACAAAAAATCTTACTCTGTTTATAGTGTAGCTAAAATGTTCAAATCAAAAATAAAATTTTTACGAGAAAGGAGAGGCGAGAGATATGCTTCAGCTTTACCTAACATGAATTTGTTAAATAAAGTTCATAAAATTGAAGGTAAAATAAATCTTAAAGATTATATAAATGAATTAATTAAAAAGTCCTGAAAATAATAAATTGCCTATTTACAATCTATTTTATTTATATATAAGTCTTTTTGCCGGTAATTATTGCGAAGGTGTCATACCCGATCCCATTCCGAACTCGGAAGTCAAGCCCTTCTGCGCTGATGGTACTTTGTCTTAAGACATGGAAGAGTAAGACGTTGCCGGCATT